>ENA-UOOK01002571-UOOK01002571.1-fermentation-metagenome-genome-assembly--contig:-NODE-2571-length-21983-cov-4.889684_pt1 | contig 21983 bp, 27 predicted proteins | sample MGYA00245777_ERZ724023 | MGnify/ENA primary metagenome ERZ724023 (study PRJEB28704, sample SAMN03018312) | fermentation metagenome | biome: anthropogenic terrestrial biome; feature: soil; material...
CAAACTGTTTTTTTACTTCTTCGGTTATGTCATAGTAGATGGTCCAATAATCAGATTTTTTGCACCATACTCTCAAAACATATTCTAGCCAATTATCGCCGTGAGAATAAACCCGTGCAAAAGGCGGCGGTTCTTTTATTGTAAGTTCGTGTCGGTAAGCAATATCATATAAAATCTTTTTTACTTTTTCTACATCGGCATCAAAAGAAGCTCTAAATATTAGATCTACTCTTCTGGTGTCTTTGGCAGAAAAGTTGGTTATTGATGTTTCTATTATTGACTTGTTGGGGATTGTTATCAGTTTGTTATCTATTGTCAAGAGTTTTGTATAAAAAACTGTTATGCTTTCGACTGTGCCTTGATGAGTACCGTTATCGATATAATCGCCTGTTCTAAACGGTTTGAAAATCAAAATCATAAAACCGCCAGCCAGATTAGACAACGCCCCCTGCAAAGCTAAGCCAATAGCCAATCCTGCAGATGCCAAAACTGCTAGCACCGAAGTCAAAGGAAAACCTAAGATACTGACGACAGAGATTATTAGCACGGTTTTTAACAAGATAGATATAAAACTTTTTAGAAAATTTTGCACGCTTATATCTAGCTTTTTGATTCCTTTCGCTTTTGATATAAGCTTAATAAGATATTTTATAACAAACAAGCCGACTATAAGGACTAACACTGCGGACAAAATTTTTAGTCCGACATCGGTAACAATCTCTAAAACTCTTTCCCAAGTTATCATAAATTTATTTTCTGTAAAAATGCTGACTTATATTTGTGAGTTTTTGGAGTTTTTTGATAAGAGTCCGATTAAAATTTTTTAATTGTTTTTTAATTGTATTTTTACACGGTTTTGTCATAGATGTTTGATATAATCATTATTGAAATAAATTATATCGGAGGAATTAATGAAACAATTTACAGGAAAACCCTTGAGCAAAACAGTAAAAATCATAATAGGTGCAAGCATCGGACTGCTTGTTGCTTTGATTCTGTTCTTTTCGTCTTTGACGGTAATTGATCAGAGTGAAATAGGTGTTTATACCAATTTGGGTAAGTACAAATCGCAGTTTGTTGCAGGACTCAATTTTAAGGCGCCCTTTACATCCAAGGTTTATAGATACAATACACGTGTTCAGCAGCACGAAAGTGCATACGAAGCATACACATGGGATACCCAGCTTGTAACATTTGAACTCAATGTACAGTATCAGTTGGAAAAAGATAATGTATATCAGGTATTTATCAATTTTGGAACAATGGAACAGCTAGAGCAAAAACTTACACCTATGTTTTATTCGGAATCCAAAAACATCTTCAAAGAGTATTCTGCAAGCAAAACAGAGATTACCCAAAACATTGATAATGAAGATGTCGAAAATGATTTTAATGAGGTCATTCAAAAGCGTGATGAGATAGAAGCAAAGATAAGAGAGCAATTAATAGAAAAAAGCAGTCATTTTTTTGTGGACGTGGTCAATGTAACGCTAAAGGATATAGCTTTTAGTCCCGAATACGAAAAAGCTGTAGAAGAAAAACAAGTTGCTTATCAAAATTATCTGGCAGAGAAAAACAAGGCGCTTGCCTCAATAGAAAAAGCTAAGGGCGAAGCTAAGGCGTTAATAGAAAATACACAAGGTCAAGCCGAGGCAAAAGAACTGACTGCCGCAGCAGAAGCTGAAGTTTTACGTATTATGAAAACCACTTGGCTGGAAGTCAAAGGATTGACTGAAGGCGATGTTTCAGAAGAAGTAATGCAGCAGATGTTTATAGAAGCTTGGGACGGAGTATTGCCCGAAACTTGGCTTTCTTCTGATTCGCTTTCTAGTATCTTTTCTCCAAAAACACCTGACGAAAGCACAGGAGTGTAAAAACTTTTTTTAGATAACTAACGGTGTATTATACTAAATACGCCGTTTTTTTATGTAGATTAGTTTTTTGCATTTTGTTGTTTTTATAAGTTTAAATTAAGCCCAAGGTAAATTTTTTCGGAAAACTTTTACCTTAAATCCGCATTAGGTAAATTTTTTGGAAAAACTTTTACCTTACAAGCTCAAAACATTAGCAACTTTAGATAAAGAAGGCTTTACTTCTTATAAGCATAAAGCTAATAGATAGTTAACTTTTCTTTTTATATAGAGTTTTTGTTTTGGTATATGGTAAGCTCTTTTATATAGTTTTCGGGGCGGTGACTGTTAATAAAACCGTGTCTTAAAATACTGCCTATTTTTATTTTTTTGCCTACATGCCGAAATCTCCACAGAAAAAAGGGCAGATGAGTTATTATATCCAATCCGTTTCGCACTACTCTAAAATTTTTCCATCTGAGTTTTAGCTTCTTTGGGATAATCCATCCATTAAACACTCTTGGTGCCCCAAAACCATAAGTTCTTGTCCTATCTCTTAAGTCAGGCCGATGATACCAGCAAAACTCATGACAGAGCATCGCCAATGCACCGCCATGACTGTATCCTACTATAATTATTTCGTTTAGGTTTTTGTCTGAAATCTCATCTAAGATTATGTCTTCAAGGTATTTCCAATTCTTTAAAAATCCGCCGTGTACCCTGTATCTAATGTCCATATCTTTATAAGGCACCGAAGGAAATCTCAGATTGGTTATCCAGTCTCTTTTGCCGTCACTGCATTCAAAATATATTTCTAGCCTGCTTCCTACTTTTTTTATATAATAGTCAACATCATTTCCTATAGTAATATACGGTGCAGTCAAGCATTTTTGAAACAAGTCCAAAAGATTATCTTGAAAAAAGTTTTTTTCCATAATTTTTACCCCTTATATAAAACATATAATAATTGTAACATAAAGATAACTTTTATAACAAGGTTATTTATATTCGCTTATTGATATCCAAAATTATATAAAAGCAATTATCCACAATTGAACAATTAATTACATGCAGATTGCTGTATTGGTCGTAAAGCTCTGCAATCTCATATACCGACTTATTATTAACTAATACTTTGCCCGCAATATCTATTAGCTTGCAAAACAAGTTAGCATCAGCAACTTCTAAGAGGTCTTTTAAAATTATCATAATTTTTACCCTCATCATTACGCATTTTATGTGTTTATTGTATAACACATTTTGTGTGTATGTCAATAGTTATTTATACACGTTTTATGTATAATTTTTTTTAATGAGTAAAATATTTGGAATTAGGTTAAAAGAATTAAGGCTAAAAAAAGATTTGCAGCAAAAAGAATTAGCCGAGATTTTTAGTACCAAACAACAAAACATCAGTCGTTGGGAAAATGGCAAATTTGAGCCCAGTTTTGAGCAGTTGATTGAGATTGCGGAATTTTTTGATGTTTCCACCGATTTTTTATTAGGGTTGGAAAACTGACCTTTATTATAATATTATTCTTCTAATATCTTGTATTCCTCAAATATTCTTTTTAGATTATTAGTATCTTGTTTGCATTGTGCTATCATCTTGTCTAATTTCGATGTTAGCAATTTGATTTTAAATTTGATTTTTTTATATTGTTTTTTGTTCATATTAATTTTAGTTTATATCCTGTTTTTATTTTTTTCAAGGTCTTTATGACAAAACCAAAGCACTATTATGAGAAAAATTAAAATCCGATTAAAAACAAATAAAGTTATTGACATACTATACATTGTATAATATACTACAATAAACAATAACAAGGAAGTGGGTTTTGGATATTCAATTAAAAAAAGGATTATTAGATGCTATAGTGCTTGCGGCTGTAAACAAAGGCGATGTTTACGGTTACAAACTGCTGCAAGATGTGCTGGCTGTAATAGTAGTGTCCGAATCTACTTTGTATCCAGTTCTTAGAAGACTAGAGACTCAAGGATGCCTGACGACATATCATCAAGAACATGACGGTAGACTGCGAAAATATTATAGTCTAACTCCAGCGGGAAAATTGCGGCTCAAAGAATACAAACAACAATGCCTTGATCTGGCAAACATAATAAACTTTATATTTCAATAAGGAGTAAATCAATGGACAGAGAAACTTATCTGTATGAACTGTCAAAAGAACTTGCCGTTTTGCCCAAAATAGAAGCTAGGCAAGCTATACAATATTATCAGGAATACTTTGATGATAGTATAGAAAACGGTAAAAGTGAATTTGAAGTAATAACCTCTTTGGGTACGCCGTCTAGTGTGGCAACTCAGATTATAGCGTCTTCTAACATTAAAGACTCACAACAAAAAGTTTTGGAAGAAGATAAAGAAAATCCTAAAGCTTATACCCAAACCAATCCTAAAACCAAATCTAAGACAGGATTAGTAATTGCCTTTTCACCTATTATCTTTCCTTTGGTGCTGGTAGCATATATACTTGGTTTTACTTTTATCGTAGTCGGATTTTCATTACTTTTTTCTTTTGGAGCAGTTGCTGTAGCTACCATTATCGGAGGGATAGCGAGTTTGCTAGGAAGTATTCCTGCCGCAATATATTTTGGAACATGGATTCTGATGGCAGAATTAATAAGTGCAGGACTGGTGCTTATAGGAGTGGGCTTACTGTTTTATCTGCTGACTCTTAAGACATACCAAGGCGTGAAATATATGTGCAAAAAAATATCTTCCCTCTTATTAAGGAGAAAACAAAAATGAAAAAGAATAAGATTTTATTTTCTGGTATATTAAGTCTTATAATAGGCGCTTTGATTTTCGGCGGGCTTGTTTTGTTTGGTTTTGCCAATCCTAACATAATAAAGGCAAGCGACCAAAAAATCAGAGTAAAGCAAGGACTTTATAAAGACCCCATTGAAAAGGTCATTGACGCTTCAGGTGAGGTTAATGAGATTAACATTACTGTTCCCAGTAAAAATGTCAAGATAATAACAGGTGATGTCCAAAATGTAAAAATAACTTATTATGAAGATTATCAGGGCGAAACACAATATCTTTTTGAAGACGGGGTTTTGAACTTTCGGTTGCTCAATAAGATTATATTCAATGTAGAATTTTTGAGCTGGATATATGAAGATTACAGCAAAACCAACTCTGTCATAGTGGAAATACCTCAAGAATTAAAATGTAATTATAATATTAATGTAAGCAGCGGAAACTTAAATACTGATAACATTACGGCAGGGATATTAAAAGCTGTTCTAAAAAGCGGAAACATCTCAATCAATAATTCTACTGCAGATAATGCTGATATCTCAGTGTCAAGCGGCAATCTTAATATCAAAGACAGTATTATTTCCAATGAGCTAAAAGTTAGAACAGCAAGCGGAAACATACTGGTTAATAATCTAAGTTCCGAGTCTTTGCTAGCTTCGGTTTCTAGCGGTAATATACAGGTTAATAACAGCGTTGTTTCTGTCTTAGACGGCTCATCCAGAAGCGGCAATATAACCCTTGAAAAAATCCAAAGTGAGTCTATAAAATTAAAAAGTTCAAGCGGCAATGTCAATATCTACGGACTCCAATACCAACTGGAAGATTACAGTTATTCGTTAAAAGTTTACAGCGGCTCAATAAAAGTTAACGGGTCCCGAAAAGGCAGCAGCTATGAACGCATTGACGCTGAAAAGAAATATTTCTTGACCGCAACAGCTTATAGCGGCAATATAGTGATAAATGAGTAATTTTGGTTATATGTCTTAATAATAATACAAAATAAAAAAAGCCCTGATTTTTTCAGGGCTTTTTTTATTTTGCTGTTGGATCGTCTATTAATGATGCTACTCTAAATAAATGACGGTGACCGTCATTACACGTGGTTGCCGCTTTGGCAAAATGGACATGTCTGTCGCCAACTTTTATTGCACCTGATGATACACCGCAGATTTCATGAAAGTGTTCATCAAAAAAATCTGTTCTTAACCTAATTTTGTGAACATGATTTCCGTTGGGAAGAAGTATAGCTTCTCCTGACACTCCTGCAAAACGGTGGGCATGAGGATCTTTTTCACGTTCGGCAATAAAAACACTGCCTACAATCTCATGCACATGGCGTTGAGTTTGATTTCCTTTATCGGCATTATTGTCTTTTTCATAATATGACATAATTTATTTCTCCTATTATTTTGATTGCATGTTATGTAAGCTGTTTGATAGGAAAAATAATACAATAGCCAATATAAAATTTGCTTCTTCTTATATTGTATTTGTGTTTGACGGCTTTTGTCACATTTTGTTAAAAAACTATTGCATTTATTGATGTTAAAATATATAATTAAAAGTATAAAAGTTTATACGTTTATATCATTAGTTGCTGACTTAATTAATATTATTAATCAATAGTATATTTTAACCGCAGGTTTTAATATAAAAAAAATATTAAGGGGAGTTTTTATGAAAAAGAGATCAATTTTTTTGATGATTGTCTTTACAATTATCACAGGCGGCATTTATATGCTGTATTGGTACATCGCTTTCCAAGTTGAATTAAAAAGACAGACAAACGAAGGTTTTGGGGGACTTGGTCATTTCTTGATGCTGATATGCACTTTTGGTATTTATGCTATTTATTGGCAATATGCAGCAGGCAAAAGATTGGCAAAACAGGGCACAAGCGATATGAGTCTTATATATCTTATATTCTGTTTTGTAGTTCTCTCTTGGTTAAACCCTTTTATTATGCAGTCGCAGGCTAACAGCTTAAAATAAAAGCGTTTTAAAAAAAATAACTATGTCTCTAAAATCCCTTTGGTAAAAGCCCAAAGGGATTTTTTTATTAAGCATAATTTTCTAAAGACTTGAAGACATTAATAATTATGAATGATGTTTTAAGGGTATTATTATCGGCAACGATTGCGTTTTTATATCTTTTGGTCATATCTAAGCTATTGGGCAAAAAACAGATAGCTGAAATTGATTTTATCAGTTATGTTACGGGCATATCCATAGGCTCAATTGCTGCTGAAATGGCAACCAATCTTGAAGATAAACCTATCTATCTGTATCTTATCAGTATGACTATATTCTTTGTCTTTGACTTTATTATAGGTTGGCTTACTAGAAAGGGCTTATTCTTTGAAAAACTTTTAAAAGGTTCGCCCATAACCATAATAGAAAACGGAAAAATCAATTATAAGGGTTTGAAAAAAAGCAAACTCAATGTCAATGAAGTAATGGAACTTATGCGTGACAAGGGCTATTTTGCTCTTAGTGATGTTGCTTTTGGGATATTTGAAACCAACGGAAGTTTTAGTATTTTGCCCAATGAGAACAAAAGCCCAGTTGTTGCCCAAGATATCAAAGTCAAAAAGGATAAGGCTATCCTTAATTACAGCGTTATTATTGACGGCAAAATTTCCAAAACTGCTCTGAAGAAAATAAATAAAGATAAAGAATGGGTTAATAAAAAACTAGATTTGGATAAACAAAAACTCAAAAAAATATTGCTTGCGTCTTATGACGAAAACACCAAAAAATTTGATGTGCATTACAAAAATGAAAGCTAGTATATTATAGTATCAATATCCAAAATTATCATAAGTTTGTTGTCATTAATATAAAGATGAAGTATATGGCAGTCAAGATAACGGCTGTTATATCTAACAGCATCGTATGCTATTGATGATATTATAACCTTTTTATTGATATCTACAATCTCACATAATGTAAGAATATCTGTTATACTTAACAGCTCTTTTAATTTTAACATTTTTCTTAAATTCCCTTATATTATTTAATAATATATTATGATTACTTTTGTAATATTGCAAGATATTAGCATTTTGATTTTTTACTTTTGTATGTTTTGTATGATTTCTATAGTAATCTTTTGTTTATTTTGATTACTATTGTAATATAATGCAATTATGAAAATGGGCGAAATTATAAAAGAACTTAGGACTTCTAAAGGAATAAGCCAAAGAGAATTAGCAAATGCTATCGGGTTTAGCCAGTCTAGCATTGTTTTTTGGGAAAGAAACCAAAAGGAACCTACTGCCTGTGCTATCAAAAAGTTAGCCTTATTCTTTGATACCTCTGCAGATTATCTTCTTGGATTAGAAAAATAATTTTTTTTAGCAACTAACATTTAACATGCTCCTATTATATTACTATTTATATTATAAATAATATCTACAATATAGATATGTCAACAAATTATCTATAAAAATGATAATATTAAAAATATGAATATAGGTGATAAAATAAAAGATTTGAGAATAGAAAAAAGAATTTCTCAGACTCAATTAGCCAAGGCTTTGGGTTTGGCACAAAATACTTTATCTCAATATGAAAATAATGTAGCAAAACCTAGTATAGACACATTAGTATTAATTGCAAAATTCTTTACTGTTTCAACAGATTATTTGCTGGGTCTTGAAGAATAGTATTTATATTTTTAATCCGCTTCTTTTATTGCAATATTTAGACAGTTGATTTATTGGTGCTTTGAGATATATAATTATTTAGCATTTGGCAAAATAATATAATACGGTCAATAGCTTTTAGGATATTTATAATGATACCGACAAAAGACAGTAACAATCCATATACTCAAGATTTCCGCTTTGATGCGGTGATAATCGGGGGCGGACATGCGGCGGCAGAAGCTGCACTAGCATGTGCAAGAACGGGACTTAAGACTTGTATGCTTATTCTCAATCTTGATTCTATCGGGCTTCTTGCTTGCAACCCTTCTGTAGGCGGAACATCCAAAGGTCATTTGGTAAAAGAGATAGATGCATTAGGCGGTCAGATGGGTATCGAAGCAGACAAATCTTTGATACAGCTCCGTATGCTCAACACCAGCAAAGGCGCTGCCGTTCAGTCTTTGCGTGCCCAAATTGACAAAAACAAATATCATACCAATATGAAAGCCACTCTTGAAAACACGCCTAACCTAAAAATAAAGCAGGCTGAAGCTGTAGAATTATTGACTGAAGGAAAAAAAATAATAGGCGTCAAGACATTATATAACCAAATATATTATGCAAAAGCCGTAATTGTAGCTGCAGGCGTTTATCTAAAATCCAACACTATTATAGGCACTATCATAGAAGAAAAAGGGCCTTCAGGTCTTGCCCGTGCCAATTATCTATCTGACAGCATACAAAAAACAGGACATACTTTACGAAGATTTAAGACAGGCACCCCACCCCGTCTTAACGCAAAAACAATAGATTATTCACAGTTTGAAATTCAGCACGGTGAGCCTTGTTATGCGTTTTCGGCAATGTCTGAAAAAGTTGAATATAACCGTATGCCTTGTTATCTGGGGTATACCAATGAACACACTCATCAAATAATTAGAGAAAATATACATCTTGCACCTATGTACAGCGGGCTTATCAAAGGTATAGGCACAAGGTATTGTCCTTCTATAGAAGATAAGATAATGCGGTTCAAAGATAAAAGCCGTCACCAGTTTTTTTTAGAACCCGAAGGAATGGACACGGTAGAAGTATATCTGCAGGGAATAAGCACTTCTCTGCCCTTAGATGTTCAGGAAAAAATAGTCCGCAGTATCAAAGGTTTGGAAAATGCGGAAATTATGCGTGACGCTTATGCTATAGAATATGACTGCATTGATCCTCTTACATTACTGCCCACTTTGGAAAGTAAAATAATTGACGGACTTTATTTTGCAGGTCAAGTTAACGGCACAAGCGGATACGAAGAGGCGGCAAGTCAGGGACTAATGGCAGGACTTAACGCTTCGCTAAAAATCAGAAACAAGCAGCCGTTGGTTTTGGGAAGAGATCAGGCTTATATCGGCGTGCTTATTGACGACCTTACTACAAAAGGAACTAATGAGCCGTACCGAATGATGACTTCTCGTGCGGAGTTTAGGTTGAACTTGCGTCAGGACAATGCGGATCTTAGATTAACACAGATTGGTTATGATGCTGGGCTTGTAACTAAAGACAGATACCAAAAATATCTCAATAAGCTAGAAAAAATACAAAAAATCAATTCTTTGCTTGATAAGAGCTTTTCGCCTAAAGTTGTCAATCCCATATTAGAAGAGGTAGGACAGCCTTTAGTAAAATCTGGAGTTACATTACGTGAATTGTTTAAGCGTAACGGCATAGGAAGCCAGCACATTCAGACAATGCAAGAATTAAAAGATGCCGAACAGGACGCAATACAGCAAGTGCTGGTAACCATACGCTATGAAGGATATATTGCACGTACTCAAAAAAATATAGACGATATAAAAAAACTAGAAGAATTAAAAATGCCTGAAGATTTGGATTATAATATGCTTTCGGGTTTGAGATTGGAAGCCCGTCAAAAATTAACCAAAATCAAACCATTGACTTTGGGTCAAGCGTCAAGAATAAGCGGAGTCAACCCTGCCGATATCAATGTATTGATATTATATCTAAAAACCAAAAAAGGCTAAACTATGATTGATATAAAAAACTTGTCAGAAATAATAAATAATGAGCCTAAGTTTGAAATTTTTTTTGATAAACTTATTGAAGCCAATCAAAAGTTTAATCTTACTTCTATTACTCAAAAAGACGAAGTTTTTCTCAAGCATTTTTTGGACAGTATTACGGCTAGTCAATACATCCCTAATAACGCATATATTTTGGATATAGGCTGCGGTGCTGGTTTTCCTTCTATCCCGTTAAAAATTATCCGCCCTGATTTGAAATTTTTGCTGGTAGATTCTTCTTTGAAAAAATTGGGCTTTGTGGATGACCTGATAACAGCATTTGAGCTTTCTGATACCAAAACATTGCATACACGCATAGAAGATCTAAAAGAAAAAGATTTTGACTGTGTTGTAGCACGTGCTGTTGCTCCACTAAATGTGTTGTGCGAATATGCACTGCCTTTTTTACGGCTTGGCGGTCAAGCTGTTTTTTTTAAAGCTGATGCAGCACAAGAAGTCCAACAAGCAAAACACGCTATAAAATTTTTGGGCGGAGAACTTTTGGACATAGTAACTTTTGACTTGGACGGTAATATGCGAACGCTGATTTTGATAAAAAAGATTGCACAATCTCCCAAAGGATATCCCCGTTCTCTTAATAAGCCCAGAAAAAATCCATTGTGATTTTTTATATCGTATTTTGGCGTTAATTGATGTTTTTTACTTTTACTCTAATTAATTTGTATTTGTATTGATATTATATTTATGTTATAATTATTGATATCAAAGGAGATTGTATTTACTAATTATGGGAAAGATAATTGCCTTTACCAATCAAAAGGGCGGCGTGGGCAAAACAACCACCTGCATTAATATGTCCGCTTATCTGGCAGCAATGGGCAAAAAGGTTTTGTCTGTTGACCTTGACCCACAGGGAAACACAACCAGCGGTTTGGGTATCCAAAAAAGCAAATTAACAAAATCTATATATAACGCTCTTATGGGCGACTGTCCTATTGATGATGTAATTGCTCCTACTAGCGTTGACAATCTGGACATCATACCTTCTAATATTGACCTTGCAGGTGCTGAAGTTGAAATGGTTTATCTTGATCAGCGTGAAAAACTTTTGCAGGGCGTATTAAACAAGCTCAAAAATACTTATGATTATATTTGTGTAGACTGTCCGCCTTCTTTGGGACTTCTTACAATCAATGCGCTTACCGCATGTGATTCTGTAATCATTCCCATTCAGAGCGAGTTCTTTGCACTTGAAGGCTTGAGCCAATTAATGAATACGATAAAACTTGTTAAGAAACATCTTAACCCTGCCATTGAAATAGACGGTGTGTTGCTGACAATGTTTGACGGCAGATCCAATTTGGTCAACAATGTAGCCGATGAAATTTACAAATATTTTGGCAATAAGGTTTTTGAAGTCAAGATCCCACGCAACATACGACTAGGTGAAGCCCCCAGTTACGGATTGCCTATTATGCAGTATGACCCAAAAAGCTCGGGTGCATTTTCGTATCAAGCGTTTACCGAAGAATATCTTTCACGCAATAAAGACTCGTACACAAAAATCGAAGACCCTTCGGTTTTGCGGAAAAAGTATTAAGTACTTTTTAGGACAGTTTTCTTAACTGTCTTTTTTATTACTTGTTATCAAACAAATGTTTAGATTGTTTGACTGTTTTTGAAAAAATATATTGCCATAAAAAGCAAAACCCGCCGTTCATAAGAACAGCGGGTTTTTTTAAAGCCTTTGCAAATTATGCGTTACACCCTGACTGCTTGTGCGAGTCCGCCTAGTAAGTTGCTGTTATTAAAAATTTTGTTAACTATTGAAAAGACTATTTTACTGATTTCCTTGGCAACATAAGTTTGTTCAAAAGCCGCTTTTACAGGTGCCATAAATGACAGATTAATCAGAAGTCCGAAGACTACCAAAAGTACAGATACCATTAACGCACCTTTTATAAAACCAATAAACAATCCAAAAAACTTATCAATATCATTAATAGTTTTTTGTCCTTTGATTTTGTCAATGATTTTTTCTAATGATCTTATGATTATTCTCAAAATCAAAAATATGACTAATGCCAAAATGATATAGAATACCGCCTGTGCCAAAACCATAGACAAAGCATAATTTATAGTTTCATTAGCATAAGCTCCGCCCGACATTTTGCCGATAATTTTGGTAAACATGGGAATGATTACACTCCACAATCCGCCAATAGCTTCATTGATTTCTTCTTGTGTAGCTCCTACCGTAACGTTGTTAAAGTCTGGCAACTTTGATGAGAAGAACGATGCCAAACTGCCTGTATCTCCAGCAAACAAATTATTTACGAATCCTATTTCATAAATCTTATTTCCAAGGAAATATACTACCAAAATAGCTATTGCTAACGATATTGCAGTACCAAACAATGAGGTTATTGACTTTAAAGCGCCTTTGTAAGCCCCGTAAAGCGTGAAAATCAGTAATAAACCTATTACTATCCCGTCTATTATGAGCGCCATAATAAAGCCTCCTTTTGCCCTAATATGTATTATTATTTTATATCTGGGAATAATTCCCTAATATCGAAATTATTATACCACCGCACAAATTATGAAAACAATCTGCTATTCTTCACAATCTGATTTTACTGCCTTGGCTGACACGCTGTTAAAAAAGCTTAGACTTTTTAAGACTTTGCCTGTCATCTTATGTATAGGCAGTGACCGAATTACAGGTGACTGCCTAGGTCCTTTGTGCGGTCATTTGTTAGTCAATGTCTATAATACACCCTGCTATGTGTACGGTAACTTAAATTTTCCTATAACCGCTCATAATCTTCAAACTACATTGGACTTTATAAAAATCCGCCATGCCAATCAAAAAATTTGGGCGATTGATGCAAGTATCGGAAAACCTAAAGATGTAGGACTTATTAGACTGACTACAGGTATTTATCCCGGTTCGTTTGCAGGACACCGTCTTCCAAAGTCTGGCTCTTTGGGTATCTCTGCTTGCGTTGCATCCGATAACACAAATGATTTTCAAACTGCGAAATTAGGTTATGTATATAATCTTGCCGACAATATTGCACAGGCTCTTAATAAAAGCATACGTATTCATATAAGTCTGCAAAACATATACAACCCTGATTCCAGTAATTCCATTATATCAGCGGTCAATTAATCCAAAATTAGATAATGATTAAAAATTGATTAAAAAAATGTTTCACGTGAAACATTTAAAAATTTTTATCTTTTAAGTCTTCTATTAATTCGCTTATTCTGTCTAGATCATCTCTAGAATAATAATCAATATAAATTCTTCCTTTTTGCTCATTGCCGAGTGCTGTAACTTTGGTAGCAAAAACTCTTTGCATATCATAAATAAGTTCTTTCAATTCTAAGCTGGCTTCGGGTATAGCTTTTGCTTGAGTTTTGGGCATTAAATATTTTTTAACTGCACTTTCCAATTCTCTTACTGACATTTGTTTTTCTATTGCAAGCTTGGCAAGTTTTAATTGACCTTCTTGGTCTTCTACCGCCAAAAGTGCACGGGCATGTCCAGCGGTCAAAACCCCTTGCATAATCATATCTATAATATCTCTTTTTAAAGAAAGCAGTCTTAAAGTATTGGTTATAGCAGGACGACTTTTACCCAATCTTTCGGCAACCTTTTCTTGGGTATAACTATAATCACTCATAAGTTTTTTTATAGCTTTTGCCGCCTCAATCGGATTGAGATCTTCTCTCTGCAGATTTTCTATCAAAGAAATTTCACTGACTTTTTGATCTGAATAATCTTTTATAATAACAGGAACTTTTAAAAGCCCTGCAATCTTAGAAGCCCTCCATCTGCGTTCACCAGCAATTATCATATATTTATCATCTCGCTTGGTAACTATAAGAGGCTGAATAACTCCGTGAATTTTTATAGAATCGGCAAGCTCATTTAACCCTTGCTCATCAAATATTTTTCTAGGCTGATTAGGGTTAGGAAAAACTTTGTCTATTTCAATTTCACTTTCTTGATCTTTGCTTTCTAGGACTTCTGCTCTATCCCCATAGTCGTTATCTCCAAATAACGAATCCAATCCTCTTCCCAATCCTTTTTTTAATGCCATAACAAACTCCTTACTTTTGAAAACATTTTATCATACAAACAAATATATTTCAATAAAAAAATGTTGATAGTAGTTATATTTTCATAACAATTAAGTTATCCACACATCTGTATAGAATGTTAGTGAAAATGTGTATAATTTCTTATTTTCTATAACTTTTTTTAAATTTTAAAAGACTTTTTTGTTTTGAATAAAAATTTATAATTAAAAACCTTATTGAAATGTTGAAAACTATTTATATATTGTTCAAATCATTATCCAAATATTCCACATTAACAAATACAAGATAGCCGCATCTAAAAAAATATTGATTGCTTATTTTGTGTTTTGTTTGAGCTTATCCACAAATTAACTCCCACCTATTACTATGACTACTATTAAAAAAAGAATAAATATATAATAAGGAACAAAGTATTAAATAATTTACTGTGTATAATTTTTTTTGATAAATTCTGAAAGTCTTTGATGTCTTTTTAACAAATCTTCATAATATGTAGGATTTTTATAATCAGGGTTTTTGATTTTCATTTCTTTGAGAATCTGTTTTTTATCATAATCAGACATTTTTGTTATTCTTAATATTTTTTGGTCTTTCATATAATTCCCCTATTTTGCTATTTGGTATATATTATGATTTTTATGACAAAGATTGTTAAAGTCTTAAATTGTTTGACTATTGAGGACGGCTTATGTATAATTTATTGTACCGTATTTTAAAATAATTTTTATAATAAGGTGTGTTATAATAGATTACCACTGGTGGACAAAATGAGAAAAAAATTATTGATAATATTTGTTGCTTTGATTATGATGTTTGGAACATTAGCTGGATGCGGTAATAGTTATCCGCAGTTTGATGTAAAAGAAACTCCAGACAAAAGCTATGCTGTTACAAGCAACGGCGGAATGGCCGTTCAATGGGGCGATTTTATTTATTTTATAAACGGTTATAAGGCTATTACTGATACTGACGGCAAAAATAATAAATGGGGCGATGTAGTAAAAGGCGGAATTTATTATGCTAAACTCACCCAAGGAAAAAAAGATACAACAACAGATTATTACGGTGAATATTCAACTTATTATAACAGCACAGATAATGAATTTAACGATGAATTTAGCGGTTTTGTAACAGAAAAAAAGACTTACGAAGAAAATGATGAAGAAAAAGAAATAGATCAAATTGCAGTTAATCCCGTTGTTCCCAAACTTATTACCAACGGCGGTTATTTAAACGGCGGATTATATATCATTGACGATTATATTTATTATACGTCTCCTAACACACTCAAAGATAAGAAAGGAAATATCCAATATAACTTAGTTGATTTTTATCGCACAAGAGTTGACGGAAAAAATACAGAGTTTTTATTCCGTTCAAAAAGCACAGCTACAAAACCTGTTTATGGGTATTATAAAATTGATAATTCTGTATATGTAGTGGTTTATGAAGCAAGCGAAAAGAAAATATACAGTGTAAGAGTTACATCCAAAAAAATATATGACGAAAAAGTTTTGGCGGATAATGTAACAAGTGCAATCTTACCTCAAAAAGATGTGTATTATCCGACTATCTCGCAAGATATGCCCGAAGATTATATTTATTATACAAGAGAAATAGATAGCAAATCTGATATTGAAACTGAAGGAAATATTGTTGAAAGAGTAAGAGCAGATTCCAGCGATAGAAAGAAAATTTTGTCTAATGTACAGACCACGCTTGATAAAGTATCTCAAGGAAATTTATTCTATTTTAATCAGGATTCTAATTACAAATATTATAAAGCTCAAAATCTTGTAGGTTTTAATAACGATAAAGAAAACAATAAAGCACCAATAGAAGTGTTTTCAGAAACAGTTGCAAGTGCGCCTGTAACTGTCTTTGGAATTATGTACGGCGAAAATGATTTTGTTGCAATCGGCGTAACAAGTTCATCAACTGTTAGATATGAATTTGGTGAAAGCACATATTCAACAGTTTTAAATAAGAAAACCAAAATATTTAATGTTATAGGCAATGAAGCATTCTATGTAGAAGATACAACAACTCAAGATGCTAATACAGGAGAAACTACAGCATTAACTACAGGTATATTATACAAAATGAATTACTTTACTGGTGAATATCAGGCAATAACCAGCAAAGATATCAAAGTTGATTTTCTTAACATTGATATTGCAGGCGGTTATGTATTTTATATTTCTTCGTATAACGAAATTGCCGAAAGTGTAGAAAACAAAGATGATGAATTAGTACCTGTGCTTGCCAAAACTTCAGAATACTTAAGAGTACAAAGTCTAATTTCTTCAACTGGAAAGGAATGGGACCTTGGCAAACTAGATAAAAAAGATTATCCAGATCCAGATGCAGAAACAACAGATACGGAAACAACAGATACAGCAGAATAAATACGAATAGTATATAAAAATTGACCTCTTACATTTTGTAAGAGGTCTTTTAAAATTAGTGTTTATTAAAATTCTTTTTTCTATTATTTCCAAATTTTAAAATACTGCGGGCAATCATAACTGCAACTAACGCTATTCCTACATCTGCAAGTTCGGCTAAGAGCAGTGACTGTAAAGAAGGAAAGAAGTTTATTAGCATTATTGCAAGCTTTATAAAAAGCACTAACAAAATATTTAACATAACTATCTTCTTCGTGTATTTTGACAAAGAAATCATTTGAGGAAGTTTGGTTAGTTCGTCTGTCATAATAACCATATCGGCAGATTCCATAGAAACATCACTGCCCAATGCTCCCATTGATATTCCTATATCAGCTCTCGAAATTGCCAAAACATCGTTGATGCCTTCACCTACAAAAGCTGTTTTATTACCCTGTTCTATATAACCGTCCACTAATTTGAGTTTGTCTTGGGGCAGACATTGAGCATGGTATTTGTCAAGACCTATCATATCCGAAACACGCAAAGCAACTTGAGCATTATCCCCTGTAACCATAATAGATTGTTTTACACCTAAGCTTTTTAGATCGGTTATGCTTACTTTTGCTTCGGGTTTTATGCGGTCTTCCAACAAAATTGCACCCAAAAATTCATTGTCTTTGGCTACATATATTACTGAAGAACTGTTTATCTCATCTGTTTTAATTCCGTGATTAGTCAAATAATTAAAACTGCCCGCCAAAACCTTATGCCCGTCTATTACCGCTTCCACACCTAAGCCTACATAACTTTTATGTTCTGAAATTTTACTGATATCAACAGTCTGTGCGTATTTTCTAATAACAGCACGGGCAAGCGGATGCGAGCTGTAACTTTCGGCATAAGCTGCAAAAAATAAAACATCCTGACTAGTATAATTATAAGCTGGAATAATATCACTTACTTCAAAAACACCCGTTGTCAAAGTTCCTGTTTTGTCAAAGATAAAGGTATCGATTTTTGACAAAGTTTCAATATAATCTGTACCCCTAAACAAAACCCCGTTTTTGGATGCAGCGCCTAACGCACAGAAGAAACTGACAGGTATAGATAACACAAGCGCACACGGACAAGATACTATCAAAAAGGTCAAAGCAGTTTTTGCATAAACACCCCACAAAGATGCGGTCATTCTGAAAATAAGAGGTATGAGCAACCCTATAATCAAAGCAATGCCCACAACGGCAGGCGTATAAATTCTTGAAAACTTGGTAATAAACTGCTCGCTTTTGGACTTTTTTGAAGAGGCGGTTTCCACCAAATCCATAATTTTGGATGCAGTGCTTTCTTTATAAAGTCTAGTTACTGTAACAGTAAGAGAATTTTGCAGATTAATACTGCCCGAAATTACCTCATCGCCTTGAATAACAGTTTTGGGTAAACTCTCACCAGTTAAGGAAGAAGTGTCAAGCGTGCTTGTTCCCTCGGTTACAACCCCGTCCAATGCCACTATTTCACCCGCTTTTATTAGTATCCTGTCGCCCACCTTAATATTATCAGGGTGAGTTATATCCGTTCCGTTTTCTTTGTTAAAATAAGTTACAGTTTGTTCTCTGCTGTCTATAAGGGACTTTATATTGCTGCGGCTTTTATCAACCGCCAAATCCTGTAAAAATTCGCCTATTTGATAAAACAGCATTATGGTAACACCTTCAAAATATTCACCTAAGATAAATGCACCCACAGTCGCTATTGTCATAAGAAAGTTTTCATCAAACAGTCTAAAATGTATGAGATTATTAAAAAATTTATATAAGACGCTGTAAGAAATCAAAAAGTATGCTGCAAGATACCCAAGAAATAGATACAGCCCGTCTAAAACATTATTGAGTTCCAAAATAAGAAAAACTACTAAAACAACAATGCCTGCAAGCTTTATTAAATTCTTAATTGAAAAAATGCTTTTTTTGATAATGCCGTCATTATGTTCTTTTGCATCGGCATCATGTAAAACGGCTTGAGGCTCAAGAGATTTTACAGTCTTAGAAATCAAATAAAATAATTCTTTTTGGTCAATTTTATCATCATAATCTAAAAACAATTTTTGAGCAGTAAAATTAAAAGAAACTTCTTGCAGTTCTTTTAGCTTCTGCAGTTCTTTTTCAACTTTGGCCGCACATACAGCACAGTCAATTCCCGTAATTTTATAAACTTTTTTCATCTTTTAGTACCCTTATATTACCCTACTATTTCAGAAGCATGGTCAGAAGCGGAATTGATTATTGCAAAGATATGGTCGTCGGCCAAAAAGTACGCAACATTTTTGCCTTGTTTTTTGGAAGACAGCAGTCTCATTCTTTTGAGCATTCCTAATTGATGACTGACAGCAGAATGTGTCATTTCAAGGTTTTGAGCAATTTCACATACATTAAGCCCGTCTGTTATTGACAGCAAAAGCATAATCTTTAGTCTTGTCGGATCAGATAACGCCTTCAAAAATCCCGACATAACATCTATCGTTTCATCTGAAAACGGAATATTAAGCTGTTGAACACCTTGACAGTTATGCATTAAATTCATCTCCTTAATGTTTGAATATATGAACAACTATTCATATATATGATATTATCACACTCACAAAAGAGTGTCAATTAATTATTAGCTTTTTTACAGATAACTAAAAGAGTGTTTTAGTTGAAATAATATGACTTAAATAGTATAATATCACTTACCCACCATTAAATTAATGTTAATATTAATATAGATTATTTTATAGAACTTTGGGAAAATTTTTTAAAAGGTATTATTTGATGAACGATGTTGAATTAGAACAAAGTCAAAACGAAAAAAACGAATATGATGAATTATGGACTGAGATTTTGCAGGAGTTGGAAACAACAATTTCAGCAGTCAGTTTTGATGTTTTTATAAAATCAATGAAGCCTCTTACTATAAAAGATGAGAAGCTGGTGTTGATGTGTGAAACCAACGCTAATAAAGCAGTCATAGTAAAAAACTATCTCAAGCAGATAAATACAGCTATATCCAAAAGATTTACTCATCTTACCGCACTTATTATAACTTCTGCCGAAAAAGACGAATTTATTAGCAAACCTGATGAGTTTTTGGATTTGTCGCCTGCCCCTGCTGAACAGCCTGTTTCTAGTGTGTTTAATTCTAAATATACATTTGACAATTTTGTAGTAGGCAAAAGCAATCAGTTTGTATACGCAGCAGCGCGTGCTGTTACTGAAAACACAGGCAATTCATACAATCCGCTGTTTATTTACGGAGGAGTAGGTTTAGGCAAAACGCATATTATGCATGCTGTAGGCAATTACATTACCAAAAAACGCCCTGACCTAAAAGTTTTGTATGTGACTAGCGAACGCTTTATGAATGAGCTTATTGACTCAATTCGTTCAGGCAATAAAGACAGAAGCAATTCGATGAATTTTAGAAACCGTTACAGAAACATAGATATTTTGATGGTGGACGATATACAATTTATTGCCAATAAGACAAGCACTCAGGAAGAATTTTTTCATACTTTTAATGATTTGCACGATAAAGGCAAGCAGATAATTATTTCAAGTGACCGTCCGCCCAAAGAAATCAATCCTTTGGAAGAAAGACTAAAAAGCCGTTTTGGATGGGGGCTTATTGCAGATATACAGCCGCCTGATTTTGAAACCAGACTTGCTATTTTGCAGAAAAAATCGTTGCTGCAAAATTATAATATTTCTGACGAAGTACTGGGCTATATAGCCGAACAAAATGACAGCAATGTCAGAGTATTAGAAGAAAATCTTACAAGAGTTTATTTTCATTCCAAGCTGTTTGAAGAGCCTTTGACTGTTGAGCTTGCAGGCAAAGTCTTAAAAGAAAGTACAGGCGAAGCCAACGAGACTTTGTCAATAGATGTAATTATTGATACTTGCTGCAGGTATTACAAAGTTACAAGAGAAGAATTATTTGGCAAAAAGAAAAACAAGGAAATTGTCTATCCTAGACAAATGTGTATTTATCTTATAACTGAGATTTTGTCCATGCCGCTAGCAAGTATAGGTCAAATTTTTGGCGGACGGGATCATACTACAATAATGTATGCCCGAGACAAGATTGCGGGAGAACTCAAAAACAATCCGCATATAAAAACGGCTTGTCAAGACATAAGAAATATCATATATAAAAAATAATTTACTTTTTTTGAAGTCCCCTGATTTTTTGAGGTGTTTGAAACTTGGGTTTTGGCGGCGTGTTTGCCGCCTGTTTTATTTCTGTATCTATATCAGCTGGAGTTTGTGCAACTTGTATTGATTGAGAGCTTGCAGGCAAGGCTTCTTGCAGTTCTTGAGGTGCTGCACTCATAGGTATAATTTCTTCTTGTAGCTGCGGTACAGCACTCATAGGCATAATTTCTTCTTGAACTTGCGGCATTGTGCTCACAGTCAATGTTTCTTCTTTTTCAGCATAATTATCTTCGTCAGACGCATTTTGAAATACTACATATTGAGAAGCAAATTCATCTGGTTCGGGGTCTTCTTCATATAATTTATCAAGATAGTGAGCTTCGTCAAAATCAAGAAATTTGTTATCGTCGTCCATATTTTTTTTACCTTCTTATAAAAATGTTATTATAAGATATAACAATATTATGCCGAATATTCCAAAAACTGCCGAAATAAAGGCATTTAACGGATTAATGGGCAAAGCCGTAAGCCCAAAAAGATTAAAAAGCAGCAGCAACAGACAGCCCATAACAGCATTAATAACAATGCCTAAAAAGCCTTTATTTTTGATTTTTAGAAGCCAGCACGAAAAAACAATTAACGCAATGCCCAAAATCATAGACGTTGCTATCTCTATGAAAAATACAGTGTCCATAAGACATATATATTGGGCTTGTCCCGAGTATAGAATAGACGGAAAAAAAATTATAAAAAAATATAGCTTTTATTGACGAATTGAGGTTATTCTGCACATTTTGATTTTGCTGTTATAAAATTGTGTACCAACAAAGCCTTGTTTTAATAATTTATAATAAGCTTTATAATATTATCAATATCCTTGTTATACCAGATATATTTATTACATATATTTACTACCATATTATAAATTAAAGCGTTATTTGAATCATTCATAAAAATACAAAGATT
>ENA-UOOK01002572-UOOK01002572.1-fermentation-metagenome-genome-assembly--contig:-NODE-2572-length-21977-cov-22.137989_pt1 | contig 21977 bp, 16 predicted proteins | sample MGYA00245777_ERZ724023 | MGnify/ENA primary metagenome ERZ724023 (study PRJEB28704, sample SAMN03018312) | fermentation metagenome | biome: anthropogenic terrestrial biome; feature: soil...
GTAACAAGGTAGCCGTATCGGAAGGTGCGGCTGGATCACCTCCTTTCTATGGAGACCGTTCTTGAAAAAAGAACAACATCCTAGGTCAGTAAAGAGTTATAACATTTTCTTCGATCGTTGTTTAATTTTGAAGGCCCCCAAAGAATTGTTTGGGTATCAATCCCTAACAATTTTTTTGAACCTTCTAAACATTAAAGGGTGGAGCTAAGGCTCACAAAGACAGCCTGCGGCACAGATATAGATGAAAGAGAATAGAAATAAGGTTAAGGAAACCCTTTGCCTAGCACCTAGTCTTTAACATCTAGCATCTAAATGGGGGTGTAGCTCAGTTGGGAGAGCACCTGCTTTGCAAGCAGGGGGTCGACAGTTCGAACCTGTTCATCTCCACCAGCGGCTAGCGCCGCCTCCAATACGCGAATAAAACTTGACGAATTGTTAAGTGTCAGTTCGCGGAATGGTTGGCAACTAGTCCAAAGAGGGCCGTATGGCACCGAGCCAAGCAAGGCCATGCACGCCAGGCGGTTCAAAACCAATATGGGCTCATAGCTCAGGTGGTTAGAGCGCACGCCTGATAAGCGTGAGGTCGATGGTTCGAGTCCATCTAAGCCCACCATAATACAAACATAGCAGTATTATGGGCCTTTAGCTCAGTTGGTTAGAGCGCCCGGCTCATAACCGGTAGGTCCAAGGTTCGAGTCCTTGAAGGCCCAGTATATCAATTTATGCAAGTGAAATTGAATAAATTGATGCATTTTACAACATATGCCCAGATAGCTCAGTCGGTAGAGCAGGAGACTGAAAATCTCCGTGTCCGTGGTTCGATTCCGCGTTTGGGCATTAAACAGAAGAACTCATACCATGTATGAGTTCTTCTGTTTATTTTTTAAAATGTTTTTTCACCTTTAAAAACAGATGTCAATATGTCATTTATTATATTTAAAACATTGTTATAAAACATTTTACCGTTGAATTTTATAGGAATCAGATTTCGTTTTATTCCCTGCACGGCGGTGTATGTTTTAATATTAAAATCATTGTTATCCACATAGTAAAATTCGTTTATGTTATCGTCCTTGAAAAAGTTCATTGGTATATTCAGTTCCATTATCTGTGCGGTTGAACTTATATGTAGGTTATAATTAAATGACCTTTGAAAATAATCGGTTTCATAGCCTGTAATAATGTTTAATTTGCAGTGGAGATTATTTTTTTTAATCTTAAAGTCTTCAGCATTTATTTTTACAATCAAATTCTCGTAATATAGCACAGTATCATATAAATCAATAATGCAGTTAAATAATATGGGAAGATTAAAAACATCCTCATAATTGTGCTCAATTATTAGTCGGGAAAATTCATTTCTGGGTTCAGTCCGATAAGCCTCATACAACGTAATAACATCTTCGCCGCAAATTACGTCATTTCTGTTTATTCCAAAATATTTCTCTACAGATTTAAGCTTTAAGCTATCAGTGTCAATTTTATTTTTCAATTGTCTGAGCCAGTTGTACAAGTCAATTTTTATGTAAGAGTTAAAATCAATATTTATATTGTGTTTTTGAGCTTTATTTATGAGAAATGGAATGTCAAAGCTGTTTCCGTTATATGTTATAACATATTTTTTCATGCAAATTAAGTCCCTTAAATATTTTATTGCTTCCGGTTCATCAATTTTGTACTGGCAAAATATTTGATGTATTTTATAGGAGCCATTATCATAAATAAGAACCGTTATGGAAATAATATCTGAATAGCTTCGACTAAGCCCTGTTGTTTCAATGTCTATAAAGAATGCCTCTTTAAATATGCGGTCTAAGTTTTCATTTGATGTTAATTTATTTATTTCTCTATATTCTGTAATCATTTTTTCTCCGATTTCCGTACAAAAACCCTTTGATTAATTTCCCCATACTTGGTAGAATTAACCGAGGTGTGCAATGTACATATTAATTACGATTTTTGCAGTTTATGCAATGGGAATAATAGCATATGAGCATGGATTTTTCGGTTATTTATTTACTGCTATTTTTGTTTTACTCATTTTTAATTCCATTGTTAACAAACGCTATTTATATAATACGGTATTAATTTCTTTCCTTATTTTATCATTCATCAATTGTAAATACAATTCCAAATATGTACTGACGCAATATATTTATTCAGATGCGGAATTTGAGGCTAAAATCAGGACGAAAAATAAAACAAATCCCGATTCTTTATATGAAAGCTATAACGCTGAGATAACAGCTGTTAATAATAAAAAGCTCCAAACAAAAGAAAATACAATAATTTATTTTAACAAGGACATTGAGGTAAAAGAAAATAGTATTGTTTCATTTAAAGGAAGTGTTGCAGGCAGCAGCTTCAGTAAAAACAAAATGCTTTTCAATTACGAAAACTTTCTGAGAACTAAAAAGGTTGGTGCTGTTATTTTTGCGAAAAGTAATATTAACACTATAAAAACTGATTATTCATTTTTGAATAAGGTATCTGTCAGATTCAGAAATTATACAGAAAGTACCTTTTATAACTCCTTGAATAAAAGAAATGCAGATATTATATTGTCAATTATTCTGGGAGATGTGGATTATTTAGACGAAGGTCTGTATGACAACATAAAAATAATGGGATTAGCACATATATTTGCAGTTTCGGGCAGCCATATAGTCCTTATGTATGGATTTTTGCTTACGGTACTTAAATATTGCTGCATAAGACGCAGAATAAGCTGGGTAATAACCTGGAGCCTTATTTGGTTTTACGGTTTTTTAATAGGCTTTCCCATATCTGTCATGAGAGCATTGGTTATGTTCACGCTATTGTTTGGCTCAGAGGTGCTTTATAGAAAGTATAACTCTTTAAATTCAATAGGTCTTGCTGCCCTTGTATTAACTTTGTATAATCCCTTCTGGCTGTTTGATGCCGGATTTTTATTATCTTTTTCAGCCGCACTCAGTATGATAATTTACAATAAATATATTGTAAATCACTTATTGACGAAAAATGGTGCCTTGAGAAGTTTGTATATGAACCTGTTTTTGCAGTTGTTTACATTACCTGTTGTGTCATACTATTTTAATTTTATGCCTGTAATGGGCATTATATATAATATTTTGCTTCTTCCCGTCTTTACTGTTATTATTATATATGGATTTATGCTTTTGATGTTAAACGGAGTCGCTCCTGTAATATTGAGTATTCCTTTTAAAATTTTTAATTACATACTGTACAGCTTAAGATATATTATAGATTTTACAGACAATCTTATTTTTAAAGGTATTACCATGCCATCCATGTCTATAAGCATGATAATATTTTTTTACACGATGGTGTTTTTTATGATATATTTATATAACAACAAGACTTTTATTGTAAAGAGGTATGGATTGATAGCGTTAATCAGCTTTTGCAGCTTAAATTTTGTTATTTTACCTTCAGTTGACAGCAGTCTTTATTTTAACGTGGTTGATGCGGGACAAGGCCTATTTACGATGGCTAAATATAAAAATACATGCATGATTTTTGATTGTGGCAGTACAAGCAGTAAGAACTTCGGAGAATATACCGTTGTGCCATATTTGACAAAACACGGTATTAGAAATATATCTAAAATATTTATAAGCCATTGGGACTATGATCATTATTCCGGGTTAGAGGACTTATTTAACAGCAATGTACAGGTAAAAAAAATTCTTGCTCCACGACATAATGAGGAAATAATGAGAGAAAAAGAAATATTGTGCAAAGGTAACAATTTAAAAATCGAGAATCTAAAAATTAATATTTTATGGCCTGATAAAAAATATGATGAAGACAATATAAACAATTCATCCCTTGTAATAAAGCTTCAGTATTATAATAAAAGCATACTGTTGACGGGAGATATAGAAGAAAGCGTTGAAAATATGCTGGTCGATATTGGGCATTCCGATGTATTAATTGTCCCTCATCACGGAAGTAAGACATCATCTACCGACAATTTTGTTCAAAGGGTAAAACCGGATATTGCAGTAATGAGCTATGGTAAAAACAATTACGGCATACCGTCCGATGAAGTTATATACCGGTACGAAAAGGCAGGCAGCGTTGTATTATCAACATTTAATGAAGGAGAAATAAATTTTATTTTAAAAAAAGATAAAATATATTATAATACATATACAAATGAAAAATCAGGCAACTATTATGAACTGTATTTAGAAGGAATTTTGAATAATTCAATGAATTTTTGTTTGCTGCTGTATTGTATAATTAAGGATGGTAAGTGCTATGAGTTACAAAATTATAACAGATATGATTGAAAGGGATAAGGTTCCTAACTGCATAATACTTTACGGAACCGAAGAATATTATATTGATAGTGCGGTTAAAAGCTGCAAAGAAAAGTATGTGGACGAAAATTACGAAAGCATGAATTATATGGAGTTTGACAAAATAGAAAAGAACTTTGACCAATTTTATGAATTTGTAATGACATTTCCTTTTATGTCCGAAAAAAAAGTGTGTGTTGTGAAGGAAGCAGTTTTTTTAACTTCTTCAGGAAGCCTGGCTAAGAATCAGGAAGAAAAGCTGTTTAATTTAATCGAAAGCAGTGAAGGATGTGTTACAGTTTTTCTGATAAAAGGCGGAAAGCCTGATTCAAGGAAAAAAGCTGTTAAGAAATTAAAAGAAAAAAATGCTATTGTAGAAATTAATAAGTTAAATGAAACGGAGCTGTCCAGGTATATCGTAAATAAATTTAAAAGTATGAATTTAAATATAAATCTTCACGATGCTGATTATATGGCTAATAATACCGGATATTTAGAATATGAAAGTACAGTCAGTCTGTACCATGTAAATAATGAAATAGAAAAAATAGCAGCATATAAGATAAACTCTAATGTTGTTTCATTTGAAGATCTGGATGCACTTCTTATAAAATCAGTTGAAAGCAATATATTTAAATTAATTGACTGTATTTGTGAAAGCAATAAAAAAAAGGCCTTTGAAATACTTGACGAAATGCTGCTGAACAATACACCGGAACAGTATATTATCCATATGGTTTCAAGGCAGTACAGAATGCTTTATCAGTATTTAATCTTGAATAAAAAGGGCTATAACTTTAATGAAATAATGAATAAAATGAAGATTAAGAATTTTGTGGCAACAAAGCTCTCCAAACAGGCAAGGAGCCTTAGCCCTGAAAAAATACAATATTATTTGGAAGAAATTCTTGAAATAGACAGAAAAGTCAAGACCGGTGAAATTGACAGCCGTATAGGACTTGAACTGATTACAAATGGAATTATAAAATAAAAAACCGGATAAACCGGTTTTCTATTGTTTCCAGAGATTCATCAACTAACACCACAATCTAATGCTATGAGGTTAGTTGATGAATCTTACGGATATATAAATAGCACAGCCTGCAATTATTTAGGCTGCTTTGTTTAATTTATGAGCTAATCTGCTAACCTTTCTTGCTGCTGTGTTTTTGTGGATAGTATTTCTTGCAGCTGCCTGGTATAATTTCTTTTCACATATTCTTAATAATTCTTCAGCCTTTTCATAGTTTCCTTCTTCTACGGCAGCCTCAAATTTCTTTATATATGTTTTTATTTCAGATTTTCTGCTCTTATTAACTTCAGTTTTCTTGTTTATAACTAAAATTCTTTTCTTTGCAGATTTAATATTTGCCAAACTCTTCACCTCCTTCAAGTGATATTATTCAAATGCTCTAATATTTTAGCATATTATTTGCATATTGACAATATTTTTGACAGCAAAACAATTATACAGGCTTAGCAGATAAAAATCAAGTATAAAGAATAAAAAAATGAAAAAATTCAATAATAAATCTGATATGCATTAAATTTTTCATGTGGAAAATATACTGGTATAGTTCATGTTTTGCTTATAAAAAATAAAAGGAGGCTTTATGTACTACAGAACAGATTTGGCTTATGAAGCAAATGAGTCTTTGGCTCAAAAGGTTGCAGGAATAAAATTAAAAACACAGGATTACAGTCACGGAGAGGTTGTAGAGCTTGAAATTACCAATGAAGAAGCTGAAAAGGCAGTGGGGAAAAAACAAGGCAGATATATAACCTATGAGACCAGGAGTCTAAAAAGCTTAAGTAAGGATTCAAGGCATGAGGTAATAAACATACTTGCTCAGGCAATAAAGGATGTTTCCGGACTAAAGAGAGAGAGAATACTGGTTGTGGGGCTTGGAAACAGAAATATAACCGCAGATGCTCTGGGACCAAAGACACTTGATAAAATAAAGGTTACAAGGCAGTTTTTTAAAGCCTACCACAAGGATTATGATGAAGACTACAATGAGCTCTCCATATTAGAGCCGGGAGTATTGGGCACCACCGGAATTGAAACAGCAAATACAATTATCGGTGTGGTTGAAAAAATAAAACCGACACTACTGATAATAGTAGATGCATTGGCTTCACGTAAAATGAGAAGGCTTTGTTCAGTTGTTCAGATTACTGATGCAGGAATCGAACCCGGTTCTGGAATAGGAAATATGCAGGGCTCTCTGAACAAAGAAACATTAGGCGGTGTAAAGGTTGTAGCAGTAGGAATACCAACAGTTATAGATACCGCTACCATAGTAAATGATACTATTGAGCTTATGGAAGAAACATTAAAGGGCAAGACAGATGACGTAGGGGAAATTATGGGTATACTAAGTGACCTGGAATACGATGAAAAGCATATGTTTTTCAAGGAAATATTAAGCCCCATGTATGGGGAATCCATCGTCACTCCCAGCGGAGTTGATGAAATGATAGAAATTTTGTCTGAAATACTGGCTGAATCCATTAATAAAGCAGTGCATCCGGGCTATGAATTAATTTCGTAACACATTTGTAAAAAATAACAGTGTTATTCAGGAAACAATACACATATAAATTAATATATTACTAATTAAAATAATATATTACATTTCAGAAGATATGTGGAGTTGTGTATGAAAAGACGAAGAAGAAAAAAAAATGAAACAAAATTTTACATGGTTATGTCGCTTCTATGCCTGACGGTACTTTTTATGGGCTACAGTTTTGTCTATAATTTGTCTGAAAAAAGAAAGGCAGGGCAGGATATTACCACAATCTCGATTAACTATAGCGGAGACAAGGAAAATGGGGGTAAAACAAGTGCCATGGACAAAATAATGTCCTATTTTAATATTTTTCTGGAAAAAACATTTAATGAAGAAGACACGAGCAGGCTTACAGAGAGCGACAAAGTGGAATCAAAGGATGTTTTCAACATCATAGATATACAAAACAAAAATAAGCCATATGAAAATGATTTGGATGAATACGAGGAAGACAAAGAACCTGTAATTGAAGAAGAACAGCTTTTAGCTGATAACCGGCATGAAAATTTCTTCAGAGTAATAGAATCACCAACATACAGAAGCAGCGCTCCTCGTGACTCATCCTTTGACGCTGCTTCTATTAATGAAAAGCTGAATATAGTACTTTTTCATACTCATGCTACTGAAGCTTATCTGCCTCATAAGGATGGCAATTTCCGAACCCAGGATGAAAGATATAACGTTATGGGTGTCGGAACAAAAATCACGGCTAATTTACAGGGCTATGGGTTAAATGCAACACATCTGACAGATTATAACGACTATCCGGATTACAATTCATCATATTACAATTCGAGTAAAGCGGCTGCCGGGGCATTATCAGACATCAAGAAAAATTTATTAATTGATATTCACAGAGACGGCGCTGATGAAAATTCAGCATATGAGCATAAGCTGTCCCAGGTTAAGACAGTTCAGATTAATGAAAAGACAGCCGCAACCTGTACTCTCGTTATTGGAGATAAGAATGAAAATTATGCGGAGTTACAGAAAAATGCCCAGAAACTGTATGATATAGCACAGGAACGGTATCCGGGTCTTTTCAGAGAAATCATAATAAGACCGGGAGCATATTTCAATCAATACCTGTCAGATTACGCACTTTTGATAGAAATAGGCAGTACCTTGAATCATATAGATGAAGTTAATTATTCTGCGGAACTGCTGTCAGAAATATTAGCCGAGTACATTGGAGAAATTAGCAAATAATGCTTTTATAAATACATAAATTTTGATATAATACCCTATATCCGATAAATAGGGAGGTAACATATTTTTGGACAGAAGAAAATACATAAGAAACTTTTCGATAATCGCTCATATAGATCATGGCAAGTCAACATTAGCTGACAGGCTCATAGAAAATACAGGATTACTTTCACACCGTGAAATGCAGGAACAGGTACTTGATAACATGGATCTGGAAAGAGAAAGAGGAATAACAATTAAGCTTCAGACCATGAGCCTCTTGTATAAAGCAAAGGACGGTCATGACTATACCTTGAATTTGATTGATACCCCGGGGCATGTAGATTTTAACTATGAGGTATCAAGGAGCCTCGCTGCATGTGAAGGAGCAGTACTGGTGGTAGATGCCTCTCAGGGTATTGAAGCTCAAACTCTTGCCAATGTATATCTTGCTTTGGATCAGGATTTGGAAATAGTCCCTGTAATCAATAAAATCGACCTTCCAAGCGCAAGACCTGAGGAAGTAAAACAGGAAATAGAGGATTTAATAGGGCTTGACTGTGAAAATGCGCCACTGATATCTGCAAAGGACAATATTAATATTGACCAGGTACTTGAAGCAATAGTAAATCAGATCCCGCCCCCTTCAGGGGAGGAAGATGCGTCACTAAAGGCTCTTGTGTTTGATTCCTATTATGACAGCTACAGAGGAGTTGTGGCATTTATCAGAGTCAAGGAAGGTCAGGTTAAAAAAGGCGATAAAATAAGGATGATGTCAACAGGCAAAACCTTTGACGTAACAGAGGTGGGGGTTGTTTCACCTGTTCAGAAGCCCGTATCTGCTTTATATTCAGGCGATGTGGGTTATTTGTGCGCAAGTATGAAGGAAGTTAAAAGCTGCCGTGTCGGTGATACCATAACAAATGATGACAATCCTGCTGCTAATCCACTTCCGGGATATAAAAAAATCACACCTATGGTATATTGTGGTATCTACCCCGGAGAGGGGGAGGAATACAACTCTGTCAGAGATGCCCTGGAGAAACTGCAGGTTAATGATGCATCGCTTACATTCGAGCCCGAAACATCCGTAGCACTGGGCTTTGGATTCAGATGCGGATTTTTAGGACTTTTGCATATGGAAATAATACAGGAAAGACTTGAAAGAGAATTTGACTTAAATATAATTGCAACTACTCCCGGTGTTATTTACAAGGTTTATAAAACCAACGGAGAGATGATAATTTTACAGAATCCTACAAACATGCCGCCTGCACAGGAAATAGAATATATGGAAGAACCCATAGTCAACGCTTCCATAATGACTCCCACAGAGTATGTGGGGTCGATTATGGAACTGTGCCAAAACCGCAGAGGTGTATTTGAAAACATGGAATACATGGAGGCAACAAGAGTAATACTGCACTACAAACTTCCTCTGAACGAAGTAATTTACGATTTCTTTGATGCACTGAAATCAAGAACCAGAGGATATGCTTCATTGGACTACGAGCTTCATGAATACGTACGTTCGGAACTTGTTAAAATGGATATTCTCATTAACGGTGAACTGGTGGACGCATTTTCCATCATAGTCCATGAACAAAAAGCATATGAAAGAGGAAGATCCATAGTTGAAAGATTAAAAGATGTAATTCCGAGGCATTTATTCGCAATACCGCTCCAGGCGTCAATAGGGGGCAAGATTATTGCCAGAGAAACCGTAAAGGCTCTGAGAAAAGATGTGTTGGCAAAGTGCTACGGCGGAGACATTACAAGAAAGAAAAAGCTTCTCGAAAAGCAAAAGGAAGGCAAGAAGCGCATGAGGCAAATAGGAAATGTTGAAGTTCCTCAGGAAGCATTCCTGGCTGTGCTGAAATTCGATGATGACTGATGAACAATGGGCGAACAATTGCCAAGTCATAGCTGAATATTGTAATTGTAAAACAAAAGGACGCGCAAGCGTCCTTAACTATTGTTCGGCAACTGTTCATCTACAGTTCGACCGTTGGTCAGCAATTGTTAAGATATTTTTCCCAAAAATATAATTTCATCTGTTTCGGCATTGATGATAGAAAGTCCTTTTTCTTCCCAGTTAGATGAGCCCATATATCCCAGCCTGTCATCCCAGGCGTCATCGTATTCCTCCTTGGTAGCCTTTTCACCGTCGACAAAATATTCGATTTCTGATTCAAATAATTTAAACCCCTCCTGTGAAACATAATCCCGGTCATCCTCATATTCATAATCATCATCATAGTCTTCATATTCACTGCCATATTTATAATTATCATCGTAACTTTCATATCCGTCGTAGTCATCATAATCATCAGTAGTTACATCTGTATCGGTGTACAGGTAACCATAATTTATTAAGTTATAAAGACATTCGTACATTTCATCCATATTTTCGTTATTAGAGTATGCGTCAGCTAATTGAGAAAAGAAGTCTAATACTTCCTGGCTTTTTACTTCATAGGTAACCTTATCCTTGGTATACAGCTTTTCCTTAAAGTCTCCGCTTTCATTTGTTATTGCTATTTTCATTTTCCATCCTCCTCGACACCTTATTTATAAAATATATTAAGCATTTTTCTTTTTATAATAAGAATTTAAATATTTTTTATAAATGTGTCAGGATGATTTATATTGCCAAAGTTTGATTAGAATGGCTGATTTCTATTATATCAGTCCCTAAAGTATTCTGAGACCGTTTGAAATTGGAAGTTGTTCTGAAACTTCCCCAGAAGTGCATGGGAATAAATACCTTTGGGTTAAGTTTTTCAATAAAATACTTCCCGCCGCAAAGGTAATTATCATCAAGCCTTGGGTCCACCGGAAAGAAAGCAACATCAATCATAGCAGCAGCTTTTACGACATCATCAATTATTTGTTTAAAAGCATCCTCCATTTCTTTTCCCTCTTCAGAAGTGTCATCCGGCCATTTCCACCAGTTTAAGTCACCTGCATGAAATATGTTAATTCCATCAACGTTTATAAGAAAGCTGACACCTTCATCTGTGGAACCAAAGGTGCTGATATCCAGATTATTTAAGGTAAAATTTTCATTTTGCTTAGCTGTGTGAACATTTTTAACATTGTCGTACAGTTTTATGTCGCTGCTTAATATGTAGTATGTGTTTTCTTTTTCATTGATCCAGGACAATACCTGATTGTTGAAATGATCTTGGTGGCTGTGGGATGAAAATACATATAAATTTTTATTACTTTTAAATATAGACATAAGAAGCTCATTAAAATCAAAATCTTGATTCTTATCCCTTTTGTTTTTATAATAATCAAATAATAAAAACGAGCTTTCAGTTTCCACTATGAAGCAGCTGTGAAAAATATAATATATTTTCATAGAATTTTCCTTTCTGATAATTTACAAAATTATACCATAAAATAAGCAAGTTTAAAAGAGTTATAAAAGAATAAAACTTCAGCTATGGCGAAAAATAAAATTATTCAACAATAGTACCAATCACCGACAAAAAAATATTTACAAAAATCATTTGTAATTATCAATCATGCATTGTATAATGAGAAGTTAGTAAAAATAGAACGAGGATGATAGAATTAATGAAAATTGAAAATGTAATTTTGAATGACAACATTCAAAGAGCCTTGGATGAAATGGGCTTTGAAGAAGGAACCCAGATTCAGCAAGAGGCAATTCCTGTAATATTGGAAGGAAAAGATATTGTAGGACAATCAAATACAGGTACCGGAAAAACAGCAGCATTTGGTATACCGATACTTGAAAAAATAGATAAAGATTTAAGAATGCCACAGGCCATTGTGCTATTGCCCACAAGAGAGCTTGCAGTGCAGGTGGCAAATGAATTCAGAAAATACGGAAAATATATGGATGGCATCAAGACGGTTACTGTATATGGCGGTGCGGATATTCGTGAGCAAATTAACAAGCTTAAGGGTGGTGCACAGATTATAGTAGGTACTCCCGGAAGAGTAATTGACCTAATAGACAGACATGTAATAAAATTAAGTGAATTACGTATGGCGATTTTGGACGAAGCAGATGAAATGCTTAAAATGGGTTTCAGGGAAGATATTGAGCTAATACTCAGCAAAATTGACCATCCGGTTCAAACTCTGCTGTTTTCTGCCACGATACCTGATGAGATGAAAAATATAATCAAAAAATTCCTTACTAATCCGGTTTCAGTGAAGGCTTTGAGAGATGGAATAACAGCAAAAGAGGTAAAGCAGAGCTATTTCTTGGTAAAACATTCTGATAAGGTGGATGCACTTTCAAGATTAATAGACACATATACACCGAGATTAGCACTTGTATTTTGCAATACTAAAAGATCAGTGGATGAATTGTATGACAAGTTAATAGAAAGAGGCTACAATTGTGACAAGATGCATGGCGATATTAAACAATCCCAGAGAATTGACACATTGAATAAATTCAACAGTGGTCTGATTGAAATACTGATTGCAACTGATGTGGCGGCAAGAGGTCTTGATATAAAAGAAGTTGACATTGTTATAAACTTTGATATTCCATCCAAGGAAGATTATTATGTACATCGTATAGGAAGAACGGGAAGAGCCGGCAAGGAAGGTGCGTCCTTTACTCTGGTTTCAGCCAAGGAAATTAAAAAGCTGGAAAGCATTGAAAAATATACGAAGAAACCCATAAGAAAAAGAGCAATTCCTACGGTTGACAAGGTTAATGAAGTTAAGCAGGATAAATTTATCAGAAGCATAGTTGAAATTATTCAAAAAGAAGAGCTTGGGGAAAACAGAGAGCTGGCAGGAAAACTCATGTCCCAGGGCTATGATGCAGAGACGTTGATTGCCGCTATGATAAAGAAGCTTGTCAAATTTGATTACTCAGAAGAAAGAGATTTAAATGACATAGTTGTTGAGCGAAAGAAAACAAGGGGAAGCAAGAGTCTTACCGATACAGTAAGATTTCATGTGAGTGCAGGCAAAAAACAGGGAATCAGACCGGGAGACATACTTGGCGCCGTTGCAGGTGAATGCGACGTACCAGGCTCAGATATAGGGGAAATTGAAATTCTGGAGAACTTTTCTTTCTTTACTGCCGCATCAGAGCACAAAAATCGCATTCTTAAAAATATGGAGGGTGCCCAGATAAAAGGACAGAATGTAGTTGTAGAATTGTCCAGAGAAAAGAAGTCAAGGAATTCAAGAGAAAAATCCTCGGACAAAAGCTGGTCAAGAAAGAAATCAAGAAAAAAATAAAAATATATTGACAAAAATAAACAATCAGTAATATAATAGTGAAAATGAACTGTGATGGATCGAGTAGGACAGATACAACAACAAAGAGATGGAAGATAAGGTGAGAGCTTCCTTTGCATGACTGTTTGAAAACTAATCCTGAGTTAGGACTTATTAAGGCTGGGAGAATTAGTCGAAAGGTTCTGGTATGGATGCCTTAAATCCTTTGAGAAGCAACTAAGGTGGAACCACGAGTATCTCGTCCTTAAACAATTATACAATTGATTGTTTAGAGACGGGATTTTTTATTGTAACAGCAAGATATAAATTATAAAAAAGTCAAATAGGAGGAAAAAAATGATTAAAGTTAAGTTTCCTGACAACAGCGTCAGAGAATATGAAGCAGGGATATCAGCCGCAGATGTAGCTAAGAGTATAAGCGAAGGCTTGGCAAGAAGTGTAGTGGGAGCTGTTTATAACGGTAAGACCATTGGATTACAAGAAGAGATAAAAGAAGACGGAACTATAAAATTTCTAAAATTTGAAGATGAAGAAGGAAAGCACATATTCTGGCATACATCATCACACATTATGGCACAGGCAATTAAAAGATTGTGGCCTGACGCAAAGCTTGCCATAGGACCGGCAATCGACAACGGTTTTTATTATGATATTGATTTAGAACACAGATTAGTTCAGGAAGACTTTGAAAAAATCGAAGCCGAAATGAAGAAAATAGTAAAAGAAGATCTTCAGCTTGAAAGGTTTGAGCTTCCCAGAGCTGAAGCATTGAAGTATATGGAAGATAAACAGGAACCTTACAAGGTTGAATTAATTAACGACCTGCCTGAGGACGCGGTTATTTCCTTCTACAAGCAGGGTGATTTTGTTGACCTTTGTGCAGGACCTCACCTAAAATCAACTAAAAAACCAAAGGCAATTAAATTGCTCAGCATTGCGGGAGCATACTGGAGAGGCAATGAAAACAACAAAATGCTTCAGAGAATTTACGGAATTACATTTGAAAAAGCAAAAGATTTAGAAGATTACGTTAAAATGATGGAAGAAGCTAAAAAGCGAGATCACAGAAAATTGGGGAAAGAATTGGACTTGTTTTTCATGTCTGAGGAAGGTCCCGGATTCCCGTTCTTTTTGCCTAAGGGAGTTGAAGTTAAAAATGAGCTTATGAAGTACTGGAGAGAAATGCATAAAAAAGCAGGATATGTGGAAATAGAAACTCCGTTAATATTAAATCGACATCTCTGGGAAGTATCAGGGCACTGGTTTAATTACAGAGAAAATATGTACACAACTGTAATTGATGACCAGGATTATGCTATCAAGCCGATGAACTGCCCCGGAGGAATTCTTGTGTACAAAAATTCAATGCATTCCTATAAAGATTTTCCCATGAGAGTTGCAGAGGCAGGAAGAGTTCACAGACATGAGCTGTCAGGTGCACTTCACGGACTGATGCGTGTAAGGGCATTTACTCAGGATGATGCCCATCTGTTCATACTTCCGGAGCAAATAAAGGATGAAATCAAGGGAGTTATAGAACTTATAGATGAAATATACAAAAAATTCGGTTTTTCCTATAAGCTGGAGCTTTCAACAAGACCGGAGAAATTCCTTGGAGAAATAGAAGACTGGGATATGGCAGAAGCTTCATTGAAGGCAGCACTGGATGAGCTAAAGCTAAACTATGTGATAAATGAAGGCGACGGAGCATTCTACGGACCTAAAATAGATTTCCACCTGACAGACTGCATAGGGAGGACATGGCAGTGCGGTACAATACAGCTGGATTACCAGCTTCCACAGCGTTTTGAAATGGAGTATGTGGGAGCAGACGGACAAAAGCACAGACCCATCATGATTCACAGGACTGCATTTGGAAGTATCGAGAGATTTTTCGGTATTCTGATTGAACAATATGCAGGTGCATTCCCAACATGGCTGGCTCCGGTTCAAGTTAAGATTCTTCCTATTTCAGATAAATTTATGGACTATGCCGAAAAGATTAAGGAACAGCTGGAAGCCTTGAACATTAAGGTTGAGCTGGACTCCAGAGCTGAAAAAATAGGCTATAAGATAAGGGAAGCTCAAATGCAGAAAGTTCCGTACATGTTTGTTGTGGGTGAAAAAGAAGAGGAAAGCAGTACTGTATCAGTGAGAGAAAGACAAAAAGGCGACATTGGAAGCATGAGTATCGAAGAAATAAGCAATATAATATTAAATAAAATTTCTTCAAGAGAAAATGATTCACCACAGCTGATTTAGTAATATTAAAAAAGCAAAAGACACTGCCGGTGTCTTGCTTTTTTTTGTTGTAAAGCTTTAGTTTTTTGGTATAATTAATATATAGGTAAATGTATAAATTTAAACGTCATAATGCATCAGGAGGGAAAAATGAGCAAAGCATATTCTAAAGATGTACAATATCATATTAATATGAAGCAGGGCGATGTGGGAAAATATGTAATACTGCCGGGTGATCCGAAAAGGTGCGAAAAAATAGCAAGGCACTTTGATGAAGCCGTATTAGTCGCAGACCACAGGGAATTTGTTACATACACAGGCTATTTGGACGGCGTGAAGGTAAGCGTGACATCAACAGGTATCGGAGGGCCTTCAGCGTCAATTGCAATGGAGGAGCTGGCCAATATAGGAGCTGATACATTTATACGGGTAGGAACCAGCGGCGGTATGGATATAAACGTAATGGGCGGAGACCTGGTGGTAGCATCAGGTGCAATACGCATGGAAGGAACAGGAAGAGAGTATGCCCCAATGGAGTTTCCAGCAGTTGCAAATTATGATGTGCTTAACGCACTGGTGAAGGCGTCACAAAATTTAGGAAAGAAATATCATGTCGGAATTGTTCAGTGCAAGGACGCCTATTACGGACAACATGAGCCGGAAACAAAACCGGTGAGCTATGACCTTCAAAATAAATGGGAGGCATGGCTGAGACTTGGAGCTCTTGCTTCTGAAATGGAGTCAGCGGCACTGTTCATCGTAGGCGCATACAGAAAAGTACGTGTAGGCGCCATATTAAGCGTTGTGGCGAACCAGGAGAGACGAAAGCAGGGTCTTGAAGACCCTCAGGTTCATGACACAGAAGACGCAATAAAGGCAGCAGTAGAAGCAATCAGAATATTGATAAAGCAAGATAACCAATAGAGCAGAAATTAAATAAACACAGACAGGTGGAATATTTTTTGCACCTGTCTGTGTTTCATTAATTATCGCTGATTTCCGAAAAAGAATACCGAAAGCATCCCGGGTCCTGTATGTGAGCCCACAACCGGACCGATAGGCATAATAAATATATTTTTAACTTTAATTTCATTTTGTATCATTGTTTCTAACCTTTTAGCAGAATCCAGGCTGTCTCCATGTCCTATGAAAATTGTCTGTTCTTCAAGATTTATGCCTGATTCCTTCATATGGTTTATCATAGTATTGCACGCTTTGTTCAGACCTCGTATTTTTTCCATAACAGTTAATCCACCGTTATTATCGACGATCAATAGGGGCTTTATCTGAAACATTGTTCCTGCAATCGCTGCTGTTTTTGACAGCCGTCCTCCCCTGTAAAGGTGATTTAAATCATCCACTGTAAACCAGTGGCATATGTGAAGCTTTTCCTTTTCAACCCATTCTGCCAGTTTCTCAAGAGAATATCCGTGGATTTGTTTTTGTAATGCGTGATATACCAGGTAGCCTAATCCGGTGGAGGCACAGAGAGTGTCAATGCAAAAGATTTTCCTGTCCGGATATTTGACCTTTAATTCTTCAATGGCAATTCTTGCAGACTGAATTGTACTGCTGAGTGCAGATGAAAAACAAAGATAAATAATGTCCAATCCATCCTGCAAATAAGGTTCAAGGTATTTTATGTAGGTATATGTGTTTATTTGTGCGGTGCTTGAAGTTTTTCCGTCTCTCAGTGTATCATAAAAATTTTTCAGAGACATTTCTCTGTAATCTGCGTAATGATTAAATTCCACACCGTCCAATGTAACCGGCATTGGTATAACCTCAATACTTCCCGGTTCATATAGTCCAATATCTAAGTCGGATGTGGCGTCTGTTATAATTTTATAAGTATTATCCATGGGTTCTCCTCTGTAAAATTTATTCGCTAATTTGCTTTTTTATATTGCCTGCTTATAAAAGTTGTTACAAAAAAATTAACAGAATTTTGTATGAGAATTTTACCACATTTTTCGACATATGACCAGAGTGAAAATGAATTTTGAAAAAATATTTTAAAGACATATACGGTTAAAGAGGGACACGGCACATATTGTAGATGAATTTTACGATTTAATACGATTTGATATGCTGAATAAATTAATTTGTCTATTGACAATTGTATATTATTCGTTATATACTGCATATTAATAATTTAATATATTCATCAAGAGCGACGGAGGGACCTGGCCCTGTGAAATCCGGCAACCAATAATATATGGTGCTAATTCCAGCGGTATATACCGGCAGATGAGAATACATATAATGTCTTTCCCAACTCCGGGAAAGATTTTTTGTATGAGCTGAAGAGAGCAGAAAAATTTGTGGACGAAACTGCGGCGGCAGGTCTTAAAGGAGGACTTAATGAAAATAACTGACAAGTTTGTGGAGAAAAAGCCTTTAGTATCATTTGAAATATTTCCACCCAAGGCAGGCTATCCGGTGGATACCATATATGATTCAATTGACGAGCTATATAATCTGGAGCCGGATTTTATGAGCGTCACGTACGGAGCCGGGGGAAGTACCAGAGATAAGACGGTTGAAATATCTTCATATATACAAAACAGGTGCAACTTAACATCCGTTGCCCATGTAACCTGTATATCTTCAACAAGAAATGAAATAAATAATATTTTAAATTCTTTAACAGAAAGCAATGTTCAGAATGTTTTAGCCTTAAGAGGCGACTATCCAAGAGATTTTTCAGCAGTCGCTGTTCCTGCAGACAGATTTAAAAATTCAGTTGAGCTTATAGAGTATTTTAAAAAGAATTCAGATTTATGCGTCGGAGCCGCCTGCTACCCTGAAAAGCACCCGGATGCGAAAAACTTAGATGCCGATATTGATTTCCTCAGAAGGAAAGTGGACGCCGGTGCTGACTTTTTAGTGACGCAGATGTTTTTTGACAATGAAGTGTTTTATGATTTTTACGATAAAACACAAAACAAGGGCATTGATTTGCCTATATTCACCGGAATTATGCCAATACTCAATAAGCATCAGGTAAATACCATTAAGAAGCTTACCGGAAATTCAATACCTGAAAAGTTACAAAGACTGTTAGATAAATACGAAAATAATCCGGAAGCCCTGAGGGAGGCGGGGATGTCCTATGCAATTTCTCAGATAATTGATCTGTTGTCCTGGGGAATTGACGGAATTCATATTTATACAATGAACAAACCCTCAACTGCAAGAAAGATTTTAGGCAGTATTTCTGCAATCAGGAGTGTGCTCACAAATGACAGTAAGGCATATTAAAAGCGATTCAGTCAAAATAAATAAGGACGAGGCATTAAAATATTTAGGCTATAAAAACAGAAAGGCTGATGAAGCAACCGATAAATTGCTTAATGAGACAATAAGTGAGCTGCAGGAAATAAGTGAGTTGAAATATGTATATAGAATTTTTAATATTAAGAAGGAAAATAATAGTATTAGCTTTGATAACATTATAAATATTAAATCAAAGGATATTGAAAGACTTTTTAAGGACTGTGAAAAATCCGCTGTCATGGCTGCAACTGTTGGATTTCAGGTGGAGAAAAGGATTAAATATTACAGCATGACTAATTTATCTAAGGGTGTTGTATTTGATGCCTGCGCCGATGCTTTCATCGAAGCCCTCTGCGATTTAGCCGAGGATGAAATAAAGGAGCTTGCCGCAGAAGAAGGATGCGGAATTACTTTTAGATACAGTCCCGGTTATGGCGATGTGCCTGTTTCACATCAGGGAGAAATATTATCTGCTTTAAATGCACAAAAGCTTATAGGCTTAACGTCTTCGGATTCTTCCATATTGATTCCGAGAAAATCCGTTACAGCCTTTATAGGTTTTAGTAAAGCAGGCATATTAAATAAAACAAATAAAAAATCCTGCCTGGACTGCAATCTTTATGAGAGTTGCGGCTATGCTACAGAGGGAGATGGAAAATGCTTAACAAATTAAAGGATAAATTTCTGTTTTTTGACGGAGCAATGGGTACAATGCTCCAGAAGTCCGGTTTGAAGACCGGAGGGCTGCCTGAAGAATTAAACATAACAAATTATGAAACTATTTTAAGCATTCATAAAGAGTATTTAAATGCGGGTGCAGATATAATATCTGCAAATACATTTGGGGCTAACAGGTTGAAATTAAAGGAATCAGTATATTCGGCCGAAGAAGTAATAAATGCCGCAGTAAAAACAGCAAAGCTTGCTGCAGATAGTTTCAAAAACAAATATGTTGCACTTGATATAGGACCGACGGGAGCTCTTCTTTACCCATTAGGCACACTAAGTTTTGAAGAAGCCTATGACATATTTAAAGAACAGGTAACAGCAGGTGTAGATGCCGGAGCGGATTTAATTCTTATTGAAACCATGACGGACCTGTATGAATTAAAGGCGGCAGTTCTTGCAGCCAAAGAAAATTCAGATCTTCCCGTACTGTGCACTATGTCCTTCCAGGACAACGGACGTACATTCACAGGCACAGATGTTGCTTCATTTGTGGCAGTTGCTGAAGGACTGGGAGTGGACGTGCTGGGAGTTAACTGTTCCCTGGGACCAAAACAGCTTCAACCCATAGTGGATGAGCTGCTGAAATTCAGCTCCATACCGGTGATGGTTCAGGCTAATGCAGGTCTTCCCAGGTATGAAAACAATGAAACCTATTATGATATAGCTCCTGAAGAATACAGCCATGAGATAGACATAATGGCGAAAAAAGGAGTGTCAATATTCGGGGGCTGCTGCGGGACCACACCTGAATATATAAACGATGTAATCAGCTCTTTAAATGAATTGAAACCACTGGAAACTACAAAGAAATGTTTTACAACTGCAGCTTCATCTTCAAAAACTGTCTTTTTAGGGGACGAAGTAAAAATTATCGGAGAGAGAATAAACCCAACAGGGAAGAAGAGGCTGAAGGAAGCCCTAAGAGAAAATGATTTTGACTATGTTATAAAAGAAGCCATAGCACAACAGGAAACAGGTTCTGATATATTGGATATCAATGTGGGACTTCCTGGTATTGATGAAAAAGAAATAATGAAAAGAGTAATAACAGAGGTGCAGAGCGTTGTTTCACTGCCGCTTCAAATTGACAGCTCCAATACCGCTGTCATTGAAGAAGCAGTCAGGATATATAACGGCAAGCCAATAATAAATTCAGTAAACGGCAAAAAAGATGCAATGGAAAAGGTATTTCCCATTGTGAAAAAATATGGCGCACTGGTAGTGGCTCTCACCCTTGACGAGGATGGAATTCCAAAGACAGCAGAAAAAAGGCTTGAAATAGCCTCAAATATAATTGAAACTGCTAAGCTATATGGTATACCTGAAGAAAATATACTTGTAGACCCTCTTGTTCTGACAGCATCTGCAGAACAGGCAAATGTAATGGAAACCCTTAAGGCAATTCCCTTAATTAAAGGCAAATATAATGTAAGAATTGTTTTGGGGGCAAGCAATGTTTCCTTTGGACTGCCTAACAGGAAGCTGCTTAATACCACCTATCTTGCCATGGCATTGGGCTTTGGGCTGGATGTTCCAATTACAGATTCCACCAACGAAGCTTTGATGGATGTTGTCAGGTCTTTTAAGGTGCTGGCAAATCAGGACAAGGACAGCAGCAAATATATTGAAGCTTACAGCAGTGTGGTTTCTGAAAGGCCGGTAATGGCTTCAGAAGCTGATTTAAAGGATATAATTATAAAAGGATTAAAGGAAGAGGCAAAAAAAGCGTCCTTAAAGCTTCTTCAACAGTATAACTCTATTGAAATAGTAAATGAGTTTCTCATACCTGCTCTGGATATAGTAGGAGAAAGATATGAAAAAGAGGAGATATTTCTGCCGCAACTCATAAGAAGTGCCGAAACTTCCAAAGTAGTTTTTGAAACCATAAAGGAAAAATCATTAAAAGAGGGCAGCGAAATAATTGAAAGTAAAAAGATATTATTAGCTACCGTAAAAGGTGACATTCACGATATAGGAAAAAACATAGTAAAGCTTATACTTGAAAATTATGGCTATAAAATTATTGATTTAGGCAAAGACGTGGATATAGAAAAAATCGTTGAAACAGTTCAAAGAGAAAATATTGATTTAGTTGGCCTCAGTGCTTTAATGACTACTACAGTACAGAATATGGAATACACCATTCAGGCTCTAAAGGAAAAAATCCCCCATGTTAAAGTCATGGTGGGCGGGGCGGTTCTAACCCCCGGCTATGCGGGAAAAATCGGTGCCGACTACTACTCCAAAGACGCCAGAGGAGCAGTGGATATAGCAAAAAAAACATTTGGGGAATAAAGAAAACTTTTTAGGGAAACGGGGGTGCATCCAAATCGAAAGGCATCCTCGTTCATTTATTTTGCATTTATATTGATAAATTCTGCTTTTAATTTTGAATATACTATTTTCTGGC
>ENA-UOOK01002573-UOOK01002573.1-fermentation-metagenome-genome-assembly--contig:-NODE-2573-length-21975-cov-21.943841_pt1 | contig 21975 bp, 17 predicted proteins | sample MGYA00245777_ERZ724023 | MGnify/ENA primary metagenome ERZ724023 (study PRJEB28704, sample SAMN03018312) | fermentation metagenome | biome: anthropogenic terrestrial biome; feature: soil...
GAGAGGTATCAGCAGCGTAAAAATGGTAATCTTTCTTTTCATTTTTGTTGTTTATTAACATTGAAGTTTTCTGCAAATTTACCATACAATATGCAGGCTATGCTTGTCCCAAATAATTATTATAATTTTCCAGTTTGCTATCACAAATATTGTAAAAATAATTCAAAACAGCAAAAGAAATAACGGATATCTTGCCTTCCGGATGATGTCAGAATGAATTTATGGTGAACGTTGCTACAACCGGGTAGTGATCAGATTCCTTATTTGACCAGGTATCGACAATATAGCTTACAGGAGTAAACGCATTGAGGGGTTGATAAATAATATAGTCGATAGTTCTGTTTCCCCGGGGGGTTGGAAAGGTATATTGTGTGCAGTTGCCATTCAGGCAACCGAGAGTAAAGAACTCCTTTAAAATACCTATTGTTTTTGATTCAGGTAAGGCATTAAGGTCGCCACCAGTAATAACTGGCAGGTCGAAACCTTTAGCCAGCTTGACAAAATCTGTTGCCTGCTTGATGCGATTCCGCTCATCTCCCAAATGATCCAGATGGGTTGAAATAAAGTAGAAGGTATGCCCTTCCTTTTTGACCTTTATACGGGCAACCGATCTCCTCTCGCCTCCCAGAGCGGGATCAACCTCTAGGTTATATCCTTTTTTTTCCAATACCGGAAGAGCTGATAGAACAGCATCACCATATTCTCCCCCATAGAAATTATCAGCTTTAGCAAAGAAATAGTCCATCCCCGTAAGCTCACCAAGCTTTTTTGCAATATCTCCGTGTTTCGTGTTACGGGTTGTGTTCTTGTCTACCTCTTGTAGCGCCACCAGGTCGGGTTTATTCCTTTTAATTACTTCTGCCAAAGTTGCAAGGTCTGGGATGCCTCCATTACGGGCTCCCCAGATATTATAAGTCATTACTTTAACGGTGGTTCGTGAATCAGGCTTGGGGGAAGGGGTAGGTGTGTTCTCAGTCTTACTGCATGAATAGAAGCACAGGAATAAAAGAGAAAAGAGAAAAAAAATTTGAGTTGATTTCATTACTTGGTATTTAAAAAAAAAGCTGTGTGCTTTCACTTGATTGACACACAGCTCAATTAAATTATTATCAGAAGGCGGTTATTTCTGCTATAGCTGTGGTATCTCCACCTCCCTTGCTCCTTAAAACCGTAAATTTAAAATATCTGGCTTCAACACTGGCCTCCAGATACATGGTCGCCGAATTGTCCTCCGAAGAAGCGACAATGGAGAAAAGGCCGGCAGCTGACCAGTTTTCTCCATCGGTACTGGTTTCAATAAACACATCTTCTGGAAACAGATAAGCATTATTTGCTCCCAGTCTTCCTACTATCTTTACTCCATGGAGTGTAACCTCCTCGTTCATGTTAATTGTAACGTGATGCGGATGAGTTGGACGCCACCCGTTGGAATCTCTTCTGTATTTAGAAAGCCAACAGGTATTGATATTCCCGTCAATACAATACTTGGCACGGCCGCCAATACCGTCGTAGTCATCATCAGAATAGTCATGGATAATCCATTTGGCTTGTGAATACTCCTCAAACGGATTTTCCTCATAGAAAGCCGAAAGGAGGAAGTAGGTTGTTTTAAGCCCTTCTGTTACGGGAAGGCCAGCGGAGTTGCCGGTTATTGATACCGGAATTAGGTATTTTTTTGTACCTCTCAGCATCAGCGGGTTCACCTCCAGATAAATTGTGTTACTTCCCGTGGAACCCTTAGGTATAATTACGCTATTGTCGGTAAACCTGTAGCTTTCTGCAGGAGGAAGGGTATAGTTGGTAGCATTTTGCTGATTATAGTGCTCCAAACTTTTTTCATCAATAGTGAAAGTTATCTCGATATCTTTGTCCGGCAGCTCTATCCCTCCGCAGCCGGCACCCAGGGGAAGCCTCTTCCACTCGTTCCTGATAGCCATAGAGCTTTCAACAGTACCGTTATTTGCCAGCGGCATAAATATTTTTGTATAGGAAGAAGCATTTTCAATAGGATAATCTGCTTGTTTACAAGAATAGGAAAATAATAGCGTCATTGTAAAAAGCAAAAAAGCAAGTTTTGTTCTCATAATGTTATGTTTTTTTACCATCCCGGATTTTGTACTAAATTTTTATTACGCTGAATCTCCGTCTGTGGTATGGGGAAGAGATAAAAACTCTTTCTGAAGATACGGGATTCAAACCGCGTTCGCCTGAAAAAAGACGGGTCACTATTGGAACTGCCCCTTTCAGCATTCATACCGTAAAAAGGTCCGGCATCCGTCTCTTCGGCAATCTTCCACCTGCGGGTATCAAAATATCTTATATGTTCCATAGTCAATTCAATCCTTCTCTCTGTACGAATCATCTCACGCATTTCCTCCTGGGTCAGTCCATCCTGCAGGGCAGGAATTCCTCCTCTTTCCCGTATCTGGTTGAGATACTTCAGAATGTCGGAGTGCCCGGGATTATATTCGTTTAGGGCTTCAACATAATTCAGAAGAATTTCAGCATAACGAATCATTACATACGGCCTTGCAATATTGTTCCGTGTAGGGTGATAGGTGGGTGAAACATTCTTGCGAAAGAGATAGCCGGTTTCAGAATAGTCATGAGAACCACCTTTGCCCGACTCTCCGGTATAGAAAAGTTCAATTTCACGTACACCCAGGCTCGATTTAGTGTTGATCCAATCGCTGCCGCTATAGGTTACGGTAGCATAAAACCGAGGTTCACGATTTACATACATGTTAAACGTGTTTTTATTACGGGTAGCTCCGGGAGCCCTGAAGCTTGTAAATCCAGTTTCGGAGTAGCCGGATGCCGGATCGATGACAGGTGACCCGTCGCTGTTGTAACCGATAACAGGGGATAAGCCATTACTCATCCTGTAGGTATCTATCAGTTGCTGCGTTGGGCCCATGGAGGCATATCCACTTGCAAGTCTTGGCGTGCAGGAGCGCTGGTAAAATGACAACTGGTTTTGGTTGCGGGCTAATATCCATTCAATATTCCACGAATCGAGAAATACATCCCTGTAAGAGAGGTAGCCATCGACGGTGCCATCGGACTTCATTACCTTATATAGTCCCAGCTTATCACTTGATTCAGCATAGTCGATGATTGCTCTTGCGGCTGCGGCTGCCTTTTCCCACTTCTTTGGATCATACGATGTGTTAATTAACGGTTTGCCGTCTTTGTTCGTAAAACCTTCATAGTCCTTGTTACCATTGAAAAGCGGACTGGCGGCATAGAGAAGCACCTTGCTTTTTATTGCTTTGCAGAGCAGCTTGTCTGCACGACCCATATTGTTTTCCAGTTCCTGATCAGAGGCAGTATATTTTGTGACATCGAGATCGGCCTCGGCAAGATCCAGTTCGGATATGATATAGTCTACACACTCGTCGTAGGAGCTGCGGCTCAGTTGCATTGTGAAATCATTGAGCGAAAGGCCGGGATCAATTTCATTATCGCCGACAATGATAAAAGGACCATACTGTTTGAGAATCTCAGAGTAGAAGAAGGCCCGCAGAAAGCGTGCTTCAGCTTTTCTTCTTTTTATTAGTGCAGGCCCTTCACTATCTTCGAGAATTTGTCCGTTCCCATCAATATTGTTGATAAATGTTGTTGCAGAACGAATTCCCTTGTAGTAATGATTCCAGAAGTTCCAATAGTTTGAAGAGGCATTCCAGTTGCCAAGGTTGACACGGAAAGGATCGTTCCTTTGCGATACATCACAGTCATCGGAAATAACATCCCATGGAGTAGTATTGGTTCTGTGTGCCTCATCCCTCACATAGTTGTACACATTTGCCAGCCATGATTCGGAAAGGTCCCTACGATTGAAAATCTCTTCGATGGTAAGCATGTCGTCTGGTACCTGATTCAGAAAATCTTTGTTGCAGGAACTGTAAACAAGAGGCAGCAGCATTAATATCAATGATATGGCTATTATCTTGTATTTGCTTTTCATAAATTCTAAATTAAAAGTTGATATTGATTCCTAAAGAATACATTTTTATATTGGGATAACGGGTTCCGCGTCCATCGCCAAGCTCCACATCCCAAAATTTGAAAGGGCTCCAGGTGAGCATGTTATATCCTGAGAAGAAGATATTCATATCGCTTAAATGAAAGTGGCTTGTTACCGATTTAGGGACGTTATAATTTAGTTGGAGATCTTTGAGCCTCAGGTATTTCCCGTTTTTGAGCCACCAGGTACTGGTCGCGAAGTTGTTGTTGGGGCTGCCGTCCGATAATCTCGGATAAAAAGCATTCTGGCGGGGATTATCTATGGTCCATCGGTCTTCGATGTTACTCATAAGGTTGCCACGGCTCATCGAAACGGAGAACGGCATCAATCCTTCACCGGTTAGCTGAATGTCCACATTTCCCACACCTTGGAAAAGAGATGAGAGTGTCCAGTTTTTGTATGACAGGGTTAGCCCCATGCCATAGACAAGCTCGGGAATTGTTCCATAGCCAATGGGAACTTTGTCGAAATCGTCAATCTTTCCGTCGCCATTCACATCTTGGAATTTAATATCACCGGGTTTTACCATACCGGGGTGGAGAGGACCGTTGTTTATTTCATCTTCAGACTCAAAGAGTCCCATGGCGACAAGGCCGAAACGCTGGCTCACCTTTTTGCCCCGCTGGTCGAGCCATGGATAAAGAGGTGTGGGCTGGTCATTTTCAATCACCTTGTTTCTGTTGAATGTGATGTTGCCGAGAATCTGAAATCCGAACTCATTAAAACGCTTATTATAGGTGAAAGAGCCGTCAAAACCCTTGTTCTCAATGATTCCCAAATTGCCATAAGGTGCATTTTGAGCACCCACATAAGATGGAACATTTGCTCTTCTAAGAAAGATTCCTTCCCTGTGCTCCTTGAAGAGGTCGAATTGCAATACCAGTTCATTGTTTGCAGTCTGCAGGTCAAAACCGATGTCAGACTTGATTGAGGTCTCCCATGTGACATTTACACCATACTCTCCAATATCGTAACCTCCAAAGTTATTGTTACGATTTTTACCAAACGAATAACCTGTTTTGGAGCTGATCGTGGAAATATAGGCAAAACGACGACCGGAGATATTGCTGTTGCCCACCTTGCCGTGAGAGAATCGAAGCTTGGCCATAGGAAAGAGAGGACGTATGTTTTCAAAAAACCGTTCCTCACTGAATACCCAGGCAAGCCCAATAGACGGGAAAAAACCAAATTGACGGCTTGGAGCAAAATTCTCGGAACCGTTATAGCCGAAGTTAAATTCGCCGAAATACCTGTTGTTGTAGTTGTAGGTAGCTCTTCCCGAAACACCGAGGTAACGGTAAGGAAGTGACGAAATAAAATCGCCCGCTTGTGAGTTGAGAAGATCACTCTGGTTATAAAGAAGCATACCTGTCACGGCATGCTTGTCGAATCGCTTGTCGTAGTTAAGCGCTCCTTCAAGATATATGGTTCTCTCGCCCATGCTGTTACGGCTGAAAGATAAGAACCTTTCCCCCACGCGTGTCTGTTCGTACTGCATCTCCCCGTCTTCATTCCTGCCAATGGCAAGATAGGTGTCAGGGACTTTTGTCCTGCGCATGCTGGTATAATTATAAACATCGAAGGAGAACATTCCTGTAGCGGAGAGCCCTTTAGTAATAAAAGGAAGATCCTGTGTTACACGCAGATTGGAGTAGAGCTGATTTCTCCACTGGTTGGCATAACCGGTTTGAGTGAGATTGCCATAAGGATTGACAAGAGCCCCTGAACGTTGATCGGGGATAAATCCGTTTTCATATACAGGCGGATGTATGACGGGTGTAACATACCATGCATATTCAAAAATTGTGGATTGTCCTGCCCCCGGATAGTTGGCATTAGCCAGGTAGCCCTGCATTCCAAGATCTATCTTTGTCAGTTTAGATGCTTGTATCTTGAGATTGGAGGTGAGATTGTATCTATTATATCCTACCTGCTGGTTGTAGTCAACCAGGTTGTCTTGTTTGTAAAGCCCATCTTCGTCAAAGTAATTCAGACCTATGTAGTATGTAGCCCTGTCGGCACCACCACTGATGTTCATATTGGCACGTCTCTGATGCCCGTAGTCTCTAAAGAGGGCACCCATCCAGTCCACATTGGGATAAAGATAGGGGTCGCTTCCTTCAGTTGTCTTTTGAATGCGATCTTCACTATATATGGGCGCGGCTCCCCTATTGGTCAGTGCCTCGTTCGACATATGCATATAGGTGATGCCATCGGCAAACTTGGGAAGGGTGGTGAATTGTGTGATGCCTTCATAATAGCGGAATGTGAATTTAGGCCGGCCGGGATTACCGCTTTTTGTCTTGATGATCACAACCCCGTTTGCCCCCCTTACTCCGTAAACAGCAGTAGCAGATGCGTCCTTAAGCACTGTAAAGCTCTCTATATCTTCAGGATCAACGTTGGCCATATTGCGCGGTACGCCGTCAACAAGCACAAGAGGTTCACTAAGCCCCTGGCTGAATGTAGAGATACCCCGTATCCAGATGCTTGCATCATCAAAACCCGGCTCGCTTGTACGTTGAACTGAAACAACACCCGATATTTTTCCGGCGAGGGCATTGGTTAGGTTAGCCACCGGCACCTGAAGGCTCTTAGCCTTCACGGTTGACTGTGCTCCTACCACACTCATTTTTTTCTGTGTTCCGAAACCAACAACAACAACCTCTTCAAGGGACTGTGAGTCTTCCCTTAAAATCACACTAACAGATGATTTTCCTGCAGTTGAAACATCCTGCGAATGATATCCTATAAAGGAAATCTGAAGGATGGCATTCTCTTCTACGAGTAAAGAAAATTTACCGTCAATATCGGTTACCGTTCCATTAGTACTGTTCTTTTCAATAACGTTTGCCCCGATTACAGCTTCTCCTGCTTCATCAGCAACAATTCCGATAATAGCCTTTCGCTTATCCTGCATTTCTTTCTTTGAATCTTCCGGTAGCTTTGAAGAGGAGGGTTGGCCTGCAGATGTTCTTTTATAGAGTGAGATCTGCCTTTCAACGATGGTATAACACAACTCAGAGTTATCCAGTAGTATATCCAGAATGCGGTGAATACTTTCATTCCTTACTTTGATTGATTTAAAATTGCTCAGCTCTCCTTTGGCTTCATCGGTGATGAGGAAAACATAGTCGCTTTTTTTTTCAATTTCAGAAATTACCCGTTTAAGGGATTCATTCTTAATGTTCAATGAGAGTTCTTTCTGTTGTGAATAAACATTCTCTGCCGATATTGCGAATATACAGAGAAAAATCATTGCAGTTGTAATCTTCATGATTTTTAGAACTTTGTGATACTTTTTTCGTGCAAATTGATAAGAATTAATTTTTTCTTTCATACATTTGTAATGAATTTTGTTTTACGTAATTTTTTGCTAAGATTACCAGTAATTTAATTTTCACCCGATCAGGCAATTAGAAAGATTGCCTGATCTTTTTTTGCTTTTGTTTATTTTTCTTCTTTTTGCATAGGCTTTTCCTTTTTAGTGATGTGTACTATATCGTTTTCTCTGGTGAATTCAGTTAAAGACAGAATAGAAATGGATGTCATTACACTATCCAGGCTGTTGGACAAGAAAAGCTTCCCGGAACAGGTACGGTTACTCAGGGAGGTTTCAGGTGTACTTTTAAAGTGCACGTTATAGTATCTCCCTATTTTTTTTAGTATTTCAGATACGGTTGCTTCGTTAAACTCTAATATGCCTTTTCTCCAGCTTACATACTCAGAGACATCGACAATCTCTTTGGAGAAAGTTCCCTGATGAAGTTCGAACTTCTCATTGGGAATAAGCTGCATCTCCTCTGTCGGTGTTTTTACATTGATTTTTCCATCTACCAGAACAACGGTTTTTTTCAAGTCATCCTTATAAGCAGAGATATTGAAGGAGGTGCCTAAAACTTCAATTGCCAAATTACCGGCGTGGACAATAAAAGGCCTTTTGACATCTTTTGCCACCTCAAGAAATATTTCTCCCTCCACATCTATTTCTCTTTTCTCTCCGATGAATCCGGAAGGAAAAGTTATTTGTGTCCCGGAATTTAGCCATATTTTTGTTCCGTCGGCAAGGAGCAATTCTGATCGCTTGCCAAATGGAACAACCAACGTGTTGTAGCCGGTACTTGCAAAGGCTAATTCTTTTTTCCCGTCAGTACTGTCGGTGACATATGCTTTTGCATCTTTTGTAAATTCAATGCGTGCCTGATTGTCTATATCTGTTTTCCGGTTTCCTGAAATAATGTAAATATTCTCTGAAGGCATTTTATAACCCAATATTTGTTCGTTTGCAGAATTGTTTGCCTTAAATCCGGAATAGCAAAAATAAATAGCAGAGATAAGGCATAAGAACGCGAAAACTGCAGCAATTGAGCCAACCCTTCGCCGTAGTTTTTTTCTTTTATGTTGATTAATCTTACTCAGAATCTGAAAATATATACGCTCCTTGTCTGATTCCGGCAAAAGAAAAGAGCCCAGTTCTACTGCTTCAAATTGATCGATAGCATCCTTTAGAAATGGCTCAAGGTGAGGATCTCCTTTGATGAGCTCATTCCATTTCTTATCCAATTCGGGTGTCCTAAAGAGTCTCCACTGGATGAATTCTTCATCATACAGAAATTGGTCTCGGGGTTTTAAATTTTTTTGCATGTCCGAAATATATCGTTTAGTGGAGGACGATCATATTCCGGTTTTGTGGACATATATTGGAAAAAAATATATAATTTAACATTTTAAGCGATCCGTCTGCGTGGAAAAAGGGAGATATAGCCATGTAACCGGACAGTTATCCCCTGCCAGTTCTCATTTTTATAATGGCGCGATTGGTAAGCTTGCGCGCTGAATCGGGGTGGATGTTCAATATCTTGCCTATCTGTTGATAGTCAAGATCTAACATATATCTTAGGTATATAGTTTCTCTTTGATGTCCCGAAAGCGATTCAAGCAATAACTCAACTCTTTTTTTCAATAACTGAGTATCTTCTTCTGTGATCATATCGTCTAACACCGTTACCTGAATAGGAAACGATCGGTCTGTCAGGTCGATATTCTCTGTATGGGCATTTTTCCGGTAAATATCGATCAGACGATTTTTAAAGGACCTAAACAGGTAGGATGCAGGTTGCTTAATTCCCTTAAGTTCTTTTCTGGAAACATAGAGTTTATAGTAAACATCCTGTATCGCATCTTTGCACAATTCACCCTCATATCCCAGGTAGAGCCCGTAGGTATAAAGCTCATTTATGTACCTGTTGTATATGATAGAAAAAGAATCAGTATCCCCCTCTTTCAAAAATTTATGCCAGATTGTGTCGATACACATGTTTTAACTTTAATCAGTTTGTTTTGCTATTTCTTTTCCTCCTTTTTCGTGGTTCTTTTTCCATGGTACTGTAAGCACGATAATGAAATACTTATTCATGAGTCCACTTTAAATAGTTGCAATTTTAAGTTTAAAAAAGTAATTCGTTGATTTTTCATTTCCTGTTTTTGAGAAGCGAGGAAGTAAAAAATCAAACACGATAAAAAGTTTCTCCCTTATGGAGGTCTTTATATAGCGAAAATCGGTTATTAAACCATTTTCATGCGCTCTTTGACTTATTGTTATCAGATAATTTCCAAGGCGGACATGGTCTATCCATAAACATCTGGCGAAAGTAAATCATTTGTGCCTGAGCAATCCTCTTTATCGTGTTTTGTTATTCCTCGTATGAAAGCAATACTGAAAGATGGTTGCCTCCACGTTGTTTCTTTTCATCTACTCCTGCCCGGGGATAGCCGCGAGTTGGTGCTTACCTTCTCCCGAATGTTGGTGACGGCATCCTTCAGGTAGCCGCTGTCTGCGGCATTTGCCAGTTTCACCTGAACGTTTAGTTTATCTTTCTCTTGGTCCGTGTCATCACAGGTATCGGTGATGTTCACACTATAGCTCTTTACCTTTTGGTCTCTTTTTTTCGATAATCGGCATAGGAGTCATTGTGATTTTGTACGCTCCCGGCCGTGATATCCTCTTTGGAACGAAGGATGGTCTGTTCCTTGACTACCTCGTATTGTTTGTGGAAGACACGGTGAAGAAGATCTTAGCCGGCGGTGCTTTCTGAAAGGCGTTTAAGAACCTGATAAATGAGCTCACCCAGGGAAGAGATTTTCTCACCGAGAGTTTCACTGTTTAAGCGGTAAACCATCTTCCGGGCATCTTCTTCTAAAAATAGAAGTACCTGTTTTCTGAGCCTGGGGTTCAAAAGAAGCATCCCCCTATCGCCCAGACCCTTGATAAACCCGCGGAAAGTGTTGTGAATAATCTCGAAACGGGAGTACCAGGCGATGTTACTGCCTATTAGCTTACTATCCATGCGGACAGACTTACCGGATATCTTGAAATGGATTGAAGATGTGGAAAACATGTCATTTTACGGATTTACAGATGTCTTCTTGAATATGATTTTTGTCTTTTACGTGATGCAAAATACGATTTTTTTATCTGATAACAATGGATTTTTAGAGCATTTTATCAAAAAAACGAAATTCCCTACCCCAAGATCATCACCGAGTCGGGACGTGCCCTTACGGCACGCCATTCGATACTTATCTTTAAAATGCTGGAAACAACAACGTTACCCGAATGAGGAGAGGAGGTGGAAATTCAGGAAAACGACCATGAACTGGTAAAAGAGCTGTTCAAGATCTGGGACAACCTGCATAACTTGTTTGGCGACACCAACGTGGTACACGTTGTAACGAGGGACGAAAACACAGGATATAAAATAGAGCAGGTAATTGATGGGGAGACGGTTGCCGGAGTATTGGAGTATGCGCAGTATAACGCCAAGAAGTTAGTTTACTTTCATACATCGTAGATTAAGGTTCCTTTTCTTTGTTTTTACATCTTGTCGTGAGTGCTCACTCAAGAATAAGGTTCTCTAATTCTCTGAAAAAATATCAATAATGAAATAAATTTTAGTAACTTTATACTCGTGAATCAAAGTGGATTCACAATTAAAACATTATTGATAAGCATTTTAAGCCTACAGATCTTTTCTCTATATTTCTATTTTTAAATCAATTTTAAACACTATACACTATTCATGGCTTCAATTAAGTTCAAGTTGAATAAATCCACACAAACGGTAAAAAATGACTATCCATTAACGATACAGATCCTTCATGCGCGAAGCAAAAGTATCATGTTCACTCCGTACCATTTGCGGAAAGAAGATTATAATGAACAAGCAGAACTTGCACTTCTCTCCTGCAAACAATCCAAGGCAGAAGAAATTAACAGTTACATAGCAAAGCAACGGGACCGATTGCGTATAATTATAAGCGATCTGGAAAAAAGAAATCAGCCGTATACTGCCAAAGATATTCTTTCTATATACAAGTGTGGAGATAAAGGAATGTTTTTGTCTTTTATTCATCGCCTTTCCAATGAATTAACAGCCTGTAACAGGCAAAGTACAGCACAGCTTTACATGGCCGTATCTTCCCATCTAACCCAATTTACCCAAAGAAGTTTCGTTATTTTTTCGGGCATCACGGAAGGCTTCGTAAATTCTTTTCGGTTTTATTTACAGAATCAACAGTTGAAGCCCAACAGTATCCAGTTGTATCTTCGTGTTTTCCAAACGCTTTATCAAAAAGCGCTGAAAGAAGGTTTTCAAACACAAGCGCCCGATCCTTTCGGAGATATCAAATTAAGCAAACACCGCACATTAAAAAAAGCGATATCTGCACATACGTTGCGTAAAATAGCCACAGCCGATTTGCCGGGGCATCCCTGCCTTGTAAAGAGCAGGGATACGTTTCTTCTGAGTTTCTACATGCGTGGAATGCCCTTTGTAGACATGGCATACCTTCAGGAGAAAAATATTTCACACAACTATGTATGTTACAACCGCAACAAAACGCAGCAACCGTTACAGGTATATATCGAAAAAGAGATGAAAGTGATTCTTGAAAGGTACCGCACCCCGGGGAATCCCTATTTAATGAGTTATATTGATCCGCAAAAATCCAACTCTTATTACACCCAATATAGAAATGCATTGAGGCGGTATAATCGTCATTTGAAAAAAATAGGAGAAATTCTGCACTTGGATACGGTACTTACCTCCTATGTGGCTCGCCATTCCTGGGCAACATTTGCTCGTGACAACAACATTCCTGTTTCCATTATCAGCGAAAGCCTGGGGCATGCCAGCGAAGAGATTACCTATACGTATCTAGCCTCCATCGGACAGGAAAAAATAGATAAGTCGAATCGGAAACTAATTAAACTGCTCGGAACCTGATTCTCTATTTAACACAATTTGTTATCTTTGTGCTTTAGTTGTAGGAAAGAGCTAATAGATAAATAAATTCATAAAAACACCGCAAAGGTAAGAAAACCAGTCTAATAAATTGTTATACATTTTACCCAACTTGTTTCACTTTTTCACGCTTAACATATTTTTACTTGTTTTTATTACACTTCATTTTTTAACAGATCCCTTTTCGGCAATTTTCTGCAGGACAACAATGGCCCTCAATTTTTTTATGCCTAATTTCAGAAGCAGAATGGCCAAAGTTCTCTTTACAAAACCTGGCAAAATGGGCAGGGGATGAAAAATGAAAGGTAAAAGCAATGGATTTCAAAGGAACTGTAGGATCTTCTAAATTCTGTAGTATTCTTTTTTTTCTTTCATTTATCATCCACTTGTAGGGGCTCGAGCCAAACTGTTTCATAAATTCGCGATTAAACGTATTATACGTATACCCACATAACTTGGCCAGCTCTTGCACATTTTTTGCTTTGAGATGATGAAGCAACACCTTGTTTTTAAACTTGTAGTCACTACATATCAATGGAGAGAAAAAAAGTGAATTCTCTTCTGGAGAATAATTAGCTGAATATAAATAGAATATTAAGTTCAGCATTCGTTTTAGTATTTCAGGATTCGTCAACCCTTTGGAATCATGAATAAGGTTTATTATTTCGAGAAATTGATTCAGTTCCGGTTTTATATTCAGCAGATACGGCTTACAGCATTTTTGATGTTTTTCGTTGAGAACATTTTTCAACGAATTAATAAAGAGCCCATACGACGGATCTGTCATCTCAAAAAAACTGATGAACATCATTTCTGAATCCCGTAGAAGTTTACAGGAAAAAGTAGTGGAAATTGGACACAAAACCATTTGTTTTTCCATCAGGTTATATTTTTCTGTTACGTGGCTTTCGCATTTTCCACATCCTTTTCGCATAAAAACTATGCAATGTGTGGTTTCAAAATTTTCGTGTACAACTTGATTTTTTGTTAACTTTAAACAATTTAACTTCATATATATAAGCATTTTAGTTGAACAGGTAGAGGACGGACATATCGTGTATTTCAACTATCTGTTCCCTCTGAAACGCTGTCTCTTTTATCTTATTACAAATCAGTATATTATTTTTCGTCTCTTTCCTACAACTAAAGCGACAAATTTAGAGATGAAAAAAATGGCATGTATCCTCTTGTTTATGGGGGTTGTTGCTGCTTTAACCGCCCAGCAAACCGGGATCAAAACGAATACGGTATTCTTAGTAACGGCTTCACCCAATATGGGGATTGAATTTGGGCTGGGTGAAAAATTCTCGTTGAGTATTGAAGGTGGTTACAACCCATTTCAACTTAAACCGGAGTTGTTTTGGAAGCACTGGTTTGTTCAACCCGAGTTACGCCGATGGTACTGCCACCGCTATGCAGGATCTTTTTGGGGCATACACACGTTTTATGCAGGGTACAACGTGGATGTACCTAAAATAACCAGGTCACGTTTTGAAGGAAGCTTGTACGGTGCCGGCGTATCCTACGGATACAGTTGGATGCTGAATAACAAATGGAACCTCGAAGCAACAATAGGAGCCGGGTATGCCCGCATGCTATACGACAAGTACGAATGCGGGGATTGCGGTGAGAAGCTCGGCTCGTACAGCCGTAATTATTACGGCCCCTCCAAAGCGGCGGTATCCCTTATTTATTTTATTCACTAACTCGTATAAGTATGAAAAATAGATCCTTGCCAGTTTCACTATTTACCTTTCTGATTTCTTGTATGCTGCCTTTTCAGACAAAAGCGCAACAAAACAAAGGACAACTTTATATTCAAGAAAAAGAAATTATTCAAAAGGATAACACGCTGCGTATTCATTTATTGATAGATGCGCGAGAGATTAAGGTGAATAGTGCCACTGCCCTGGAACTTATTCCTGAACTTTTCGATGAAGAGTTGCATACTTTAGCGTTACCGAAAATTGTTCTTAACGGCCGAAAAAGACACAGAATAGAAAAAAGAAAGCAAGTATTCGACGTGTCCCATAGCAGCGGGCAGGACGTATATACCATTATACAACCCGAAACAGATCCTGCAATAATTGACTATGACGTAACAACGCCTTACGAAGGATGGATGAATGCCTCCTCATTGCGTGTGCGCCAAGCCCTTTGCGGTTGTCCTGGCGAAAGAGAAGTGTTGGCTGATAATCTGCTGATTGAAAATCTACTGGGAGAGGGAAAACCCGATATTGCTCAACGGGAAGCGCCCCAAGAGGAAAATGTCACGCTATACCTCCATTTTATGGAGCCTGGCAAAGAAGAAAAAAAAGCGCGATCGGAGTACGGCGAAGCCTACCTTAATTTTATTGTCAACAAATGGGACATACTTTACGATTATAAAGACAATGCCAAAAAGCTTAATCAGGTACAAGATTTTTTCAAGCGGGCACAAGAAGACAAAGACATTGTGATGGACGGCATTTCCATCATCGGTTATGCATCTCCCGAAGGCACGTATGAACACAACATGATGCTCTCGCAAAAAAGAGCCAGCTCCTTTGCCAACTGGATACAATCGCGATTCAGTTTCCCATACAGTCTGTATAGTGTGGAATGGTACGGTGAAGACTGGGAGAAACTGATAGAGTTAGTAGAGAAAAGTTACATGCCCGAAAAATATCAGGTGGTGGATATCATTCGTAACATTGGCGTGTACGAAGGAAGGGAAACCAGATTGATGAATCTCAACGGCGGACGCACCTATAATTATATGCTGGAAAACATGTTTCCACAGTTACGCCGTGTGTATTACCGCATCGATTATACGGTACGCCCGTTTACAGTGGAAGAAGGCAAAGAGATTATGAAAACCAAGCCGCAGCAAATGAGCGTATTCGAATTATACTCAGTGGCCAACACCTATCGGCGGGGATCAAAAGAATACAACCGGGCCATGCAAGAAGCAGTTGAGCAGTTTCCGCAAGATCCGGCAGCGATAAATAATGCCTCGGCAGTGGCGTTGCAGGAAGGGCGTTTGGGTGAAGCGAAAGCACTGTTGGATAGAACCCCCGAGTCGGCATCCAGACAAAACAACTTGGGAGTATATTATATGCTCACGGGTGATTGGGCACGTGCGCAGGCCGCTTTTACCAAAGCGCTTAACGGAGGTATATCGGATGCACGGCACAATCTGGATATTGTGGCACGCCAGCTATCGCTCAAGAAGCAGCGTGAACGCGAAGAAACCGAACGAAAAGCCATTCCCTATAGAATAAGGTAAGATGATAAAAGAGACTTGTAAGGCAACGAAACAACTATACAACCAATCAACTCAAAATTAATAATTAAATAGCAAGAAAAAAATGAAAAAATTATTATTAAGTATTGTGGCATTATGCCTGCTTTTCACATCCTGCGATAAAGAAACGGAGGTGACAAAAAAAAGAACAGCGATGTCCATTTCACTGGTGGCCGAGGCAGGGACAAGAGCTTCCACGGATGTAACCCAAGAAGAAGAAAACAAGGTAACCTCCATGACGGTATTAATTTTTTCTGCTACATCAGATGTACTTGAGAGAAAAGCCGAAATTCATGGCATTACCGGCAAGATTACCGATCTTACGGTAGGCAACAAAAAAATTGTAGTCATAGCCAACCCCTCATCGGCATTGAAAACTCAACTTGCCTCTGTTACCAGCTATGCCGATTTAAACGATGGTACGAAAGTAAATCTTGAATTGTCTTCACAATTTCAAGGCCCGGCTGACGGGTCCATGAACCAGACAGTAGGATTAACCATGACCGGTGAAGCCACAGCTTCGTTGTCGGCCGGAGATGAAAACAAAGTAGGGGTAACCGTGAAACGCGTGGTAGCAAAAGTGAAACTGGGTACGGTAACCATTACTCCCGATGTAGGCTATGACAAAACAAAATTCCAATTGCTGGGTGTGTCCGTACAAAAGGCTCGCAGCAAATCGATGCTCGGCTTTACCAGTCATTTGCTACCCGAAGTATCTCCCTCGTTGTTTAATTATTTATGCGGCACCATAATCTCAGCTAGCCCCAACGTGGATTATCGCTTAACAGGCTCGGCAGTAGAAGGTCAAAATACGGAATACTTTTACGTGATGCCCAACAACAACGATACCGGCAATTGCACTTTGCTGGTTATTAAAGGAAAGTACGACGGAAATCAACAATACTTTGTATTCCGCATAAATGATGTATATGACAATGTTAATCCGCTTACAGGTAGATTCATTGAAGCCAACCATCAATATACGTTGAATGTAACGTTAAAACGCTTGGGCGACGGCAGCACCGACCCGAATGTACCCAGCGATCCCACTTCACTGGACGTAACGGTTACTCCTGAAAACTGGGTGGTGGTTCCTACACAAGACGTGACGTGGTAATTTCCCGCTAATCATTACAGGACGGCTTCTAATGACACAACAAAGCCGGGAGCGCATTGAGATGAACAAAAACAGTACATACACACTCGTTGTGGCCATCGTTACCTTGCTGAGCGGTTGCATTAATAGCGATTTGTCGCATTGTGGCAAACAGGCCCAATTGGTAATAAAGGCAGTCAACAAGTACGGAGACGACATTACCCCCAGCGGAGCAACGGGGGATGTTATGTTATTTGTTTTCGATGACGAAAATAGATTTTTATCCCACCAATATTTGCCGGTTCAAGATATCAGGGACAGAAGAAATATTGAGGTAAAGCTGCGTAGTGGCGAAGCCTTTAGGTATGTGGCTTGGAGTAACATATCCGATACTGTAAAGATGTTTGACTTCGATCCCAATTGGTTATTGAGCCAAAACAAAGTAAAGCCCCTGGCGCTGTCTGACAATATTGTATCTATCCCGGCAGATATATTTTATGGCAGAAAAAGAATGTCTTGTGCCGATGACGAATATTCGCCTGTGACTGAATTGGTGATAAAACGCTCTGTTGCACAGATTCATGTAGCCGTTGTGGGAATGCCTGCCGGTGATAGTCCCGGCCAGTATTTGGTTGTACTGAGTGATAAGGAAGACAAACTTAATTTTGAAAATCAGATATTGCTACTGGGAGGCAACGGCATTTATGTAAAAAAAGCCATGTGGTTCCAAAAAGGGGTGATGATGGGAATTGAAGACGCATTCCGAGCTTTGCCTTCTTTGGGAGGAGCTAAGACTGTGTCGCTCTACAAAGGGCAACAAGTGGTGGCTGCCGTTACACACGACATAGAAAATAAACCCATTGCCCCAAGAGCCGACGAAAGAATAAACGTACTTATTAATTTGAACCAAGACAACCCTTCGGAAACAGCCGGTGTGGAGATGCGGATGGTTGTATCTGACTGGGATGAGGTGGTGGAATGGAAAGAATGGTAAGACGATAATGATAAGATAAGACAGATGAGAAACAATTCTTTCAACAAATATTTATTGTCACCGGTTGTTTTCATTGTTGCGATGCTCGTGTTGTTGGAGTATTCCTGCAGCAATGAACAACAAATATCTACTCCTGACAACACCCCGGTTTCAGTAACATTTACTCTTGCCAATACACGGTCGGAAGCGCAAAGTGAGGGTGAAGGAGATGAAACACAGATACAAGAAATGCTGCTATTGCTCTTCCGTAGCGAAAAACTAGTACAAATACAGCCCATAACTACCCTGCAACCGGGAGACGGCATGGCAAACAATTACAAGTTCAACGTGCTGGTACTCTCTACTTCACGTCCGTTGCGGTTTGTTTTTTTAGCCAATACAGGATGGCAATCTTCACAACTGGAAGAGTTAATGGGTAAAACTTACTCAGAGGTAATTGCCGCGCTTCCTCCTTTCCAGCCGGAAATGAACGCCACAGGAGTGCAAAACCCATTTCCCATGTGGGGTGAACTGGTGCGTGAGCAAGGTGTGCCGCCTGCCACAGACGAGGAACCAACAATAATGGCAAACATCCGGCTAATGCGTGCTGTGGCTAAAGTGGAAATCACAAAAGCCCCTGCTCTGACAGAGCAGGTATTTAGGTTAACTTCTGTACGGCTGTTTCGATGTCGGGACATGTCGGTAGTCCCTTTATTGGAAAATATGAGTGAAAACATCTCGGAGTTCCAGGTGGTAAAACCAACCTTACCCCCTAACCCAGACATGGCTTCCATACCCACGGTCATAGAAAGCAGTACCCTGCCCATCAGGATGTATGCTCCGGAAAGCAAAGGCATAGCTGTTACGGAACCCGGCTGGGCTACAGCAACAACAGTAATAGTGGTAGGAGGATTTTTCAACGCAATGCAGCAAGAAACCTATTATCGCATCGACTTTATAAAAAATGGGCCGGCGGAAGGGGGTGCCCAACAAGTCTCTTATGGTGAAATATTACGCAACCATCATTATTTATTCAATATAACGGAAGTGAAAAGTGCAGGGTGCTATACTCCCGAAGATGCTGCCGAAAACGCTACCTGTGGCATATCGCTCAAAGTAGCCGGGTGGATAGACCGTCCTTGTGATTTTCCCGATGTGGGAGCAGGATCCGGCGGAATACTAAAAGTAGCACCCTGGATTACAGCTTCTTCAGAGCAATATATTGGAAGCGGATGGTCGCTGGCCGTACCGTGGACAGAGGGTGGATATAATCCGGATGTGGGCGATGCGGAATAACGCAATTCTCAATTAACAATACACAATTGAAAATCAGGATGAATAGTAAAAGATAAAATAAACAATATATATGATGAAGTTTCTTTTTCAACAATGGCTATTTGCTGTCCTGTTGCTTACCGGTTTTGTGGCATGTAGTAAAGAAATGCCGGTCTCCGGTAATGAAACGGATGCAACCGTGCAGGCAGCTTTCAAGCTGCAGGTGAAGCCCGTGGAGGAATACTTCACACGCGGGGCTGCCGTTGCGGCTTGTGAGGTACCGGAAACGGATGACGCCATGACTGTAACCTTTACTCGCGACAAGCGTGAACTTCAAACTCGCGCGTCAGGCGATATTTCGGAAAATAACGAAGAACGCGTAAGCAACGTGTGGGTATTGCAGTTCGATGGCACCAACCCGGAAGCTAAACTGGTGTTAAGGCAGTTTTTCTCCGATTTGGGAAGTGATTACATCGTCCGTCCGTCACTGCTACACAACAGTACCGAGCAAACCATCTATTTTTTGGTAAACACCAATAACTCGTCACTTTTTAGTGATCTTCAACTCAACAAATACACGCTGGCCAATTTTGAGGAAACACCCTCGCGTCAGTATGCAGACCAATTGGAGGTTACCTCCAATGGAACAACATTGCCCATGGCAGCCAAATACACGGGCATACCGGGGGAGGCCCTTAAGAACATCACAGTAACGCGCATGGTATCCAAGATAACCTTTAGCTACACTACTCTCCTCCCGGCGGGGCATAGCTTTGTAGCCAAAAGTGTGCAGTTGCAGGATATTCCCCGTACAGCACTTTATGCCGGGCAACTCACCGGAGGCGTTTTCCCTACCGAAGAGGGTGTGAATTTTACGGACTACGACATGGTGAACCTTGCCCCCGGCGCTTCATGTACCTGGTACATGCCCGAGAGCATGAGGGGAGAGGTGCCGGCCGTAACTCAACCGGGGATGAAAGGAGCGCACAACGCGCCCAAATTTGCCACCAACATTGTTATTACGGGCGACTACACCAAGCCGGGAGCACAGGGCGAAGAAACACAAACAGTTTTGTACCGCATCTTTCTGGGCGAAAACGACACCTACAGCTTCAACACCAGGCGCAACCATCACTACACCCTGAACGTGGTAATAAGGAATATGATGGAAAGCGATAAACGCGTGTTGGTTGCCAACAATGCGCTGGCCCGTTTTGCCACCCATGATTTGGCGGCTTTGAACACATTTGCTGAGGGCCCGGAGTGGCAGGCCCCGGTAGCTTATTGGCAGTGGGGACGCAACAAAACCTTTCCAAACGCTGTTCCAACGGCGGTGGTAGCAGGTGCCATTAGTTGTACCGACCCTTTATTGTGGGAAACTGGCACAATGGTCAAGACAACAACAAATAATGTCACCGTCATTTCCTCATTTTTCAATAATATAAATACCAGCTATACATGGACTGATGTGGTGAAATCTGCCATAGGTATAGCTCCCGAAAGCTATATCGGCAACAATACCGACTACCTGGGTAACCTTTCAGGAGACCCTTGCCCGCAGGGATGGCACGTGCCGGATGACGCAGAGTATCAAGCAATAACAATACAAACCAACGACGCAACCATAAGGGTGGGCGGTAAAACGGGGGTATACAGTGGACAAAAAACCACCAATGCCGGGGTAACGTACGGACTTAAATTCATTCAAGACAACAACTGGGATATGCTTACCGCTTACCGGTGGGAGAAAGTAACGATAGACGGGGTGGATTGTTTTAAAATCACCTCCCGCTATTTGGGATTGGCAGGACGCAAAATAACTGTTGCCGACTTGGTGCCACACACGTATTGGAGCAAAAACAACGCGCAAGACGTTGTGCGTTATTTCCCGGTAAGCGGAATATATACTTATATTAAAAAAGAAAATGCCTCGAGTGTTTATCGTTTTGCTTCTGATTATATAAAGTACTTATCAATGGGTGCAGATTATTCCGCACTTAATGTTTTTGCAGCTAAGGCTGGTTTCTCTTCACAAAGCAATAAGCAGTCTGTGGCATCAAGTATGATGCCTGTTCGTTGCGTCCGAAATTAAGAGGAGAGTTCCACCGTCGCCTATCCGCTCTTTTTGATGATAGAAGTCGCCCACGAAAGGCTCGAAAGGCGACAGAAAGCCTGTGTAAGGTATCGGCGTATTTCTCCATTGCTTCAGTGGCAATTCAGACGGACAAGTGTTTCGTTCATCCAACAGTACATAAACTTACTTGCGAAGACGAGAAGCAACAGACATTACAACAAGAAATCAGCATGCTGTATGCTAAGTTATGGAAAAAGAAGATATAAAGTATTTGTTGGAGGTTGGGGAGTAACAATCTACGAATCACCATTAAACACCAAACATCATTAACTTGTATGTCAAACCAAAAAGAGATATCTTATTTATATTCGAACGTAGTTTCGTGTTCGCTTGAGTTTGCCGACGGTAGCAGGAAAACTATTGAGTTGCCAAAAACGAAGAACTATATGAAATTGCAATATTTGGATGTGGAAGCGAAGAATCGTTTTTTTGCCGATGCAGTGAACGTTAAGATGAATACGTTGATGAACAAACCTGCCACAGTATCGATGCTTGCGAAAAAATGCGGATACAATTCTCTGAAAACATTCACACGCCACTTTAAGAAATATTTAGGCATAACACCTTATCAGTGGATGATGGGCAAAAAAATGGACTATGCGCGCTCAAAACTATTAACCACCACCCTTTCTATAGACTCGGTATCTAAATTATCCGGCTTTGTCAATACCTCTCATTTTTATAAATGTTATTTTGACCGATTCGGTAATTCTCCCGCTCAGGACCGAAAAATGCGTCGGCCGGGGAAGGATTTTTAGAGCATTCTATCAACAAAAACGAAATAAAAACAATAAAATTTAAGTCGGCGACTTTTTATAGTGGACTGTACCTTACCAAAATAAAAATAAACGTACGAAATGATTTTATTTCAACGAGAGCCC
>ENA-UOOK01002574-UOOK01002574.1-fermentation-metagenome-genome-assembly--contig:-NODE-2574-length-21962-cov-5.558999_pt1 | contig 21962 bp, 22 predicted proteins | sample MGYA00245777_ERZ724023 | MGnify/ENA primary metagenome ERZ724023 (study PRJEB28704, sample SAMN03018312) | fermentation metagenome | biome: anthropogenic terrestrial biome; feature: soil; material...
AATTCAGCGATGGCTTGGAAGTTATCTCAGGCTTGTCATCCGGTGATAAGGTGATTGAAAGTCCAGATAAAATTGAGAAATCAGGCATAAGGGTTAAAATTGCCGAAGAAACAAAAAGGATTTGACAAAACAATTTATTTGCTTTGCCTGGTAAAACGCCCTTTTCAAATCAGTTTTATGTCCTTTCCGGGCATAAGGCTCCGAAAGGACATGGTTGTTACAATGAGTGATATTATACGCTGTGCGTTAATAAGTCTTTCCAGAAAGCGGTTGCGTACAGCTCTTACTGTCGGCAGCATTACAATCGGTGTAATGTTGGTTGTAGTAGTCACCATGATAAGCAGTGCTGGTAAAAAAGCAGTCAACGCCGAGCTTGAAAGCCTTGGCATGTCAGGAATATCAATCAGCACGATAACTCCGATTAATGCCGGAGGAGAAACAGGAATTTCTCCCGAAAGCCTTGAAATAATCAGGAATACAAAAAGCGTCAGTACCGCGATGCCTTTGCTCGTCCAATATGCAAGCTCCCTGCTCAGGGAGACCCGTAATGATACGATTATATGCGGAATTGATGCAGGTGCTATGCAGGCTATTTCCTTGACCTTGAAATACGGACGCATGATCTCAAGAGGCGATGTAGGGGCTGTCAATCATGTCTGCGTTGTCGATGAGACACTGGCAAAGCAGGCGTATGGAAGAGAGAACATCACAGGCAAGACAATATATCTTCAAATTTATATCCAGAATATAGCCAAATTTTTGTATCAGGATATATTCTTTTTATTTTATTACATAACACACCTATGGGATTAATTTTTATTTTTGACAAATGATGTTTTTAGCACTATAATATATGAAATATAACTGTAAAATAACTGTAAAATAAAACAAAGGAAGATGTTATGGAAGCAATAAAAAAGATAAAAGAGGAATTAAAAGGAAAAACAATTGAATTGTCATCATTGGACAAAGACAGAACAGCTTTATTTGTTGTGGATATGGTTAACGGGTTCGTTTATTCGGGTGCATTAGCATCACTTAGGGTTGCGGACAATGTACAAAACATTGTGGAATTAAATAAAAAAATGAAGGGCTGTAAGAAGGTGTTTTTTTTAGACACTCATGATGAGAGCTCAACGGAATTTTGCAGTTTCCCAATTCACTGCATGAAGGGTGAACGGGAGGCGGAATTAATCCCTGAGCTTAAAACCGAAGACTCGGAAGGAGAGGAAACATTCTACATAGAAAAGAACAGTACAAACGGATTTCATGCGGAAGGCTTTAAAGAATGGATTCAAAAATATGAAGATGGGGTTGACAACTATATAATTACAGGCTGTGTAACAGATATTTGCATACTTCAGTTCGCCTTGACATTGAAATCTTATTTTAATGAAAACAATATAGATAAAAGAGTTATAGTGCCTGTTAATACAGTAGAAACATATGATGCCGGTACTCATGACGGCGATCTTTTTAATTTATTTGCCCTATATAACATGCACATAAGCGGCATAGAAATAGTCGATAAAATAAAATAACGGGAGTATACTTATGTATTATAACAATTTTAGTGAGAGAAGATTATCCATGCTGATGGATTTTTATGAATTGACAATGGCAAATGGATATTTTGCCAATGGTATGAAGGATAAAATAGTATATTTTGATTTATTTTTCAGAAAAAATCCAGATGATGCTGGATTTTCAATAGCAGCCGGATTAGAGCAGGTAATCCAATATATTAAAGAATTAAAGTTTTGTGATGAAGACATTAATTATCTCCGAAACAAAAATTTATTTAAGGAAGAATTTTTGCAGTATTTAAAAAACTTCAAGTTTTCAGGGGACATATATGCAATACCCGAAGGAACTCCGGTATTTCCAAATGAACCTCTCATAACAGTCAGAGCTAAAACAATTGATGCACAAATTATAGAAACAATGTTATTGTTAACAATAAACCATCAAAGCTTAATTGCCACAAAGGCAAATCGCGTGGTTAGAGCTGCAAAGGGTAAGCCTATCATGGAATTTGGCGCAAGAAGAAGCCAGGGATATGATGGCGCCATTTACGGAGCGAGGGCTGCTTATATAGGAGGGGTGGTTGGAACTGCCACAACATTGGCTGATGAAGCATTTGGTGTTCCTGCTCTTGGAACAATGGCTCATTCGTGGGTTCAAATGTTTGAAAGCGAATATGAAGCATTTAAAGTATATGCGGAAAATTATCCTGATGATTGCACTTTACTGATCGATACATACAACACAATTAAAAGCGGAGTACCCAATGCCATTCGTGTTTCAAAAGAAATACTTGAGCCTATGGGTAAAAGACTTAGAGGAGTCAGAATAGACAGCGGTGACATTGCATACTTAAGCAAGAAATGCAGAAGAATGCTTAATGAGGCAGGGTTGTACGATTGTGCGATTGTTGCATCAAACAGCTTAGATGAATTCATAATTTCCGATTTGTTGGACCAGGGAGCAAAAATTGATTCCTTCGGTGTTGGGGAAAGATTGATAACTGCTAAATCGGAGCCTGTATTCGGTTGTGTTTATAAACTTGCGGCAGTGGAGAATGAAGGAGTTATCTATCCAAAAATTAAAATATCGGAAAATGAGGAGAAAATAACGAATCCGGGTTATAAAAAAGTATGGAGGCTCTATGATAAAAAAGGAGATAATCCAATAGCGGACGTTATTACCTTAGCAGATGAAATAATCGATAATTCAAAGCACTATACAATATTTGATGAAGTACATGTCTGGAAAAAGAAAAAAATAACGAAATTTTACGCAAAAAATCTACAGGTTCCCATATTCATAAACGGAGAATGCGTTTATGAAAGCCCAAGCTTAAATGAGATTAAGAAATACTGTGAAGAACAGGTGGGCAATCTTTGGGGGGAAATCAAGAGGTTTACAAACCCTCACACTTACTATGTCGACTTATCCGAAGATTTATGGAAATGCAAGCAGGAATTAATATCAATGTACAGTTTTAAGTAAATAAAAAAAGGGCTAAGCCCTTTTTTGTTCTGAATAATTATCAAAGTATCCTTGAATATAAATTATCGGCGTTCCTTTATCTCCGCTTCCGGATGTTAAGTCGCAAAGGGAGCCTATTAGGTCGGTGAGCTTCCTTGGAGTGGTTCCCTGGGATTCCATGCTGTTCTTTAAGTCGCTGTCTTTATGCTCTATATATTCGGAAATGGCCTTTCTGAGCTCTTCACCTTTCAAATGTGAAAATTGGTTGTCCGCAAGATATTTAAGCTTTAATTCGTTTGGTGTTCCTGTTAAGCCTTCCGTAAATCCGGGAGAAACAACAGGATCTGCAAGTTCCCATATTTTGCCTACAGGGTCCTTAAAAGCTCCGTCTCCGTAAACCATTACTTCGATTTTCTTTCCTGTGAGTTCCAATAATTTGCTTTGGATACTTTCAACCAAGCTTTGACAATCTCTCGGAAAAAGCTTTATTGAATCCTCGGTAGCCTTGTTTGAGCCTAAAAGTCCGTATTTTTCATTGAAGCCGCTGCCGTCTGCAGATTGGTTTAAAATATCATCCAGACCGCAAACAATTTCGGCACCGGCGGATTTCAACAATCTCTTGCTTCTTTCCCTTGTATGTATATCGCATGTAATTACATTTTTGGTGTAATTCAAGATGCTTATCGGATTATTTGCAAAAATAACTTCGACCTCCGCACCGCTTTCTCTGATTAAATCTGAATAATATTCAATATAGTCTATTCCCGTAAAAACATGCTTGGTATTTGTAAAGTGGCTCCTGAATTCATTTTCAGTAAGTACGTCCGTCCAAGGATTCACTCCCTCCTCATCGAGAAGGTCATAATCTACCAAAGGATTTCCAACTTCGTCCGAGGGATAGCTGAACATTAAATATATTTTTTTGAATGCCTTTGCAATACCTCTAAGGCAAATCGCAAATCTGTTTCTGCTGAGGATAGGAAATATCAGTCCCACAGAATCACAATTAAACTTCTCTTTTACATCATGTTCTATATTATCAATATTTGCATAATTTCCCTGTGCCCTTGCAACTACAGCTTCTGTGATGCCTACAATGTCCCTGTCTCTTAAGGAAAAACCTTCACATTCCGAAGCTTTCAACACAGCATCAACAGTTATCTTTATTATGTCGTCACCCATTGTAATTATTGGAGCTCTTAATCCCCTGACAACAGTTCCAACCATTCTATCCATTTTAGTCTCCTTATAATTGAATTCTCCCTATATTATATTACATTGGAGGTTCTATGTAAAATATTATTATTTATTTTTTGCTGGACAAAATAATAAATATTAATTACAATATGTATAAATTTGATAATTAATGAATAAGGTTGGAGGCATCATGATAAAAATAGGTATGCGTAACATTAAAACGACACTATCGGTTTTTATTTGTTTGTTGCTGTTTGAATTCATCGACAGGGAAAATTCCATATTTGCATGTATAGCTGCCGTAATCTGTATGCAAAACACGGTTGTCGATTCCATGGAAAAAGGAATGGCAAGGGTTATAGGAACAATAATAGGCGGAATGATGGGAGCTGTTGTATTGTTTGTCGTCAAAACATTTTTTAATGACAGTATATTGATTTTTATTATTCCCTTAGGAATCATGGCACTGATTCAGGTATGTGTTGCCATTAATATGAAGCAGTCGGTAGTTATTTGCTGTGTTGTATATTTAAGTATAATGATTACAAAAAACCATGATAACGGATATTTGCTTTACACAGTAAACAGGGTAGTGGATACATCCGTCGGTATTTTAATTGCGCTTTTAGTAAATAAATATGTGGAAATACCCGAAAAAATAAAATCGAAACTTAAGCATGATGATTATGAAATAACCGGGGAAGATGACAGGTTAACAGATAATGAGCAAAAATAGAAATTAACGATCTTATATTTTGATATGACATAAATATGAGGACAACTTCATAAAATTAATAAAGCCGGATATCCGGATAATATTAAGTAATGGAGGTTGACGTGAACGGGGCAGATTTAGGTATAATATTGGCTTATACGGCAGGAATAATGCTTATCTTTATGACATCCTGGATATTCTTTAAGCCGCTTAAATTTATAGGAAGAATTATTTTAAATTCCTTCATAGGCGCTTTAATCTTAATCATATTTAATTACTTTGGGCAATATACGGGTATTCATATAGGGGTAAATGAATTTACGGCTCTGATTATAGGATTGTTGGGCATACCGGGTTTTATTGCCATATTGTTGGTAAAACTGCTTATATAATAATTAACATTCAATTTTTTGTTGGACAATGATAATATGCTGTTATATAATGTATGCAGGAAGGTGATTGTATGTGGCTTGAATATGTTGTACTGTTTTCGATAGCAATGATGTTTTTTTCAATAACTGTGGTTTTGACGGTTGAAACTGTACACACCACCAATAGCATTTCTAAAAAAAGAAATAAACCAAAATAAATTAAAAAAAGGAGCTGAGCACTAATCCCAATATACAACGTAAATAGACGAATTTATTTATAGCTTTAAGGGAGACAAAAAATGGAAAAACTAAATATTATTTCAGGGATTAAACAGTATCGAAGCGAAGTAGATACAAATTTTCACATGCCCGGTCATAAAGGCAAGGATGGAATTTTAGGAGAACTAAGCAAGAACCTGAATTTTTATGACATAACGGAAACTCTCGGTACAGATAATTTGCATTATCCTACAGGGTTTTTAAAGGATGCGATGAATTATATTTCCAAAGTTTACGGCAGCAAAAAATCATACATGGTCGTCAACGGGACATCCTGCGGGATAATCTCGGCAATAATGGCATGTACAAACCCCGGAGATAAAATACTTGTGCAAAGGGATTGTCACAAGTCTGTTTACAATGCTTGTATATTAGGAGATTTGAAGCTGTTTTATCTATATCCGGAATTCAATAAAAAACATGGTTTAAATTTCAGCATCAGTTTAGATAAGCTTGATCAAATGCTGACTGATAATCCGGACATAAAAATGGTGGTATTAACCTATCCTACGTTTTACGGTATTTGTTTTGATATGAAAAGAGCAGCGGAAATAGTTCATAAACACGGCAAAATCTTGATGATAGATGAGGCACACGGCTCACATCTCATGTTTTGCAAGGATTTACTGCCCCCTTCTGCGGAAAGCTCCGGTGCGGACATAGTTACTCAAAGCACCCATAAAACACTTCCGTGTCTTACTCAAGGTTCAATTTTGCATATTTGCTCAGACAGGGTAAATGTAAACAATATAGAAACTATGTTAAGGATGCTCCAGACTACTTCCCCTTCATACATTTTGATGGCGTCAATTGAAAATGCGGTTCATTGGATGGATGAGCATGGGGAAGAAAGGTTAAAACGAAATATTGAAGTATTTAAAAGAAGAACATTGGAACTTAGAAATATGGGAATCAATGTATTGGAAGATGACTTTTTAATCAGCGAAGGGTTATATGATTTTGATGCAACCCGTGCCGTAATCAGTATGAGTGAACTTGGTATAACCGGTACGGAGCTTCAGGATATATTAAGGTACAAATATAAGATTCAGATGGAATTTGCAGACTTGCAGTATACTGTGGGATATGTTACCGCAACCGATGAACCTGAAGATATTGACAGACTTTTTGATGCCGTAAAGGAAATTTATATAGAGGAATCAAAAAGCAAGGAAAAAAGAGAAATTATTCAGATTGAACCATTTCCTCAGCTGCAGCATGAAAGAAAAATGAGAAAAGCATTTTATGCCGAAAATATGCTAATTGATATGGATGAAGCAATAGGCAAGACCGCGGCTGAATTTATCATACCGTATCCCCCGGGAATACCACTTGTATGCCCCGGAGAAATAATCGTTCAGGATACAATTGACTATGTTAAGGTGATGTTGGAAAATGGCATTAACGTTAACGGTGTTAACAAAAATAATCAAGTGAGAGTTGTTAAATGGAAGGAAGATTTATAGTATTGGAAGGCTCTGACGGCTCGGGCAAAAGTACCATGGCGGAAAGAATCGGGAAATATTTCAGTGAAAAAGGCCGTACAATCGAGTTTACCAGGGAGCCGGGAGGTACCTTAATAAGCGAAAAAATCAGGGAACTGATTTTGGACAGAAAAAATATTGAGATGGATTACAGGACGGAGGCTTTACTCTATGCAGCCTCAAGAGCGCAGCTTGTTTCCGAGAAGATAATCCCATGGCTCAATGAAGGAAAAGTAGTAATAAGCGAAAGATATGTTTATTCAAGCTTAGTTTACCAAGGCCTCGGAAGAGGACTCGGTATAGATGAGATAAAGAAAATAAACGATTTTGCAACTGCGGGAATTAAGCCTGATTTGGTAATTTTATTGGATGTTGAACCGGAAAAAGCATTGAAGAGGAAGCTCTGTATTGACGGTGGAGACAGATTAGAAAACGAAGATATATCCTTCCATAAAAATGTGTATGAAGGATATAAAAGACTTTCTGAATATTTTCCTGAAATAATAACAATTGACGCCGAAGGGTCAATCGATGAAATATTTGAGGAAATTAAAGGTTTATTAACAATATAGGGAGGTTTCTTATGAAGCTTATAACAGCAATAGTGCAAAATGATGATGCGAACAAATTAATTTCAGCACTTAGAGAAAATGGATTTGCATCTACTAAAATGTCGTCAACCGGAGGTTTTTTAAGTTCCGGAAATACAACTGTTATTTCAGGTATCGAAGATGATAGGGTAGATGAAGCAATCGAAATAATAAGAAAAATATGCAAGACAAAAAAGAAGGTTACTGCCGCCATTCCTCCAAGCTCATTCAGTACTGTGGGAGGGTATTTGCCGCAAACTATCGAGGTTACCGTTGGAGGAGCCGTTGTTTTTGTAACTCCCATAGATAGATTTGAAAAAATTTAAAGGGGGCAGTCATGCTTTACAGCTCGGTAGCAGGACAGGAAGAAATAAAAGCATCTTTGATTAAGTCAATCAATAACAATCAGGTATCTCATTGTTATATATTTGAAGGAGCCAAAGGTATGGGCAAATTTAATTTAGCATTAACTTTTGCCCAATCTTTGCTTTGTTTAAATTTCCGTGAAGAGCCCTGCAACCTGTGCGGCAGCTGCATAAAAGCAAACTCTCTTAATCATCCCGACTTGCATATTATCAATGAAGATGAAAAGAGTATTAAGAGAGAAGATATCGATGATTTGATAAATTCAATATATAAAAAACCATATGAATCAAAAATGAAAGTTTATATAATAAAAGAGGCACACTTAATGACAGTTCAGGCTGCAAATACGTTTTTGAAAACCTTGGAGGAGCCTCCAAGAGATACGGTAATGATATTGCTGACCATAAATTCAAGTTTACTCCTTCCTACCATTGTTTCGAGATGTCAGGAAGTCAAATTCAGAAATATCAGCAAGGAAGCTATTATATCACATTTAATGCAATTTACTTCTGATGTGGATGCAATTGAATTAGCTGCAAATTATTCAAGGGGAAATCTTAATAAGGCAATGAATATTATTAACGGGAATGATGATATTCTTCGGAGGCGTGGAGAAATAATTAAAATTTTTGATAAAATTATTAATTCCGATTCAGAAATTATTTATGAATTAGAAAATTACTTTGATGAGCAAAAAGATAATATAGATACAATAATAGAAATAATGATAATATGGATGAGAGATGTAATGTTTGTGAATAACAATATGGATACACTTGTTATAAACAAGGATTATATTGAGCTTTTAAAAATACATGGGAAAAAGATTGAAATGAATTCAGATATTATTGAATTCATGCAAAATGTAAGTGACAATATAAAGAGCAATGTTAGCTATAGATTAGCGGTAGATAATATGCTTTTAAAGATTCAGGAGGTCTTTAAATGATAAAGGTAGTTGGCGTAAGATTTAAGAAAGCCGGCAAGATATACTATTTTGATCCTGAAAAAAAATGGATTAACAATGGAGATTTTGTTATTGTGGAAACAATCAGAGGCATTGAATACGGGCAGGTAGTTGTGGGACCTAAAACAGTTAAGGAAGAGGATATAGTTCAGCCCTTAAAAAAGGTGCTCAGGCTTGCAACAGAGGAAGATATCAGATTAAATGACGAAAACATGGAAAAAGAAAAACAGGCATTCGATATATGCTTAAAAAAGATTGAAGAGCACGGCTTGGAAATGAAGCTGATTGATATAGAATATACCTTTGATAACAACAAGGTGATTTTTTACTTTACGGCGGATGGGAGAATAGACTTCAGGGAATTGGTAAAGGATTTGGCTGCCATATTCAGAACAAGAATAGAATTGAGACAAATAGGTGTTCGTGATGAAGCAAAAATGATAGGCGGTTTAGGTCCCTGCGGAAGACAAATGTGCTGCTCTTCATTTTTGGGTGAATTTTATCCCGTTTCAATTAAAATGGCAAAGGAGCAGAAATTATCCTTAAACCCTGCCAAAATATCGGGAATATGCTCAAGACTGATGTGCTGCTTGAACTATGAGCATCAGGTGTACGAAGAAAATATTCAAAAGCTTCCGGACATGGGAGACAAGGTGCAGGTATTGGGAACAAATAAGACGGGGATTGTGCTTGATATTAATCCATTGTTTGTAACCGCGAAGGTAAGTGTTGTAAAAAATGACGGAACCATTGAAATAGAAGAAATACAGGGAGAACAGCTCAGAATTATAGAAGAAGGCGTTTTGAAACATAGGGCTGATAAAATGGAAGATATTAACTTAGAGGAATTGAAAGAATTAGAAGATTGAAAATAATCGGATAATTAATTTCACATTTTTAAAAAAAACACTTTTAAATCATTGTGAATAGTGCTACAATAAGTTTGACAATGTTGGGGGAGGTGAAATTTAATGGCTTACAAAATAACAGATGCTTGTATAAGCTGTGGAGCTTGCGAACCGGAATGTCCAGTAGGCGCAATTTCTGCTGGTGATGATAAATATGAGATAGACGCTGCAACTTGCATAGACTGTGGAGCATGTGCCGGCGTATGCCCTGTAGAAGCTCCTGTACAGGACTGATATTGTTTAAATAAGAGGAATGTCCCCCACAAATTCGGGGACATTCCTCTTTCCCGCAGAGACTGTACCAAAAGCAGAGGTGTGTCCCCTTTCCTCTAAAGTCTCATATCATCGACAGAATCTAAATATTCCTTGATTTTTGACGCCACAGTATTGATGGAATCTTCTTCAAAGGGGCTTTTTAAATTTCCCGTTTTTATGATTTCGAGGAAGGATTGGCTTCCTCCGGCTTCGCAGATTTTCAGATAGTCTTCCCACGCCTTTTGTCTGTCTTCGTTAAATCTCAGCCAATATTGATAGGAGCATATTTGTGCCAACGTATAGTCTATGTAGTAAAATGGAGAAGAAAAAATATGTCCCTGCTTAAACCAAAAGGTTCCTTTATCCAAGAAGTCATTATCCCCGTAATCCTTGTAGGGCGTGTACTTCCTTTCAATATCCCTCCATGCCTTTTTTCTTTCGTCGGGAGTCATATCCGGATTGTTGTATACAACATGCTGAAATTCGTCAACGGTTACTCCGTAAGGTATAAATGTCAGAGAATCGGCTAAGTGGAAAAATTTAAATTTGTCTGTATCCTCTTCAAAGAATAATTCCATCCATGGCCAGGTTATAAATTCCATGCTCATTGAATGTATCTCCGCTGCCTCGGAGGTAGGAAAGCTGTATTCAGGCGCGTCGAAATGTCTGCTCCGGTATGTCTGGAAAGCATGACCTGCTTCGTGGGTAACAACGGTCACGTCATCCTGTGTTCCGTTAAAATTGGCGAATATAAAGGGAGACATATAGTCGAACAGGAATGTGCAGTATCCGCCTGCCTGCTTATTGGGCTTTGTCTCAAGGTCAAATAAATCCCTTTCAATCATGAAGTTTATGAACTCGCCTGTTTCAGGAGATAATTCCTCATACATTTTCTTGGTGTGCTCCATTATCCATTCCTTATCTCCCTTTGGAACCGGGTTTCCGGATAAGAAATTCAACGGAATATCATAATATTTAAAATTATCCGCACCTATGCGCTTTGATTGTCTTTCCCTTAATTCATTGGAAATGGGAACTATGTATTTTAATACATGCTCTCTAAAGCTTTGAACATCCGTCTCATTGTAATCAGACCTTCCCATTTTTAAATATCCAAGCTGAGTATAGTTATTGAATCCTAATTTTAAAGCTACTTGGTTTCTTACCTTAACCAATTTATCATAAATTAAATCGAATTTTTCTTCATTTTCCTTAAAAAAGCCGCTCCATTTTTCGTAAGCTTCCTTTCGTACATTTCGATCCTTTGATTCCATGTAGGGCTGCATCTGAGACAGATTTAAGATTTTTCCGTCATAGTCTATTTTTGCGGAGGAAATTAGCTTGTCATATTCGCTTACCAACTTGTTTTCTTCCTGCATAAGGGGGATTATTTCCTCGGAAAATGATTTAATCTCAATTTCAGCCAATGTAATAAGCTGAGGATGAATTTTTCCCTTTAATTCTTCCTTGAATTTTGAATTTAATAGTGCTTTGTAGAATTCAACTCTCAGGCCGTGAAATTTAGGAGATGCCATATCCATGTAATCCTTTTCATCGTTGTAAAATTCATCAGCCGTGTTGATGGAATTTCTGATATAGACTAATTGAATCATTGTATCAACTTCTCTCGACAAAGCATTTATCTTTTTTATGAATAAATACTGTTCATCAGAGGTAGTTGAGTTGTTGAAATCAATCAGCAAATCTAAATACTGTTTACGGACACTGTCATAATCCGGTCTTACATATTCATAATCCTTGAATTTCATACTTCACCTCTTTTTATAATTTGCATCTTTAAGTATATTACAGATAATTATATTATACAAGGGAATTTTGGGGACGGACCTTGAAATTCCCATCGGGGAACTCAAAGGTCCGTCCCCGCAGTTCCCGCAGTTCCTTAAAAATAACGTTGCAGTTGATTGTCATCATGTGATATAATGTGCTGAACATTGAATTTAAAGGATAATTTATGAAAAACATAATTGTTAAAGTATTAAAAAACAGTATAGCCGAAGAAATGGATATTGAGCCCGGCGATGAGCTTTTAACCGTGAATAATTCCGAAATAATGGATTATATAGATTATAAGTATCAAATTTCCGATGATATGGTCATTCTTGAAATAAAAAAGAAGGACGGTGAAATCTGGGAGCTTGAGATTGAAAAGGAATACGATGAGGATATAGGAATTGTATTTGAAAATCCTCTTATGGACAATATAAGGGTTTGCTCAAATAAATGTATTTTTTGTTTCATTGATCAAATGCCCAAGGGAATGAGAAAAACTCTTTACTTAAAGGATGACGACACAAGACTTTCTTTTTTGTACGGTAATTTTATTACTCTTACAAACTTATCCGATGATGAAATTGACAGAATTATAAAGTATAGAATCAGCCCCATAAAGGTATCCGTCCACACAACCGACTCGGAACTGAGGAAGTATATGATGGGCAACAATAAGGATATAGATATTCTCAAATATTTAAAAAAACTTATTGATGCCAATATAACCGTGGATTGCCAGATAGTCCTTGTTAGGGACGTAAATGACAAGGAGCAGCTTACTAAGACTATTAATGATTTATCGAAGCTTCATCCGGGGCTGAGAAGCGTTGCGGTTGTGCCGGTAGGGCTCACAAAGCACAGGGAAAAGCTTTTGGAGCTTAAGCCCTTTGACAAAGAAAGCGCACAGGAGGTTGTTGCTCAGGTTACGTCTCTTCAAAACACGCTGATTAAAAAAATAGGCACAAGATTTATTTTCATAGCGGATGAGTTTTATATTTTAAGCGGAAATAACTTTCCCGCCTATGAAGCCTATGAAGATTTCGACCAGCTGGAAAACGGAATAGGCATGTGCAGACTATTTAAAAGCCAGGTTGAGGAAGTCTTAAAAAATGTTAAATACCAAAAAATATTAAAGGATGAGGTTACCTTTGTAACCGGTGCCGCAGCTTACGAATTAATGGTTGAGTTATCAGAAATGATAATGAGCAGGATAAATGTAAAAATTAATGTTGTTAAGATTATAAATAATTTTTTCGGTGACAAAATAACAGTATCCGGGCTTGCAACAGGAAAAGATATTATAGAGCAGCTTAAGGGAAAGGACTATATTAATCTTATTCTGCCGAGGAATATGATTAATGACAACTTGTGCATGTTGGATGATATGGTAATCGAAGATTTGGAAAGAGAATTAAATACCAAGGTAGAAATTTGTGATGTGGACGGAAAGGCACTGATAAGCCTGATGGTAAAATAAACGGAGGATTAAAATGGGAAGACCTGTAGTAACGATTGTTGGCAGACCAAATGTAGGGAAGTCAACGCTTTTTAACAGAATTGCCGGAAGGAGGATATCCATTACGGAAGATACTCCCGGTGTTACGAGAGACAGAATATATGCCGAATGTGAGTGGCTTGATAATTACTTTACATTAATAGATACAGGGGGAATTGAACCTGACACAACGGACACAATTTTTGCTCAGATGCGCATTCAGGCAGAAATAGCCATAGATATGGCTGATGTTGTACTGTTCATGGTGGATGGCAAGGAAGGCGTTACGGCTGCGGATACGGAAGTTTCGCAAATGCTCAGGAAGGCAAAAAAAGAAATAATACTTGTTGTCAATAAGATGGATAGGTTTGTAAACGAGGACAATATCTATGAATTCTACAATTTGGGGTTGGGAGAGCCGATGGCGGTATCATCCTCGGAAGCATTGGGGATAGGAGATTTACTTGATGAAATTATCTCTAAATTTGACGACACAATGAACAGGTATGATGAGGATGACAGCATAAAAATTGCGGTTATCGGGAAACCCAATGCAGGCAAATCCTCAATAATAAACAAAATAATCGGTGAAGAAAGGGTAATTGTAAGCGATATTCCGGGCACGACAAGAGATGCAATAGATACCAAATTTGAGAGAAGCGGCAAAAATTATACGCTCATAGATACGGCAGGTATAAGAAAAAAGAGCAAGGTTTCACTGACCGTTGAAAAGTACAGCGTATTAAGGGCATTTACGGCGGTGGAAAGAGCGGATATATGCATTTTGGTAATAGATGCGGATAAGGGCGTTACAGACCAGGATGTAAGGATTGCGGGATATTCTCACGAAAACAACAAAGGTATGATTGTAGTCATCAATAAATGGGATCTCATTGAAAAGGACAATAAAACATTTAAGGAATTTACAGACGATATAAGACAGAAATTGGCATATGCTTCCTATGCTCCCATTATGACAGTATCCGCTCTCACAGGACAGAGGGTTAATAAAATACTCGATGCTGTGGATGAGGTGTACAGCTTCAGAAATTTGAGAATTTCTACGGGAGTATTGAATGATATTCTTACGGAAGCAGTTCTTATGAACCAGCCTGCAACGGTTAAGGGAAAAAGGCTTAAAATATTTTACGGAACTCAGGTTGCCGTAAATCCGCCTAAATTTCTTATTTTCGTAAATGATAGGGAAATAGTCCATTTTTCATATGAAAGATACATAGAAAATAAAATCAGAGAAGGCTTTGAATATAAGGGAACACCCATTGTTATTGAATTTAGGAACAGAAGCGAAAAAAATTAAGGGCATTTTGGGGGCATTTTGGGGACGGACCTTGCAGTTCTGAACGGAATTGAAAGGTCCGTCCCCGGAATGACCCCGGAAGTTGGAGGTATTATGAAATACATTTTAATTGCTATTATATCATATTTTATAGGCAATATTTCATTTGCCTATATACTTGGGAAAATATTTGCAAAAAAAGACGTCCGAGATTACGGAAGCGGCAACGCGGGCGCCACAAACGCCTTAAGAACATTCGGTAAGAAAATAGGTGCCATGGTTTTTTTTGGAGATGTATTAAAAGGTGTAATTGCAGTAATTATAGGCAGAATATTTGCGGGGCAGACAGGAGCATATATAGGAGGAGCCTTTGTAATAATAGGTCACAATTGGCCTGTGCTCCTTAATTTCAAAGGGGGAAAAGGAGTTGCCACAACCATTGGAGTAATGTTATTCGTGAATCTCTTTCTTACATCCATATGTGTGGTTATAGGTTTAGCTATTATAATTTTCACAAGAACGGTATCTCTCGGTTCGATTTTGGGAATGGCATCCGCACCTATTGTTGCAATATTATTTGTAAGACCATTCGACGCAAAACTTTTTGTATTTTGCTTGTTTATTGCAGGTATGTCAATTTACAGGCATAAGGATAACATAAGGCGGCTGAAAAGCGGCAGCGAAAATAAATTATAGGAGTTAAATATGAACAGAAAAATAACACTTCTTGGGGGAGGAAGCTGGGGGACGGCACTTGCCAAACTCCTTTCGGAAAACGGACACATAGTAACCGTATGGCTCAGGGATGATAATCAGTGCAGGGAATTAACCCAAACGAGAATTAACAAGAAATATCTGCCTAAGGTAAGAATACCGGAAAATATATTATTTATTTCAGATATTAATGAAGCTGTTAAGGATGCCGAAATACTTCTGTTAGTGACGCCTACCCAAATGATAAGGGGTGTGCTGAAGCAGATAAGGGATGAATATAAAGAAAACAAAATTATCATAAATGCATCCAAGGGTATCGAAATAGGAACAATGAGTTTAGTATCGGACATTGTGGAAGAAGAAACAAAAAATTCCGCATTTGCCGTTTTATCGGGACCATCTCACGCCGAGGAAGTTGGACTGTCAATGCCTACGGCAATAACCATTGCCTGTGACAACAAGGATGTTGCGGAAGAAATTCAGGATATATTTATGTCTTCATATTTTAGGGTTTACACAAATGATGATGTAATCGGTGCAGAGCTCGGCGGGGCGCTTAAAAATATCATAGCCCTTGGTGCTGGAATATCAGACGGGGTAGGCTACGGCGACAACGCAAAGGCGGCACTTATGAACAGGGGAATTGTGGAAATAGCAAGACTTGGAATTGCCATGGGGGCGGATGTGCACACATTTTACGGCCTTTCCGGTATAGGAGACCTTATAGTTACCTGCACCAGCAAGCATTCAAGAAACTGGAATGCAGGCTATCTCATAGGTCAAGGCTTCACAAAGGATGAAGCAATCAAAAAAATCGGAATGGTTGTGGAAGGAATTCCCACCACATACGCAGCCTATGAGCTATCCAAAAAACTAAACACAGATATGCCCATAGTGGATGCCATGTACGATGTTTTGGAAAACAATGCCGATGTAAAGGAAACGGTAAATAAATTAATGCTCAGAGACAAGAAGGAAGAAAAGCTATAGATTAATAGAACAGTGAGGGTATGCAGTATATGTGATATGCCTCACTGTTTTATTTTTCTAATAATAACATAGGTTAATGGAAATATGGCTTATAGCGCGATTGCATTAACTGATGAATTTGAAAATGGAGTTATTTGGACAGTGGATGGATTTAAGCTTGATTTATGGAGCCGATTATCAATAACAGAAATAAATAAAAGGAGAACTGAAATGAGCGTATTAGATGCGAAGTATCAGGTTTTAACATTTCCAAATCTAACAATATATGATTATAAAAGTATTGAGAGCAAATTAACTGTGATGGCGTCAAAGGGATGGAGAATTGAAAATATAGGTGCATTTTTATGGAAATTCAAGAGAGCTGAACCATCAAATAAAAAGTTTTTCGTGGTATTTTCAGACATTCCTTCGGGAGGTAAAATTTCACCTACTGAAGAAAATCAGTCGCTTGGGGAAATTTGCATCAGGAATGGTTGGGAAAGGGAGTATCAATGGAAACAAATGCAAATATTTTGTGCCGATCAGCAAGCAATACTATTAGAAAATGATGAAGTAATTAGGTTGGAAAATATTCATCAAAATATGAAAAAAACCTTTATATCAAATTGGACTAAAGTATTACTTCTTATGATAATTATTGCGTTTTCTAATGGAATACGTTACTTAGGCAGCTCTCTTTATATTAATGAGAAAGCATTTTGGGCATTCTTGATTGGTATTCAAGGAGCTTTTGTAGCAGGAAGCAGCCTGTTAGGATATATGTTATGGCTTAAGATTTCAAGAAAAAGAATATCCGAAGGCAGTACCTGTGTAAGCGCTGAATGGCATCGTAGAATTCTAATTGTAATGATTATTGGAGTTTTGGTAACCGCTATTTTAAGCTTTATAGATATGAAAATACAATTTGACAAATGGTTAACATTTTATATAATCATTGGAATTATGGCAGTTTTAGCTGTTGTTTCTTTGATTACCTTATTAATCCAATTGTTTAAGTAAAATGGCAGGCATCTCATAACAGTAAAATATTGTCCAATATAGCACAATAATCTTAATAATGGGTGCTATTGTTATAATGAATATAATAAAGGCTATTTAAAAATATTTCTGAACGGAATTGAAAGGTCCGTCCCCAAAATGCCCCGTCCCCAAAATGCCCGCATAATTCTGTTCTTTTTTTATTTTTTTGGAATAAAGAAGTTGACCAAGGCATATAAATTAATTGTATACGATAGTGCATATTTGCAAGGGGAGGGATTATTATCACTAATTTAGATATATATGAGGATATAGCTAAAAGAACCAAGGGTGAAATATACTTGGGAGTTGTGGGACCGGTTAGAACCGGCAAATCCACATTCATAAGAAAATTTTCGGAAAATGTGATGCTGCCCAATATAGAGGATGAGTATACCAAGGAAAGGGCGAAGGATGAAATGCCTCAAAGCGGTACAGGCAAGACTGTAACAACTACAGAGCCTAAATTTGTGCCGGGAGAAGCGGTGATGGTTACTTTTAACAATAATATAAAAGCAAAATTAAGACTTATTGATTGTGTAGGGTATATGATTCCCGGAGCTATCGGGAATATGGAAGGTGAAATACCGAGACTTGTGAGCACTCCCTGGAATGAAGACCCCATACCCTTTGCGGAGGCGGCGGAAATAGGAACAAAAAAGGTAATTAACGACCATTCCACAATAGGAGTATTGGTAACCACAGATGGAAGCATCACGGATATTAACAGGGATAATTACATAATGGCGGAAGAAAGAGTGGTAAGAGAGCTTAAAGAAATCAACAAGCCCTTTGTTATTATATTGAATACCACGCATCCCGACAATGAAAATACGGTTGCCTTATCTTCCCAGCTGAAGGAAAAATACGAGGCACCTGTAATGGTTGTTGACTGTATGAATTTGCAGACAAATGATATTGAAAATGTTTTGGAAAATGTTCTTTATGAATTCCCCATAAAGGAAATCAATGTGGATCTTCCAAAGTGGTTTGACGGTCTGTCATATGATTATTCAATGAAAAAGGACCTGATTAACATACTCAGGGACGATTTCGAAGAATGCTACAAGCTGAGCGACTTCAATGCAGAGAATATATTCTCTGTAGAGAATGACTATGTGGAGGATTATTACGTTAAGGATATTGAACTTGGAACAGGCGTCATAAATTTAAAAATTGACTTGGATAATTCATACTACTACAAGGTAATAAGCGATCTTTCAGGAGAAGAAATTACAGGTGAGCACCAGATACTCAAGCTCATAGGAGATTTGTCGAAGACAAGGAAAAATTACAGCAGGGTTGAAGCAGCTATCAATGATGCAAAAACAAAGGGATATGGATATGTGGTTCCTACGGTGGCGGATATGGTAGTTGAATCACCTGAGGTTTTCAAAGAGGGCAGCAGGTACGGCATAAAGATTAAGGCACAGGCACCATCCCTGCATATATTCAGTGCCGGCATCAATGCAGAGGTATCTCCGGTAATAGGGAGCAAGGCACAAAGTGAGGATTTAATGGCTTATCTGACAGACCAGATGAAAGAAAATCCAAAAAGTATATGGGATGCCGAAATGTTTGGCAAACCTCTTTCGAGTCTTGCGGAGGAGCAGCTGAATTCAAAGCTTACGGCAATGCCTGACAATGCAAGGAAAAAGCTTAAAAAGACAATTGAAAAAATAGTAAACGACGGTCAGGGAAGCATAATATTTTTAATAATTTAAATTTTTTCAGCTACAGATTTTCTGTTTCGCAAAAACGAAGCACGAAAATCTATTTTTTTTGATATTAAATATAAAATTACGTCATATATATTGATTTATTTTAATAATTATTGTATTATTTATTGAAAAGCAAGTATATATAACTTGCAAAAAATATAAAAATTATGATATAATGGGATTAATATTCAGGTATAAGGAATTTGGAGCTTGAAAGTGGCAAGAAAAAACTTTGGTATAAAAAATTTCTTTCTTTCCTTTGTAACTGTTGTTATAGCAATATATATATTTCAAAATTTCAAAGTGTCTGCGGATTTCATGGTAGCGGAAAACGGGATTTTGGAGGACGTTATCAAGGCTGAAGGAATTGTTGTTAAGGATGAAAAAGTATATGGTGCAAGCCTTGATGGCAGTGTATTATATTATTATGAAGAAGGTAAGAAAATTAAGGCAGGTCAGTTGATTGCAGATATAAATACAAATGCGGATGCTGCCGAGGTAAACGGACAGATTACGGAAATTCAATCTGCAATAGACCATTATGAAGAAAATGACGAGAAGTCATTAACGAAAGAAAATTTCACCGCTTATCAAAATGAAATTCAATTAAGCATATTGAATAATGACTTGCAAAACATGTATAATATAGTAGGACAAGTGAGCAATGATATATCTTTTTACAACAATAAGTATGAAGGCTATTCACTGACTCAGCTTAAAGAAATGAAAAACAGCCTGATGCAGAGTTCTTCCACACATAAGGTTTCATGCTATTCGGACAGGGCAGGAATTATTTCTTATAAGACCGATGGCTTGGAAGATGTTTATAAATTTGAAAATGTTATGGAAATGACGCCAAGCAGTACTGTAAAGCGTGAATATTCAGTAAGAGATAAAAAAGATACTGTTCAAAAAAACGAAGCTATTTACAAAATAATCAAAAATTTTGAGTATTATATAGCCGCAACCGTGGATAATGAAAAAGCAAAGCTTTTTGAAGAAAATAAATACATAAAGGTTAGATTATTATCAGACGGAGGACAGCACTTAGTTTGGGGCTATATTAAAAAAATCAATTACGGCAGTGAAGAATCCGTATTAATATTGTATTTTGATGATTATTTTCATAAAATATATGACAGAAGATATATTAATTTAGAGCTTATTACATCCGTATATGAGGGACTTAAAATAAAAAATGAGGCATTGACCGAGGTTGATGGATTAACAGGCGTATATGTACGTGACGCAAGCAATATAATTAAGTTTTTACCTGTTGAAATATTAGGCAGCGATGATGAATACTCCGTAGTATTTACAGGGGATTATGTAGGTGCCAATGAAAGAAATATAATAACTATCGGAGATAAAAGATATCCTACGATTAAAATATTTGACAAGGTAATATTGGAGCCGGAAAAAGTGTATGAAGGTCAAATAGCAGATTAGGAGGAAAAAGTTGAGCATTAGAGAAAATATTGACTGTATTTTGAAAAGAGTGCATGATGCATGTGAAAAAACAGGAAGAAATCCGGAAGATATAACGGTAGTAGCCGTTTCAAAAACAGTGAATTACCAAAGAGCCAAGGAAGCTGTGGAAGCAGGAATTAATAACCTTGGAGAAAACAGAGTGCAGGAGCTTGTAAGCAAGTATGAGGAGTTAAAATCCACGGATGTAAAATGGCATATGATAGGTCACCTGCAGAAAAACAAGGTAAAATACATAATTGATAAGACAGAGCTGATTCATTCGGTTGAAAGCTTGGAGCTTGCGGAAGAAATTAATAAAAGGGCAATTAAGAATAATCTGACCGCAAATGTGCTTATAGAGCTTAACATCGGAGAAGAAGAAAGCAAATTCGGCATAAATGAAGAAAATGTTTATAACTTTCTAAGCAGCATGGAGAAGTTTGAAAATATCAAGGTATTGGGTTTAATGACGGTTGCCCCGTTTTGCGAGAATCCTGAGAATGTAAGATGGGTTTTCAAAAAAATGAAGAATATATATGATAAAGCTTCAACAATGAAATTACAAAATGTACAAATGAAATATTTGTCCATGGGCATGACAAATGATTTTGAAATTGCAATCGAGGAAGGCTCCAATATTATTCGTGTCGGAACAGCCATATTCGGAGCCAGAAATTATAAGGAGGAAGTATAAATGGGAATGATGGACAAAGTAAAGGACTTCATAGGAATCTCAGACTTGGAAGAAGACTATGATGAGGAGGATGTTGTTTCTGAAGGTGCAGAAAGCAGCAGGAATGAGAGAATGGAAACCTATACAAGGAGGAACAATGTAATCAAGGTTCATTCTAACACGGATATGAAGGTATTTATATGCGAACCGGAAAAATATGAGGATTGCACAAAGGCTGTTGATGAGCTGAAAAACAGAAAGGTTGTAGTTCTTAATATTGAAGGGATGGAACTTGAAAACCAAAAACAAATATTTGAATTTATCAAGGGTGCTGTTTATGCATTGGAGGCAAGTATTCAGAAAGTGTCAAACGGAATATTCGTTTTAGCTCCCCACAATGTGCAAATAGACGGAAGATTAAGCGACAGATTTGAAAGGAATTTTTACTACGGAAAATAAGGAGCACCATTTATGTATACTATTAAAATAGCTCTTGGCATACTATTCAGAATCGTTGATTCTTTAATACTGGTCAGAGTGTTGCTATCATTTTTCCCAACCCTACAATCTTCAAGTATTTCCTACTTTATCTACCAGATGACCGAGCCTATACTGGCTCCTTGCAGGGCAATTTTAGATAAATTAGGTTTAGGCATGGGAATGATTGA
>ENA-UOOK01002575-UOOK01002575.1-fermentation-metagenome-genome-assembly--contig:-NODE-2575-length-21947-cov-20.463685_pt1 | contig 21947 bp, 13 predicted proteins | sample MGYA00245777_ERZ724023 | MGnify/ENA primary metagenome ERZ724023 (study PRJEB28704, sample SAMN03018312) | fermentation metagenome | biome: anthropogenic terrestrial biome; feature: soil...
GATTAACCTTACAGTTTCGTAACCGGCATGTTTGTCCACACCGGAATCCTTATATGTTAGCATATTTTCTCCTTATAGTTTAACATTCTTGATTTTGGTTTGGAACTTCCATTGGATAATCTCCGTTTAAGCATGCAAGACAGTAGCTGTTTTCTGAATCTGTTGATTTAACCAGTCCTTCCAGGCTCAAATAATATATACTGTCAGCATTGATAAATTCCTTTATTTCTTCGATAGTTTTATTTGCACCTATTAATTTATTACGATCAGGTGTGTTGATACCGAAGAAGCATGAATGCGTTACAGGAGGTGAGGCAATTCTCACATGAACCTCTTTTGCTCCTGCTTCCTTAACCATGCTGACAATCTGTTTTGTTGTTGTTCCCCTTACAATGCTGTCATCAACCATTACAACAATTTTATCCTTTACAAGCTCTTTCAGTACGCTGAGCTTGGTCTTAACCCCCTGCTCTCTTAGCTCCTGTATTGGTTCAATAAAGGTACGCTTGGCATATCTGTTTTTAATCAGACCAAGACCGAAGGGTATGCCAAGCTCCGCAGCATAGCCTATGGCAGCAGGAGTTCCCGAATCGGGAACAGAAAATATCAGGTCTGCTTTTACAGGTGATTCCTGAGCCAAGAGTCTCCCGGAATTGTACCTGGTCTGATAAACATTCACTCCGTCAAGATTGGTGTCCGGTCTGGCAAAGTACACATGCTCAAATATACACAGCTTCTTTTGTGCATATTTTGTGCTTTTAATGCTTTCCACACCATTTTCATTTATAACAACTATTTCTCCCGGCTCTATATCTCTTATGAATTCTCCTCCCATAGCGCTGATGGCACAGCTTTCAGAAGCTAAAATATACCCGTCAGGCCTTTTTCCGAGACACAGAGGTCTTAACCCAAAGTTATCTCTCACACCTATTAATTCTTTTTCAGTCATAAACACGAAGGCATAGGCTCCCTTAACCATTTCGGTAACATTTTTTATGGATTTAACTATGTCTCCCTTGTGATGCCTCGCAACCATATTTGCAACAACCTCAGAATCCGTTGATGTCTGAAATATTACACCTGTATCTTCAAGTATGCTTCTCATGGAGTCAGCATTTACCAGGTTACCATTGTGTGCCAGCCCAATTGAGCCTTCCTTGTACCTTACTACCAGGGGCTGTGCATTTTGTTTTTCACTTTCCCCGGTTGTGGAATAACGTACATGACCTATGGCTATATCACCCGAAAGTCTGTTAATAACTTCATGTGTGAGCACATCCTGAACAAGCCCCATATCCTTGTGATATTCGATTTTATTCCCTGTATGAATTGCAATACCCGCACTTTCCTGTCCACGGTGCTGAAGTGCAAATAAGCCGTAATATATAAGCTGGGATGCCGCCTTATGATCATCTGTATACAATCCCACAACTCCACATTCCTCATGAAGCTTGTCATCATCTATTAATTCAAAGCACATATTGTCTCCTTTGCAAGTCTTATTCTTGTTTAGTGCTGATTCTTGACAGAACCTCCTGATACACCTCTTCAACTCCGCCCATGTCTCGTCTGAATCTGTCCTTATCCAGTTTTTTGTTGGTATCCGCATCCCACAGCCTGCATGTATCGGGAGAGATTTCATCCGCAAGAATTACCTGACCATCGTAAAGACCGAATTCAAGTTTGAAATCTATTAATTTAATGTTAATTTCCAGGAAGAATTTCTTTAATATTTCATTTATCTTTAACGCATACTTCTTAATTGCTTCAAGCTGCTCATCAGTTGCAAAACCCATTGCCTTAATGTGGTAGTCATTAATCATGGGATCACCCAATTCATCATTTTTATATGAAAATTCAAGCACCGTTTCTTTCATGGGAACACCCTCTTCAATTCCTAAGCGCTGAGAAAGAGACCCTGCCGCCACATTTCTTACGATAACCTCAAGAGGAAGAATTTTTACGGCTTTGACCAGTGATTCCCTGTCATTTAAAAGCTCAAGCTGGTGAGTTGGAATGCCTTCCTTCTCTAACAAGGCAAACAGTGCAGCGGACATCTTGTTATTTACAACGCCTTTTCCCACAATAGTTCCTTTTTTCTCGCCGTTGAATGCAGTTGCATCATCCTTGTATTCTACAATATATTTTTTTTCATCTTCTGTTTTAAAAACTTTTTTTGCTTTTCCTTCGTATAACATTTCCAGCTTTTTCATCTTAACCCTCCATCAGTTTATCATTTAGTTTTTTATTTTTTTCAAATACCTTATCGGCCATTTGTTGTTTATATTCCTTGAATTTTTCTCTAAGCTCCGGGTACTTTACCGAAAGAATCTGAATACCAAGAAGAGCAGCATTATCCGATCCATTTATTGCAACTGTTGCAACCGGCACTCCCGGAGGCATCTGTACTATGGACAAAAGCGCATCCATCCCATCCAGTTCCGAAGATTTTATAGGAAGTCCTATTACAGGAAGAGGTGTACATCCGGCCAGTATACCGGGCAGATGTGCTGCCTTACCTGCGGCTCCTATTATTAGCTCATATCCGTTTTTTTCCGCATTTTTGGCAAAGCTTATGGCTTCGTCAGGAGTTCTGTGTGCAGAAATAACCCTCACAGTTACATCAACTCCAAAGTCTTTTAATAGTTTGTACCCTTTTTCAACTATCGGGAAGTCTGAATCACTTCCCATTACAATTGCTGCCTTCATATTACCTCCTGTTATTTGAAATATTTTACACCGGATTCAAAAATACGCTGATCTTTTTTACCCGGAATATTTTTATATAAATCACTGTCCAGGCGCTCGGAATGAGCCATCTTACCAAAAACTCTTCCGTCAGGACTGGTAATTCCCTCTATTGCATGAACAGAACCATTTATGTTGAAAAATCCGTCATAAGTTGGGTTATTTAATTCATCCACATACTGAGTTGCTATCTGACCTTTTTGTTTTAATTCCTTAATCCATTCATCATTTGCCACAAATCTTCCCTCACCGTGAGAAACCGGAAGGCAGTGAACATCCCCTTCCCTGCACAGGCTCAGCCATGGTGACAAACTGCTCACCACTTTAGTATTTGTAAATGTGGATACGTGACGTGAAATTTTATTGTAGGTAAGAGTAGGATAATACTCCTTTATATCCACAATTTCACCGAAGGGAACAAGACCCAGCTTGATTAAAGCCTGGAATCCGTTGCATATACCAAGTATCAGTCCATCCCTGTTATTAAGCAAATCCATTACCGCTGTACTTAAAAGCGGATTGCGGAAAACTGCAGCTATAAACTTCCCGGAACCTTCAGGCTCATCTCCTGCGGAAAACCCTCCCGGAAATGCAATTATCTGCGACTGGCGTATACGCCTGTTCATTTCTTCGATGGACTCCTTAACATTTAATGGACTTAAATTATTAAATACAAATAGTTCTGTCTCGGCTCCTGCTCTTTCAAAAGCTCTCATAGTATCATATTCACAGTTAGTTCCGGGAAATACAGGAATAAATACTCTTGGACTTGCTGCCTTTGTCTTTGATTTCCTTTTATGCCTGATTTTTTCAGGAGTTGAAAAGCTTTCTATTTGCCCGCTCTCGTCTGACTTCACAGGATAAATATCATTCAAGGGCTTCAGCCATACATTTCTGATTTTTTCCAGCGATATATCAATATTATTTACAACTATATGTTTTTCAGGAACAGTGTACCCTATTTCATATATTCCATTTACATCCTCATTAAATATTTTTGACCTTCTTTTTACCTCAAGCAGAATATCTCCATAATATTCTTCAAACCATATTCTTGGTACAAACAAACTCTTGCTGCCAATTTCAAATCCTATTTCATTTCCCAGAGCCATCTTGCTTACAGCGGCCGCCATGCCCCCCTTGCCTACAGTGTGAGCACTGAGCACAGCGCCTGATTTTACAGCCTCATATATTGCAGAATATTTTATTTTAATATCCTCAAAATCCGGCATGTTATTGGAATCTCTTTTAATTCTTACAAGCAAAACCTTACTTCCGGGTTTTTTAAATTCCGGGGATATTACATTTCTGACGTTTTCTGTAGCTACAGCAAAACTTATAAGGGTTGGCGGAACACTTATATCCTCAAATGTTCCGGACATGCTGTCCTTGCCGCCTATGGCAGGAATCCCCAGCTCGTGCTGAGCCTTGTACGCACCCAGCAGGGCGCTTAGAGGTCTTCCCCATTTTTCCGGATCATTATTTAACTTTTCAAAATATTCCTGGAAAGTTAACCTTATATTCTTATAGTCTCCACCCATGGCAACTATTTTTGCCGCTGAATGTATAACCGCATACATTGCTCCGTGATAGGGGCTCATGGAAGATAAATAAGGATCAAATCCATAAGACATCAGAGAGCACGTGTTGGTTTCTCCATTTAAAACAGGTATTTTAGCTGCCATTCCTTCGGCGGGAGTCAGCTGGTTTCTCCCTCCAAATGGCATTAACACAGTTCCTGCACCCACCGTTGAATCAAATTTTTCAATTAAGCCTTTTTGAGATGCAACGTTCAAGTCCATAAGATTACTAATCCATCTGTATCTAAAATCTTCATTTCTTACGTACTCTTCCTGAAATACCTCATCAGGCTCTTTTACAACTGCACTCACTCTTTGTTTAACACCATTTGTGTCAAGAAAATCCCTGCTGATGTTTAATATTGTCTTACCTCTCCAGTCCATTTTCAATCTTCTGTCATCAGTAACTACAGCCACAACAGTTGATTCAAGATTTTCCTCGTGAGCATACTCGTTAAATTTCTCTGCATCTTCTTTTTTCACTACAACTGCCATTCTTTCCTGTGACTCTGAAATAGCCAGTTCCGTTCCGTCCAGCCCCTCATATTTTTTCGGAATTAGGTCAAGATTTATATCAAGCCCATCAGCCAATTCACCAATGGCAACAGATACTCCCCCTGCTCCGAAATCATTGCATCTTTTTATCATTCTGCTGACTTCAGGATTCCTGAAAAGCCTTTGAATTTTTCTTTCGGTGGGGGCATTACCCTTTTGAACCTCAGAACCACACAACAATATGGATTCTTCGGTATGCTCCTTGGAAGAGCCTGTTGCTCCCCCAAGACCATCCCTGCCTGTCCTTCCTCCTAACAGAATTATAACATCGCCCATTCCCGGAGTTTCTCTTTTCACATTGATTCTGGGAGCTGCCGCAATAACCGCTCCAACTTCCATTCTTTTAGCAACATAAGCAGGATGATATACTTCATTCACAAATCCCGTTGCAAGTCCTATTTGATTTCCGTAGGAGCTATAGCCTGCCGCTGCTTCTGTAGATATTTTCCTCTGGGGAAGCTTGCCGGCAAGTGTATTTGCAATACTTTCTCTGGGATCGTCACTTCCGGATATTCTCATTGCCTGATATACGTAGGAACGCCCTGACAGCGGGTCTCTTATGGCTCCTCCCAGACATGTAGCTGCACCTCCGAAGGGTTCAATTTCTGTGGGATGATTGTGAGTTTCATTCTTAAACATCAAAAGCCATTCTTCATCTTTTCCGTTAACATCTACATTTATGACAATGCTGCATGCATTTATTTCGTCAGAAACCTCCAGGTCTTCAAGCAATCCTTGTTTTCTCAGCTCCTTTGCCCCTATGGTCGCCAGATCCATCAGCGAAATATCCTTATCCCTGTCTCCGTACACAAATTTTCTTGCATTAATATATTCTTCATATGTCTGTTTAATATTTTCAGTTGTTTTTCCCTTTTCGAATTCAATATTTTCAATTACTGTGGAAAAGGTAGTGTGTCTGCAATGGTCTGACCAATAGGTGTCAATAACCTTTATTTCGGTAATAGACGGATTTCTTTTTTCAATATTCCTAAAATATTCTCTACAAAAAAGCAAATCCTCAAAACTCATGGCAAGACCCCTTGAAACACGGAATTTTTCCAATCCTTCCTCGGATTCATTTATAAAATTTTCCACAACTTCAACCTCTGCTGCTTCAGGATATTTTTCCTCTAAAGTATCCGGCTTTTTTAAATCAGCCTCTCTTGAATCAACAGGATTAATATAGTATTCTTTAATTTTTTCTATTTCTTCTTTTGTCATGCTTCCTTCAAGCACAATTACCTTTGCATACTTAACGACAGGCTTTTCTTTTCCCGTAATTATCTGTATACACTGAGCCGCAGAATCCGCCCGCTGGTCATACTGCCCAGGCAGGTATTCAACCGCAACAACATTTTCACCAAAATCTATTTCTTCATAAACACAATCCTGATTGCTTTCTGAAAAAACAGTTTTTACCGCCTTTTGAAAATCATCATCATTCAAATTAGAAACATCATATCTGTTCAATACACGAACATTCTTCAGGTTATTCAACTGCAGGTTTTCTGTAAAATCAGCTTTTAATTTTAATGCTTCCGCCTCAAAACCCTGTTTTTTTTCCACATAAACTCTTCTGACTTCAAAACTCATAGTACCTTCCCCTTGGTTTCTTTATTATATTTTCAAATACATGATAACAAAAACAAAAATCAAAGTCAACAAAAATGTGACAATTTATTTTAAAAATTAATATAATGTTCGTTATAATACGTACATTACCGATTGTAATTTCTTATTGTTCGTTACATTTCAATTCAAAATCGGTGCGTCCTACCATTAGGTGGGAAATAAAAAAACCAGAGAGTTGAGCAAACGCTCAACTCTCTGGTTGAAATAAGGATAATTTATGATTTTATTTTTTTATCGGATAGGTAATATAAAAATATATCTTAATTCTGCCCCTTCGCCATAACCTTTGCATTATCAATAAATGTATTTACTGACATTTCTTAGGCACCTCCTTATTCATTTATAGAGAATTCCCTACTAAAATATAACCCATTCACTTACTCACCTGCACTAACACTACATAATGACATTATGATTAATTTGTTATATAATAATATATAGTAGAAACTTTATTAATTTATTTACGTCTATAGTATAGGTGGTGATATATTGAAGAAACAAAGTAAAGTTGTATTAATAGTGATTTTTATTTTATTGATTAACACAATTACATATGCTAATTCAGCACCAACATATTGGACAGATTATCCTTCAGCAGGCATTATTGCAGTAGATAAAAATACTCCGGTTAAGATATTAAATGAAAATTTGTTGTTTGATTTTACAAAAGATTATGATGATTCATATTCTCCAAGTGCTAATGTAACAGCTGAGTATGAAATGGAAAATCCATCAAATGAAAGTATTTCCGTACAAATGGCATTCCCTTTCATAAGTAGAAATAACGACAATATAGCTGATGATATTTTTATAACTGCCGATGATGAAAATATTCCATATAAACTATACATGGGAGATATTGTGCAGGAATCAGGATATCCTTTTAGGGAGCCTGAAAACACAGATTTTAATATTGATACTATATTAAAATCAATTACAGATAAGAAATATGCTGCCAATAATTTCAAAGGCGATGAAACAGGGAAACTCTATAAATTTAATGTAACATCTAATGATGATAAGGCTTATTTTGCTGTAACCTTTAATTTCAACCCTGAGAAAACTAAAATCATTTTTAATGGGTATAATTATTTTGAACGAGATGGCAGCCATATTAGAATAGGTTCAAGTATCGGTGAAAAAAGGCCTATGGAAATATATGTTATAGGCGAAGATATTGATTTTGATTTTAAAGGTTATGCTGATGGAAGACTTGAAGAAGAAACAGACCTTATTAAATATGAAACGTTCGCAGAAGAGAAAAACGTTGAAGCTTATTTAATGGATTATACTGATTCTAATTTAAAAAACGATATTAGTAATATATCAAATATTTCTCTTTATAACATTTATGCACAAAGCTTAGATGAAAATTTAGATAAAAATTCAGGAATTTGTTCAGAAGATGATATTATGTCTCAAATTAGATCTGCTCGAATAATGGTGCTAATTTATACAGTTGATTTTCCTGAAAACTCTAAAAAAAATGTAAGTGTCCGCTATAATTCTAAAGGCACAATGGATAGAAGAAAAACCCCGGAACCCCAATATACATACGATTATATTTTAAATCCGGCAAGAAATTGGAAAGATTTTAAAAACTTGAACATTAAAATTATTGCTCCTGAGGAAGCGCCCTATATAATAAACAGCAGCATTGAACTAAAGAAAGATGATAATAATATTTATACAGCATATTTAGAAAAATTGCCAGAAGAAGATTTTTTCTTCACTCTTTACTCTAAAAAGAAAGTATCATTATCAGACAGTGTTCAAGGATATTTAAACAGGAACTTCGGATATTTTACACCAATTGTAGTTGTTGCAGCTGTCCTGATACTATTGCTGCTTACCATCCGGATCATACGATCCATTCGTGGACGGAATCTTATTTAGATAACTAAACAACAAACCAAAAAGGATTCGTATCGCAGGTAATACAAACTTAAATAATTAAAGTGTCAGGGGAAAAGGGTGTCAACAACCCCATCCCCTTGACACCCTTTGATCTCACCATTTACATTTAGGACGGCTATAAGAACATCCGTATCAATCATCACACTTATTATTTATCTTCGCTGCGAATTCTTATAAGTTTTCATCTCCGCTTTCATTTTTAGCATTGCTGAACCTAACCCCAATCAGCATGATTACTGCAAATACTATCAGGTAGTAGATAACAGCCTTGCCGTGTGCAAGGCATGCGGCAACTACCATAAACACACAGCCTAATATGGATAAAAACGGCATAATGAAGCGTTTAAATATGCTGAAATCTTTTTCTTTCTTGATTACCATAAAAAAAATCGGAATATAAGCTGCATAAAGTGTCACAATAGGAAGCTCCGATGTATCAAAACAAAAAACACCAAACCATGGATCAGTAAGATTAGCACCATAAAAATATAATAACCAGAAAGCACAAAGCAGCAGCCCGAATGTCGAAGAGTTCGTGGGCATATTGGTTATGCTGTCAACTTGCCTGAAAGTCTTGGGCATAAAGCCTCTGCCACGTGCAGCAAGTGCATACATTCCCCTGGTGCAGGCTAACATAAGACCATTTAACGTGCCTAAACATGATATGATTACAAACACAAAAATTAATGATCCTCCAACTGTGCCAAATATGTTTTGAAAGGCAAGCTTTGCTCCCTCCTGACCGCTCTCCATGAGTGTCTCGGTAGTAACCGCACCGGCAAGGCCAATATAATAAAAAATATATACAAAGACTACTATGAGTGAACCGAGAATAAGAGCCTTTGGTAGGTTTTTCTTTGAATCCTTTAATTCGGCATTAATTGATGTTGTTAAAATCCAGCCTTCATATGCAAAAGCTACAGCCACTACGGATGCAAAAAGTCCGCCTCCATTGCCGGTATCAGTGACAGGCACATTTGTAAAATTTCTTACAGTCATGCCATTTGACAAACCGACTATAGTACCCACAACTGCCATAAGCATTAGAGGAATGAGCTTTATTACAGTAGTTCCAACTTGAAATTTTCCCGCAATTATTGGAGAAAGTGCATTCATAGCGTAGCTTGCCACCAGGTAAAAACAGGCGATGGTCATACACGCTCCTCCGGTAATATCCCATCCGAGAAGAACACAGGTATATCTGGCAGAAACCCACGCTAATACTGAGGTTATTGTAGGGTTATAAATTATTGCCATAAACCATCCCACATAGTAACCATACTTGCTGCCCACGGTCATCTCCGCATAATCAACCACCCCATTGACTCTTTCATACTTAGTTGCCAGTGTGGCAAATGAATATGAACAAATAATCATAATAAGTCCGACAATAACCCAGGCAGCAATACCTAATGGCATGTTGCCGCCCGTAGCCTTTAATACAGCTTCCGCTTTAAAAAAAACACCGCTTCCGATAACTATGCCCACAACCATGGAAATGGCTGTAAGCAAACCATACTTTTCCTTTAATTGATTCTCCATCTCGTCACCCTTAAAATTGAATTTTATTTTCTGTTTTATTACTATTTTTTTTGAATGATTATACCACGTCCAAATCCATATGTCAAAATATAAAAATAAAAAAACTCCCATATATAGGAGCTTTGGGAGTTTTTTTATGATATTTATTTTCTTGAATCTACTTCTGCTGTGTATTCTCTTGCCTGTTCTTGTCCTCGTAGAACACGAAGGGCGCCCAGGGCGAGGGCTTCCATTTCATTTTCTCCTGCTAAAATTTCTACCGGAGCTATGAAGCTTACCCTTTTTGTTACTTTGTCGGTAAGCATTTTAGAGTGGGCAATACCGCCGGTGAGTATTATGACATCCACATTGCCCTCTGTTACCGTTGCAAGCTCTCCTATGCCTTTTGCAATCTGATAAGCCATTGCATCAAATATTAATTTTGCGTATTCATTGCCTTCGGCAATCATTTTTTCTACATCTCTTACATCTATTGTGTTGAGATATGCCCTTAATCCGCCATTTCCCCTGAGTTTCCTCTGCATGGTTTTCTTGTCATATTTACCTGAATAGCAAAGATTGATTAATTCCCTGCAGGGAACTCTGCCTGCCCTTTCAGGAGAGAATGGACCTTCGTCATCCGAAACCAAATCCACTATTCTTCCTTTTTCATGAATATTAATGGAAATTCCGCCGCCCAAATGTGCAACAATTATATTCATGTCCTCATATTTTTTACCTCGCTCCTCAGAAGCCTTTATTGCCATTGCTCTGGTGTTGAGCACATGGCTTGAGCTTGTTCTGGGAAGATCAGGCATTCCGGATATATGAGCAATGTCAGGCAGTTCATCAGACATGACAGAATCATATATATATGAAGGAACACCAACCTGTCTGGCAATTTCAAAGGCAATAGGCGCGGCAAGGTTTGATGCATGTTCCATAACCGGACGGTTCTCAACCCTGTCAACCATTAATTCGTTAATCATATATGCTCCGGGATTAACAGGAGGAAGCATTCCTCCTCTTGCTACTACTGCAGATAATTCTTTAATATCAAATTTCTTTTCTTTTAAAACCTCCATAACCAATTCTTTTCTCATATGAAGCTGATCTTCTACATTTTCAAACTTTTCAATTACATCCAGCGGATGTTCTAATTTTTCCGTAAATATTTCTTTTTCATCTTCATACAGGGATATTTTTGTGGAAGTTGATCCCGGATTTATTGCCAATATTTTATAGCCCATATATTTCCTCTCTCGTCAATTATTAAAATGTTCAGCAGCCCGTCTTTGAGCATACAACACTATCCATTCCGGCATGCAGTGCCTTAATGTTTACATCTGCAAATTTTTCCTTAACCGTATCTTTTATTGCCTTGTCCCAATCAATATCAGTCAGGTTCATCAATTTAACCAATGCACCCAAAAGCACCACGTTCATTACCTTGTCACTCCCAAGCTTTTCTGCTGTTTCGGCGGCATTGATAACTCGTGTATCAGCCTTGCTTTCAATCAATTCAATTATACCCTGAGGATAATTTTCTTTACCTGAAAGTATCGGTGCTGATGGAATCTCATAATCATTTATTACAACCACACCTTCAGGCTTCAGGTATTCAAGCCACCTCAAAGCTTCCATTTTTTCAAAGGACACAAGAATGTCTGCCGTACCTATGCCTATAATCGGTGAATACACCTTTTCTCCATATCTCACCTGAGTTGAGACACTGCCTCCTCTTTGAGCCATGCCGTGTATTTCAGACATTTTCACATCATACCCTGCTTCCAAAAGACCTGTGGATAATATTTTGCTTACAAGGATAGTTCCTTGTCCTCCGACTCCTACTAATAAAATATTTTTATTCATAATCATTCACCCACCTTACTTATAGCTTTTACAGGACATACCTGCGCACATAATTTACAGCCTACACATTGAACTTTATTAATTGAAGATTTTTTAATTTCTTTTTTAAAGTGTATTGCCGGACATCCTGTTCCCACACACTTCTTACATCCGATACACACTTCCTGATTTACCTCACATACTCCCTTTATAGGTCCGAATTCATTCAGATCATGTTCAGAATAGCTCTTAAGCGCACATGGATACCTTGATATTATTACAGAAGGTTCCTCCAGTGCCAGTGCCCAGTCGATAGCTTCTTTCGTTTCGGCACTATTTAGTGGGTTAACGGTCCTTATATGTTTTATTCCCAAAGCTTTTACAACTTCCGGAATATCAGTGATATAAGCTTCTTCTCCCTGAAGGGTATAGCCGGTACCAGGGTTTTCCTGATGACCTGTCATGGCAGTTATTCTGTTATCCAGTATGCATGTTATAGTATTGCTTTTATTATAGACAACATCCAAAAGGCTTGTCATACCCGAATGGAAGAATGTAGAGTCCCCGATTGTAGCAACTACTCTCTTGTTGTCGTTGTTTTTTTCAAATACCTTTTTAGCTCCATGAGCGGCGCTTACGCTTGCTCCCATGCAGATACAGGTATCCATGGCATTTAGCGGAGCTGTTCCTCCAAGTGTATAGCAGCCTATGTCTCCTGTAATCATAATATTCTTTTTCTTTGACAGTTCATAGTAAAATGCTCTGTGAGGACATCCTGCACAAAGTGTTGGAGGCCTTCCGACAGCAGTTGTTTTATCATAATCGATAGTTGCTTTTTCAGTTCCAAACAATGACTTTTCGACTATATCCGGATTAAGCTCCCAGGTGTTTGGAATTTTGTCTTTTCCTATACAATCTATACCTGCTGCTTTTATTTGTTCCTCCATAAAGGGTTCAAGTTCTTCAACCACATAAAGCGTTCCAACCTGTTCTGCAAATTTCTTTATTTTTTCCATTGGAAGAGGGTAGGTAAAACCTATTTTCAAATAAGAGGCGCTGTCACCGAATATTTCTCTGGCGTATTGGTATGCAACTCCTGCGGAAATTACTCCTACTTTTTTGTCATTCCATTCAATATAGTTTAAATCTGTTTCATTTGAAAACTTCTCAAGTTCCTTCAGTCTTTGTTCTACCACCAGGTGCAGCTGTTTTGCAACTGCAGGTGCAATCAGGTTTTTATTTGTATTTTTAACATATGGCTTAATGAGAACTTCTGTACGTTCTCCCGTTTCTACTATTGATTTGCTGTGACACAGCCTTGTGGTCATTCTGAACAACACCATTGTATCAAATTTTTCGCTTATTTCCAGGGCGTCCTTAACCATATCCTTACATTCCTGGCTGTCGCTGGGTTCTATCATTGCAACCTTTGCCATCTTGGCATAGTATCTGTTATCCTGTTCATTTTGTGAAGAGTGAAGTCCCGGATCATCAGCACTTACAACCACCATACCGCCGTTTATTCCTATATAGCCCATGGTAAAAAACGGGTCGGCAGCAACATTAAGCCCCACATGCTTCATTGCCGAAAGCGTCCTTGCTCCCGCAATAGAAGCTCCTGCGGCAGATTCCACCGCCACCTTTTCATTTGGTGCCCACTCGGCAATAATTTCCTTGTGGGGAGCAATATTTTCTAATATTTCCGTGCTTGGCGTACCCGGATAAGCTGCCGCATAATGAACACCTGCTTCATAGGCTCCCTGCGCAACAGCTTCATTACCTGTCATTAATTTTTTCAATTTGTGCCCTCCTTTAATTTATACATGTACACAATAAATAATATATAACCAAGAATATTGTAATTATGCAGCCGATACTATTCACAGTCGGAAACTTATTAAGGAAAAAATTTTTGACTATAAGCAGTAATTTCCTAACAGCAAAAAAAAACATAAATACTTAATAAATTATATGCATAAACCGTGCCATTTATGGGTCGCTTTTTAAAAAAATTAAGTCCTCAATTTTCATAGTTATTATAATACTGTCTTTAATTTTTGCACAGTCAGTTTATATTAGCGGGTTAAAAGGGACGGGAATGCGTACAGTTTAACCCTTTGATAAATAGTTTAAGGCTTTAATTCCGAAATCTGTTATTACTGTTCCGCCTCTGCCCGTATTTATCTCAGCCATTTTATATCTTTCCAGATTTAATAAAACTGTTCTTACTTCCTGTTCACTTATAAAAATGTTCTTTTTCCTGGCTATTTCACTTATGCTTCTCCTTCCGATGCGTTTATTGTTGATATAGGCATTTTTTAATTCTTCAAGTACAAATATATATTTTCTAAGATTCCCTCCTGTATTCTCAAGGAATTCAGTCATTGCATCCTGTTCCGGTAAAAACAGTTTTGTACCTATTGCTCTGTCTTCGTAATCGATGGGTATATCCTTGTCATCTATTTCATTCAATCCCAAATTGACCAGGTACTCCACACAATTTCTAAGCTCTCTTACGTTTCCGTTCCAGCTGTATTCACTCAGAAACTCCTTTGCCCTTTCTGTTAATGTAAACTCACTGTCAAATGTCGTCTTCATATACTCCACAAGACCGATTATATCTTCTCTCCTGTCCCTGAGAGGCGGTATTTTAAGAGGAAGCACATTGAGCCGGTAAAAAAGATCCTGTCTGAATTCACCCATTTCTACCATTTCTTTTATTCCTTTATTTGTTGCTGCTATAATTCTTATATCAACATCAATTATTCTGTCACCGCCAAGCCTGACGACTTCCCGTTCCTGCAAAACTCTAAGCAGCTTAACCTGTAGACTCATTGGCATTTCCGTAATTTCATCAAGAAAGAGAGTTCCCTTGTGAGCAAGTTCAAATAATCCCGGCTTTCCTCCCTTTCTGGCTCCTGTGAAAGCACCTTCTTCATAGCCAAAAAGCTCGCTTTCCAACAGGCTTTCAGGAAATGCCCCGCAATTAACCGCTACAAACTGATATTCTTTTCTAAGGGAATTGTTGTGTATTGCCTGAGCAAACAATTCTTTCCCCGTACCTGTCTCTCCCGTTATAAGTACCGAAGAATTTGATTTTGACATACGTTTTGCGATGTTTTTGCACTCTGTAATTGCATTGCTTTTCCCGAAAATGTCTTTAAAATCATATTTTGCTACATATCCTTTCCCAATGAGTTTTTTCCGCAATAAATATTCTTTTTTTTCTAAATCAGAATATTTCCTTATTATTGCCACTGCTCCGTACATTTTTTTCGAATGAAGAAGGGGGTTAACAGATACCACCACATCACATCCGTTAATCTTTATAATTTTTTCTTCAACAGGTTTCCAGTTTTCAAGGGTGTATCCAAAGGGTATTTCCGGCAGCAGTTTCAGTACGTTTTTATTAATTACATGCTCATTGTCTTTTTTAACAATATCTCTGGCAATTTCGTTGTACAGGAAAATATCGCCGGATGCATCAACTCCTATAACCCCTGCGTCAATAGCCTGCAGCAAAATATCCAGCTGGCTTTCGCGGCTGTTAGTAACACCCATGATTTTAAGAAGTCCGAAATTGGCGGTTTCTATTTCCTTATAGCTTCTGACAACATCCTTTCTATCCAAAACAGAAAACAAATCAAACTTCATACCAATATCTATAATTGTATTAATATCCAAAAGACTGTTTCCCACATTAATTATTTCTCTTGATGCTTTTGGTGTGTAGTCAGACTGTCCCAGAATAATAAATATCTTATCATCATCGTTGCTGTCATCTGCCCAATATGAAGTCAACTGAATATGCCTGGCTCCAAGCTGGTAAATAGTTGATATCATCTGCTCTGTCATTTCAGGGCTCTCATCTATAAGCACTACCCTAAAATCCTTTTTAATCCTTTTTATTTTATCCATTCCTGATTTTGAAATTGTTCTGTCTGCAAATAAGAGCTCTGTATTGCTGCTTACATTGCCCTTTATTTTATTAAACAGATGGTACGACGGAATTAACAAAACATCTGCGTCTATATTAATTTCTTTATGGTTTTTTAAATCCTCAAGAGCATATTTTTCTATGCTGATTTTATCAGAAAAAAGGCTTTCTATCTGATTGTAATAGCTGTTGACAGATTCCGCTGTATAGCTTACTATCGCCAGTGTTTTCATAATTTTCTCCTGATGCCGCTATTTTTTTGTTTTAATTATAGCCCAAAAATATATTAAAGTCAAAACGTTATCTAAAAAGGGGAGGCTAAAAAAGGGGAGGCTAAAAAAGACTCTGAAAAATGGGGTTAGGGCATACAAAAATAAAGATGATATATATCATCTTTATTAAATATGTTTTTTAGCTTTCCATTTGTCTTGATAGGAATATGCTTGCGGTTTTTATTAATTTTTCTTCAACCTCAGTCATTTTTGACGCCTTTTCCTTTGAGAGAAGCATAACTGCTCCGATAGGATCTCCATGAACTAATATAGGAGATATAACCTGGCTGGTATAATTATCAGGATTAAACTCATTTGCTGTAATTCTGATCGGTTTAGCATTAGCACTTGTCATATAAACTTCCCTGCCCTCAATTATTTTTTCCAACTCAGGGCTTAATCTTTTTTCCAAATAGTCCTTTTTAGAACTTCCTGATACAGCTATTACTCCATCACGGTCTGTAATTACGGCAATATGTCTTGTTGTGTCAAACAAGGATTCAACATATTCTCCTGCAAATTCAGTTAATTCTCCTATAGGTGAATATTTTTTCAGTATTATTTCACCTTCTCTGTCTGTGAATATTTCCAAAGGATCCCCTTCCCTGATTCTGAGTGTTCTCCTTATTTCTTTAGGAATAACCACCCTTCCAAGGTCATCAATTCTTCTGACAATTCCAGTTGCTTTCATATCTATGTTCCTCCAATTGCATAAATTTATTTATATGACATTTCTTTTAATATTTTCTATTATTTACACTTTAATAGATTTTATCCTGAATAGTTTACGGATATTATTGGAAATATCAATAATATTATATAGGAATACCTTATAAATAGCAACATTTTTTTACTTTTTATAACATTTTTTATTAAATTTAAATAGAATGTTCATTATTTGTTAATATTTGCTTCATTATTTAACTTTGCAAGAAGTTCTTCATACTTCATTGACTTGTAATATTCTGTCAAAACTGATTTTTTTGTTTCCAGCGTAACCGTATCATCTTCCTTTTTATCAGTTACCTTAATTACATGGTAGCCAAATTTTGATTGAACCGGCTTACTTACTTCTCCTACTTCCATATTAAACGCTGCTTCAGAAAATGGCTGAACCATATCAGTATATTGGAAATAGTCCAAATCTCCGCCATTTGTAGCGCTTGCTGTATCCTTAGACAATTCCTTCGCTAAATCTTCAAAGCTTTCGCCCTTATCAATCCTGTCGATGACAGCATTTGCTTCCTCTTCAGTATCAACAAGTATGTGGCTTGCTTTTACCTTTTCATTCATCTTTAAATCCTTAAACAACGTTTCAAGTTCCTGGTCCGTAGGCTGCAGGTTTTCAATCTTAACAGAAAGATAATGATTAATCAGATATTCATTTTTCAATGAATTGATAAGATAGTCCTCAGACATATTGTAATTTGTCAGAAATTCTTTGTACTTTTCATCAGTGTCCAAATATGACTTAAAGTCATTAAGTTCTCCCTGCAGTTCCTCATCTGAAATGGTTATGCCTTCTTTCTCAGCAGCATCAACCAACAGCAAATCTGTGATCAACTGATCCAGCAGATTGGTCTCATAGAAACTTCCCATAGTCTGGCCTTCTGCAATTTCCATATCCCAGGCACCGACACCGTACTGGTTTTCTGCCATTTTTTTATAAACAGCAAGATGCTCGTCATACTCTTTCTGAGTAATTACCTTATCATTGACCTTTGCCTTAACACCTTCTTCAATCTGTTCTTCATCCTTATTACATGCAACGGCTGTTACCGCCAAACAAAGAGCAAGCCCCAATGCAAGTGATTTTTTAAATTTATTCATTATTTTTCCTCCCTGACAGATTCCTTTAAACCTGCTTTATAGTTGTTTAATATTTCAAAGAATTTTTCCAGTTCCGCAAGTATAACCTGCTGCTCTGCGGAATCTAATCTATATTTAATAACAGGCTCTTTAGAAACGTCAAATTTTATTTTTGTATTGAAGTTTTCAATCAGGAAACCTATTATGTCCTGGTTCAGATCATTTCCCGAATTTAATTCAATATTTACCGTAATACCTGTTTGAGTAATGGATTTTACATGAAGCTTTTGACACAATGATTTAATGTAAGATATTTTAAGCAGATTGTCAACCTGTTTTGGCGGATTTCCAAATCGGTCAATAATTTCTTCTGTAATATCATAAGTGTCTTCTTTACTTGTGGTTGCCGCAATTTTTTTGTATATCTCTATTTTTTGCTCTTCATTTTCTATATATGTTGAGGGAATATATCCATCCACACTTAAATCCACAGATGTTTCAATATCCACATCTTCATTTATATTTCCCTGTAATTCTTTAACTGCCCTGTCTAAGAACTTAACATACAAATCATAACCTATTGCCAGCATATGTCCGTGCTGTTCAGCTCCCAGTATATTTCCGCACCCTCTTATTTCCAAGTCCCTCATTGCTATTTTAAAACCCGAACCAAATTCCGTAAATTCTTTAATAGCCTTGAGCCTTTTATCTGCCACCTCAGAAAGCATTTTATCCTTTTCGTAAGTCAGATAAGCAAAGGATACTTTGTTTGACCTGCCGATACGCCCCCTTAGCTGGTATAGCTGAGAAAGTCCCAAATGGTCGGCATTGTCAATAATAAGAGTATTCACATTGGGAATATCCATTCCTGTTTCTATAATTGTGGTGCATACCAATATATCATACTCCTTTTGAACAAATTCCAGCATTATATTTTCAAGATGCCTTTCGCTCATCTGCCCGTGAGCAACTGCTATTCTTGCAGAAGGGACAAGCTTCTGAAGCTTTGACGCAGTATTGTCAATATCAATTACTCTGTTATGAACATAGTAGACCTGCCCGCCTCTTAAAATTTCTTTTTCAATTGCATCTTTAATAATTCCTTCATTATGTTCTATAACATAGGTCTGAATAGGCAGCCTGTCTCCCGGCGGCTCTGATATAATGCTCATGTCTCTGATGCCAATCATCGACATATGAAGCGTTCTTGGAATCGGCGTAGCCGAAAGCGTCAATACATCTATGTTCGTTTTAAGCTGCTTGATAAGTTCCTTGTGTTTAACTCCGAATCTCTGCTCTTCATCAATTATTAAAAGGCCTAAATCCTTAAACTTCAAATCCTTAGCCAGCAGCTTATGTGTGCCTACGACAATATCAACCATTCCTTTATTTAAATCATTGATAACCTTAGCCTGCTGGTGGGGAGTTCTGAATCTTGACAACATTTCAATCTTTATCGGATAGCCCCTGAACCTGTCAATTAAGTTGGAATAATGCTGCTGTGCCAATATGGTTGTAGGAACAAGTATTGCAACCTGCTTTGAATCCATAACCGCTTTGAAAGCTGCCCTCATAGCCACCTCGGTTTTTCCGAAGCCCACATCCCCGCAAAGCAGTCTGTCCATGCTTACAGGCTTTTCCATGTCTTTCTTGATTTCTTTTATACATCGCAGCTGGTCATCTGTTTCCTGAAAAGGAAACTTGTATTCGAACTCCTTCTGCCATTCTGTATCAGGCGAAAAAGCATAACCCTTGACAACCTTTCTCTGCGCATATAGCTTTACAAGGTCGGCAGCCATATTTTCTATTGCTGCTTTTGATCGCTCCTTGGTTTTTACCCATTCTGCGCTTCCCATTTTATTAAGCCTGGGTTTCTCCGAGTCGGAACCAATATATTTTTGAATCAGGGACATCTGATCCACCGGAACATAAAGCTTATCCTCACCCTTGTACTTGATACACAGGTAGTCTTTCTTGATATTCTGGACCTCTATTTTTTCAATCCCCACATATTGTCCGATTCCATGGTGCTCATGCACCACATAGTCCCCAACCTTTAAATCTGTAAAAACTTCAATCTTAGAGCCTTTCTGCTTTTTAGGCTTATGAGGCTTTTTCCGGAGAGAACCTAATACTTCATTCTCAGTGAGCACCAGTATTTTATTATCATAATATTCGAAGCCTTTTTTCAATTCTCCGGGAACAATTATCACTTGTCCGCTTTCCGCTGCAATATTGGCATCCTTTGATAATGTTGTTGTACATTCATAGTCATTTAATATGCTGTGAAGCTTCTGGCATCCTTCATTGGAAGAAAGCACTATGGCAACCTTGTACCCTTTATACTTCAGCCTGTTTAGATCCTTAGACAGGTCCTCCATCTTTCCGTAATATGAGGGGGCTTCCTTAAATAGCAGCGAGACAGAATCATCAGTTCTAAAAGTTTTTTCCCTGCCATTTACAGATATAAATGGTTTTTCAGATATTTTTGACTTCAAATCCTGTGCATCGAGGTACAATTTACTCTGTTTCGTGAATATTTCGCCTTTTTCAAATAATTCACCGTATTTCAATTCAAAGCTTTCATTAAAACCTTTTAATTCTTCAAATATTCTTTCGGGTTCATCCAGAACAAGTATGAAATCATCACCAAAGTAATCCAGTATGCTCACAAAGCTGTCCCTTGCGAAAGGAACCATGAGATCGGCATTTTCCAATTGAAGTCCGCTGCTCAATTTTTCACGGTAATAGCTGTAGAGGCTGTTAAGATTTTTTTCAACCTCTCTGCTGTTTTGCAAATCCTTGATTTTGTTTATCCTGTTTTGATAATCCTTGTCTATTTCAGATAATACCTTTTTTATTTCATCCTTACGGAACACTATATCGCTGCAGGGAATTATTCTGACAGATTTTAAGTTTTTGACAGAACGCTGAGTTATGAGATCCACTGACCGTATTGAATCAATTTCATCATCAAAAAATTCAATTCTGACAGGGTTTGATTCCGAAGGAGAAAAAACATCAACAATTCCTCCCCTGACAGAAAATTGCCCGATGCCTTCTATAACATCCACCCGTTCATACTTCAGATTCACCAGGCTGCTCTTAAGCTCATTTAAATCATAGCTGTTTCCATATTTTAATTCTATAACAGAATCCTTAAATCTATCTTTAGGCAGTACCCTTGTTATAACCGAATTTACAGAAGCTGTAACCACTGATTTTTTGGAATTTATAATTTTATCAAGGACATCAGCCCTTTTGTATTCCACATCCCTGCTTAGGGCATCAACGTTGTACAATAAAAATTCCTTGGGCTGAAGCCTGTCACCATAATTTGTGTATGCCCTTATTTCATCCTCGAACTTTCTTGCTTTAGTTTCATTACTCGTTATAAGAAGGATTTTATCAGCCGCACAATCCAATAAATTGCACACAAGAAAAGCCATGCTTTCTTCATTGACACCCTGAATGAGCTGGCGTTTGCCGTCTCTGTAATTTTCAACTACTCTTTTAAATTTATCCGTCTTTTGAAACTGCTCAAACAAAATTTTGCTCATTGTTCACCCTTATTAATTATACCGTTATACTTCTGCATTGCCATGTCAACATCATTCTCAATTATTTCTTTTGCCGCATCTGCTGCCTTTTCCTGTATTGCTTTTATTACATCCCTTTCCAAGCTGCTGAATTTCTGAAGAACATAATCAGCCAGATCCATATCCGGATTTCTTCCTATGCCTATTCTTATACGCGGAAAGTCACTTCCCACATGCTGCACTATGGATCTCATTCCGTTGTGAGTTCCCGAACTGCCGTGAGGTCTTATTCTAAGAGTTCCCACAGGTATATCAATATCATCATAAATTACAATTAAATTTTCAACCGGAATTTTATAAAATTTCATTATTTCATCTATGGCGTCCCCGCTTCTGTTCATATAAGTTACAGGCTTTACAAGCATGACCTTTTCTCCGTTTATAACTGTTTCACCATAGACGGAGTTAAATTTCAATTTATTTAATTTTACATCACACTTGTCCGCCAAACATTCCAATGCATCATATCCAACATTATGTCTGGTGCCTGTATATTCTTTACCCGGATTGCCAAGTCCTGCAATTA
>ENA-UOOK01002579-UOOK01002579.1-fermentation-metagenome-genome-assembly--contig:-NODE-2579-length-21919-cov-55.740487_pt1 | contig 21919 bp, 22 predicted proteins | sample MGYA00245777_ERZ724023 | MGnify/ENA primary metagenome ERZ724023 (study PRJEB28704, sample SAMN03018312) | fermentation metagenome | biome: anthropogenic terrestrial biome; feature: soil...
ATTATGAGTCAAAATATTTCAAAAAATAAAATCAACTAAGTTTTTGACAGAGCCATTATAAAAATATATATTTATTATTAAAACTAAAGATAATTATATTATAATTTTATATAAAATTTGAAATTTTTTATTAATAATTGGTGAAATCGTTATGAGTTATGAAAAATTAACAAAAGGTGAAAAAGGAGAAAAACTATTTTTGCTTGGAAATGAAGCAGCAGTACGTGGTGCTTTTGAGTCTGGAGTAAAAGTAAGTGCAACTTATCCAGGAACACCCTCATCAGAAATAGGTAATATTTTATCTTTAACAGCAAAAAATGCTAATATGTATTTTGAATTCTCAGCAAATGAAAAAACAGCAATGGAAATAGCAGCAACTGCTGCTGTAAGTAATTTGCGATCATTTACTTTCATGAAACATGTTGGGATGAATGTGGCAAGTGATTCTGCAATGACTACTGCATATAGTGGGGTGAATGCTGGAATGGTTATACTTGTTGCAGATGATCCATCAACTTTCTCTTCTCAAAATGAGCAAGATACAAGAAACTTTGCAAGACAATCCAATCTTCCAGTTTTAGAACCAAGTAATCCTCAAGAAGTAAAAGACATGATGGTTTATGCTTATAATTTATCTGAAGAAATAGGATTACCTGTAATTGTTAGAACAACAACACGAGTATCTCATATGAGAGGACCAGTAACATTAGGAGACATTCCTAAATCTGAGGAAGATATACGGGATGGTGAATATTGGCCTAGAGGACACTTTGATAAAAATCCAAGTCAATATGTTCCTGTACCTGCAAATGCATTAGATATGCACACAGTTCTTGTAAATAAGATAGATTCTTTAGAAAAATTTGCATTTGAATCTGAATTAAATAAAGTCTATCATTTTGATAATATTGGTACTCCTGCAAAGTTATATGGTAAATTTGGTGTAATTTCAAGTAGTAGTGCTTTTAATTATGCATATGATGTAATCAACAAGGATAAATTAGGTATTGATATACTTAAATTAGGATTATCATATCCTGTAAGTGAAGATTTAATATTAGATTTTGTGAAAGATTTAGATGGAATTTTCATAGTTGAAGAAGTAGATCCAATACTTGAAATAAGTGTTTTAGCAATCCTTGGAGAAAATGGTTTAGATATTCCAGTTTATGGGAAAAGAAATGGAACATTCCCTTTTGTTCATGAGTATAGTCAAGATATTGTTAAAGAATCATTTAACAGAATATTAAATTATTATGAATTTGAAGATAATGAAGATTCCCCTGCAATAAAAGAATTAAAAGATTCTATTCCTAATCGTCAACCAACTTTATGTGCTGGTTGTCCTCATCGTTCAAGTTATTATTCAATTGGTAAAGCTGCAGAAGAATTAGAAATACCTGAATCTGAGATGGTTTTTGCTTCTGATATTGGATGTTATACTTTAGGTATTAGTCCACCGTATAATGCTGCAGATTACTTATTAAGTATGGGTTCCAGTATTGGTGATGGATGTGGATTTAGTAAATCCACTAATCAATATGTTTGTAGTTTTATTGGAGATAGTACATTTTTCCATAGTGGAATAGCTCCTCTTATTAATGCTGTTCATAATAATAATAAGAATTTAGTTGTAACTATATTAGATAATCGTATAACTGCTATGACTGGAGGCCAACCAAATCCTGGATTACCTGTTGATGGTGTTGGGGATGAAGCTCCTGCAATAAATATTGAGAAATTAGTTGAAGCTATTGGTGTTAAATTTATTAGAACAACTAATCCTCATAGTATAAGAAAAACTATTGATATTTATAAAGAAGCATTAGAATATGAAGGAGTTAGTGTTGTAATAACACAATTCCCATGTACACTTATTAAAGGGATTAAAAAACGAAAACCAATGAGTATTCAAGATAATTGTACAAAATGTTATAAATGTGTGGATGAATTGGCTTGTCCTGCAATATCTAAAATAGGTGATGATGTAGTTATTGATAGTAATATGTGTTTTGGATGTGTGGCATGTGCTCAAATATGTCCGGAAAAAGCTATAAAAGCTAAAAAAGAGGATGGTGAATAGTTATGTCTAATGGTACTTATAATATTTACATCTGTGGTGTAGGTGGTCAGGGAATCATTAAGACTAGTGTTGTTATTGGTGAAGCTGCAATGGCTCAAGGTTATGATGTTGCAATGAGTGAAATTCATGGTATGAGTCAAAGAGGAGGTTCAGTTTCTACTGAACTTCGAATTGGTGATTATAAAAGTAGTATTGTTGAGAATCATAAAGCTGATATGGTTCTTGGTTTTGAACCAATAGAAGTTGTTCGAGGTTTGAATAAAGCAAATTATGATACTAAAATTGTTTTTAACACAATACCTATTGTCCCTTCAACAATTTCACAAACAGGTGAAAGATATCCATCTGTTGAAAATGAGATTATTCCTACTTTAAAACAAGAATATAATAATGTGCATCCTCTTAATGGTAATCAATTAGCTGAAGATGCTGGAAGTATTTTATCATTGAATATGGTATTATTAGGTGCATTAACAGCTAGTGATGATTTCATTTTATCTAAAAACGATATTATTAAAGCTATGAAAAATAATCTTAAACCTAAATTCCATGAAATGAATATTAAAGCTATTGAAAATGGATATAATGCTGTTAAGTAAAATATATAAATTTTTAGGAGACTTTTAATCATGTCATATAAAATAAAGAATGCAATAATTAAGTGGGATAAAAGTGCTGGAAAATTTGACCTTGTAGATCCTGAAAGATACTTTAATGGAAAAGAAATATTAGTTGCAATAGATGGTGATGATTTAATTACTATCCAATTACTTGTTAATGCTATTGTGAAAAATGATTTTAAGAATTGGAAAGAAATTCATGGTAAGAAACCTGATGATTCTATTAAAAACTTACTTTTAAAATTAGGTTATCAAAAGGAAGAAATAGCTAAAATGTTAAGAGAATTTTAAATTTTTCTTTTCATTACATTTTTTTTAAATTTTTATTTTTTTTATTCGCAATTTTTTCTATTTTTTATATTTTTATTCATTAAAAAATCAAATCATATTATTTTATATACTTATAAAACCTAGGTTTACATGTTTATTTATAATTGCTGGAGGTTTAATAAATGAGTATGAAAAATATAGTAGTTGCAGGTGGAGGAGTTTTAGGTAGTCAAATAGCTTTTCAAACTGCTTTTAAAGGATTCAATGTAACAATTTGGTTACGAAGTGAAGGATCTATTGGAAGAGCTAAACCTAAACTTGAAAGAGTAAAAAATATATATTTAACAACTCTTGAACAAATGAAAACAGACCCAAGTGCATATTGTAATGGGTTTACTGATAAAAAAGATTTAACTGATGATGAAATCGATGAATTGAAAAATAAAGCTGAATTAGCATATGATAATATAACTTTAACTACAAGTTATGCTGAAGCAGGTAATGATGCTGATTTAATTATTGAAGCAATTGCTGAAGATCCAAAACAAAAAATTCCTTTTTATCAAGAATTAGCTAAAAATATTCCGGATAAAACTATTATTGTTACTAATTCTTCTACATTACTTCCTAGTGCATTTGCTGAGTATACTGGTCGTCCTGAAAAATATCTTGCATTACATTTTGCAAATTCTATTTGGAAGAATAATACTGCAGAAGTTATGGGGCATGCTGGTACTGATCAAAAATACTATGATATAGTGGTTGATTTTGCTGAGAAAATTGGTATGGTTCCTTTACAACTTAAAAAAGAACAACCTGGTTATATACTTAACTCTATGTTAGTTCCATTTTTAAATGCTGCTGAAATGTTATATGCAAAAGGTGTAGCTGATCCTGAAACTATTGATAAAACTTGGGTACTTGCTACAGGTGCACCTATTGGACCTTTCAGAATTTTAGATATTGTAGGTTTAACTACTGCTTATAATATTGTTATTATGAACCCTAATGCATCTGATATTGAAACTATTGAGGGAAAAATAGCAGCTATGCTTAAAGAGAAAATTGATGCTGGAAAAACTGGTATTAATGCTGGTGAAGGATTTTATAAATATTAAATTTTAAATATTTTTTATTCTTTTTTTTATTTTTATTCTTTTTTCGTTAATTTTATATACTATTTAAACTATAGGTTTTTTTATCAACATGTATAAAATTATACATGTTAACTTTTATCCTTAAAATAAAAGGATAATAAAAAAAATTAAGGTGGAAAAAAATATGTATGATAAAGTTTTATTACCTACAGATGGTTCAGAATATTCAGAAGAAGAAATTTCAAGAGTAAAAAAAGTATTAAATCCCAATGGGGAAATAATTATATTATCAGTTGCTAATAAATTAGTCCCTTATGTATTCCAAAAAAAAGAACATATTGATGATATAAATAAAACATTCTATGAAGAAGCTCAAAAAAATGTAGAACACATGAAACAACAATTTGATTCAGATTGTAATATCACCACAAAAGTTGTTGTAGGTTTTGCAGCTGAAAAAATAGTTGAAGTAGCTGAAGAAGATGATGTAGATTTAATTATCATATCCGGATCTGGACGAAGTGGAGTTCAAAAGTTTTTATTAGGAAGTGTAGCTGAAAGAGTTGTTGTAACTGCAAGTACTGATGTATTATTAGTACGTAATTAAATTTTCTATAAAAAAAATTTAAATTAATGATATGAAAATTTCTATATTATTAATGGTGAATTTACTATGAGGAATGATGAATTAATTAATGAAGATGAAACACATTTATTATTTAAAGAAAATAAAGTCCTAATTAAAAATATTTCTAATGGTATAATGAGAAGTTTAATTGTATGGAATCTTTCAAAAAAATCTCTTCATGGTTACAATTTGATGAAAAAAATAGATGAATTTTTTAAACCCCAAATTGAAGCTGGTTTAATTAAAAATGTTAGTCATAGTAAAGTTTATCCCATATTAAATCAAATGGAAGAAGAAGGGTTACTTAAAAGTCATGAAGGTATGCATAATAATCATCAAGTTAAATTTTATAATTTAACTTCTAAGGGAAGCAGGGTTTTTGAAACAGTTAAACATGATTTCCAAAAGAATTTTAAAAGAGATATTGTTCAAGATTATATATTTACATGTCTAAAATAATTTTATTGAATAAATATTCTATTTTTCCCATTTTTTTTTAAAACTATTTTTTAATATATATTTGACTCTAAAAAAAGTGGTAGGTAGGAAAAAATAGATTAATAATTAATTAATTTTCCCATTTTTTTTAGTCATGTCCTTTCCAAGTGTTTCTACATTTTGTACATCTGTAAAAAATAGTTGGTGCTTCATCAGCACTTCTTGTTTGGCGCATCCACCAAGCTATTTGTGTATTTCCACATTTAAAACATTTTCCTTTTGTTGTTGGTAAGGTTACAACATCCCCATCAATTAAAACAACTTCTTCGTTATGTTTTTTTTCTCCAGCCATCGTGTACTGTTCTTCTATATCTTTTTTGTTTAAGTTTTTACTGTATCCACAGCTACATTTTACTTGATTATGTTTGGGAATTAGCATTTTTCCACATTTAGGGCAGAATTCCATGTTTTATTAAGCTCCATTCAGGTGTATCTTTTGAAAAAAATTTTAAAGGTTTAATTTTATTTATAAATTATTTATATCTTTTCTAGTTAAGATTGTTGAATTTGCTTCTTTTAATAATTTTAAACCTTTTTCAATGTCTTCAATTTTCATAACTACTACTGCTTCATCTGCTTTTGTACTTACGAATGCATAAATATATTCAACATTGATTCCGTCTTTTTCTAATATTTCAAGTATGTGGTTTAATCCATTAGGTTTGTCTGGTATGCCAACTACAATAACTTCTGTTTCTTTCACAATTAAATTTTCTTTTTCTAATGCTTTTTTTGCTTTTTCGTTGTCATTCACGATTAAACGGAGTATACCATATTTTTCACTATCTGCTACAGATAATGCTCGAATATTAATATTTTCTTTAGATAATACATTTAATGCGTTTTTAAGTCTACCTTCTTTGTTTTCTATGAATACTGATAGTTGTTTTATTTTCATAAATTTCATTCCCTTAAAAATTATTTTTTTCCTTATTCAAAGTTACGTTCATCAATTACTCTTATTGCTTTTCCTTCACTTCTAGGTAATGATCCTGGTTCAACAAGTGTTACATTTACTCTTAATCCTATTTCATTATGTATATTTTTACTTAATGTGTTTTCAAGTGTGCTTAATTCTTTCATTTCATCTGAGAACATATCTGGTGATGCTTCTACTTTCACTTCAATTTCATCAAGTAATCCTGGTCTTGTTACATGGATTTGATAGGTTGGTTCTATGCCTTCAGTTTTGAATAATGCACGTTCGATTTGGTATGGGAAAACCATAACTCCACGAATTTTAAGCATATCATCACTTCTTCCAGTTATACGTTCTATTTTACAACTTGTTCTTCCACAAGCACATTTACCTTTATGTAAAGTGGTTATGTCTTTTGTACGGAATCTGATTATTGGTGAACCTTCCCGTGTTAAAGTTGTAAGTACTAATTCTCCTTTTTCTCCATCTGGTAATGTTTCTCCAGTTTTAGGATCTATAATTTCTGGGTAGAAATGATCATCTGCTACATGTAGTCCTGTTTGTTCTGGGCATTCTATTGCTATTCCTGGCCCCATTACTTCAGTTAGTCCATAAATATTTAATGCTGTTATTCCGAGACTTTTTTCTATTCCTTTTCTCATTTCTTCGGTCCACATTTCTGCTCCGAATACTCCATATTTTAAGCTTATATCATCTGGTTTGTAACCTTCTTTTTTAAGGTATTCTCCGATATATGCTGCATATGAGGGAGTGCATGTTAATATTGTGCTTTGGAAATCTAATAAGGTATCTACTTGTCTTTTTGTGTTTCCTGCGCTTATTGGGATTACAGTACATCCTACGGTTCTTGCACCGTAATGTATTCCAAAACCTCCAGTGAATAATCCATAACCATAACAATTCTGGATTCTATCTTTTTTGGTTGCATTACACATTCCAAGTCCTCTTGCAGTCATTTCTCCCCATATATCTAAATCTTTTATTGTGTAACCTGATACTGTTGGTACTCCTGTTGTTCCACTAGATGTGTGTATTTCCACAATTTCTTCATCTGGTACAGCAAACATTTTAAATGGGTATGCTGCTCTAAGGTCAGTTTTTGTTGTGAATGGTATTTTTTCAATATCTTTCAATGTTTTTATATCTTCAGGTTTTACCCCTGCATCATCTAATAATTTTTTATAGAAAGGTACATTATCATATGCTCTTTTTACGGTTTGTTGTAGTAATGATAATTGTAATTCCTTTTTATCTTCTTCGTCCATACATTCTGCGGCTTCATTCCAAATCATATTTTTTATCCTCATATAAAAATTTTTTTTAAAACATGAATCTTTAATTTTATAACTTTATTTATTTTTATTATTTAATGTTTATAAATTTTTGAATTATTAATATATTATATAGAATATTTAAATATTATTTTAGTTATAAATTATTAATAACTTAAAATGATGGTTAATTCTTTTATATTGTACTACCTATTTTTTTGGGGTGAAATAATTAAATGTACATTTTTAGTAGCTTTCATCTTTTATAGTTTTTTTTATTTATTATTATGTATATGAGGTTAAAATTTTATGAATTATTCTTTGTTAATTGCAATATTTGCAATATATTTTATAATGGTAATCCTTATAGGTTATCTTGCTTATAAAAGAACAAATTCTTCAGAAGACTTTTTAATAGCCGGTCGTGATACTAATTCTTATATTATGGCTTTAAGTTATGGGGCAACATTTATATCTACGGCTGCTATTGTTGGTTTTGGGGGAATTGCTGGTAAATATGGTATGGGAATTTTATGGTTAGCATGGTTAAATGTTATAGTTGGAATATTTATAGCATTTGCATTTCTCGGTAAAAGAACACGTCGTATTGGACATAATTTAGGTAGTGTTACATTTCCTGAATTTTTAGGTCGTAGATTTAATAGTCGTTTTATACAAGTTGCTAGTGGTTTAATTATATTCTGTGGTATGCCATTATATGCTGCAGTTGTTCTTATTGGTGCTGCTAGATTTATGGAAACTAGTTTAGCTCTTAATTTTAGTTTATCACTTCTGATTTTATCTTTAATTATTGCAGTGTATGTGTTCTATGGTGGTATTAAGGGAGTTATGTATACTGATGCTCTTCAAGGAACTATCATGTTTGTTAGTATGGCTATTTTACTTGTATTTGTATATGTGAAATTAGGTGGAGTATCTCATGCAAACATGGCTTTATCTAATATGGTTCATTTATATCCAGCTGCGGCAGCGGCTGATGGGGGAACGGGATGGACTTCTTTCCCTACATTATCTTCACCTTATTGGTGGAATCTTGTAACAACTACAATTTTAGGGGTTGGAATTGGTGCACTTGCACAACCATCACTTGCAGTAAGATTTATGACAGTGAAATCTGATAAAGAATTAAATCGTTCTATTTTAATTGGAGGAGTTTTCATTGCATTAATACCAACTACTGCATATATTGTTGGATCCCTTTCTAATGTGTTTTTCTTTGATAATTTTGGAAAAATTGCAGTAAATATGGTTGCAGGTAATATTGATAAAATAATTCCTACATTTATTTCCATGGCAATGCCTGAATGGTTTGTATATTTATTCCTTTTAACATTGATTGCAGCTTCCATGAGTACATTAAGTGGTCAGTATCATACTCAAGGAACCGCTTTAGGGCATGATATAATTGAAACTTTACATAAACGTAAGTTATCTGATAATTTATCTACTACATTTTCTAAAATAGGTATTCTTGTAGCTATAGTATTATCTCTTATTATAGGTTTATCCCTACCTGGAAGTATAGTAGCTTTAGGTACTAGTTTATTCTTTGGTGTTTGTGCTGCTTCTTTCCTTCCTGCTTATTTGGCGGCATGTTATTGGAAGCGTGCAACTCGTGAAGGAGCTATTGCAAGTATATTAGCTGGAGTATTCTCAAGTTTGTTCTGGTTAATATTTGTCTTTGGAAAAACTGCAACATCTTTAGGAATTTGTAAATTCTTAACTGGTTATCCTATGTTAATATCAACTATGCCTTGGCCTTATGTTGATACTATGATAATTGCATTACCAATTAGTATAATCTTTTTAGTTGTAGTTTCCTTACTCACAAAACCATTAGATGAAAAATATTTAACAAATTCATTTAAAGGTTTTAATAAGAAGAAAGTTAAGGAGGAATCCTAATGATGGTTTTTGGTATATCTGATCCATGGATTTGGGGTGTTTATGTTTTAATAATTTTATCTACACTTCTTTGTGTGGTTTATGGTATTGTTAATTGGAATAAAGGGGATGAAGATGAAGAAGAACGTCTTCAGGATAAAGGAATTACTGAAGAAGATTTAGATTCTTATTAAAATATTTTCTCCAATTTAACACTTTTTTTTAATTATTTTTTTTTACCTTTAATAATGTCAAACTTTTTTAAAGGTATAAATAATTAGAATGTATAAAATAATATTATTAAATTAAAGAGAACCGTTTTTTAAAAATAAATAAAATAATGATTTTAGGAGTTGTGTTTATAAAATGAGAACTAAAGAAATTTTAGGAAAAGAAGTATTAAATTTAAATGTTACTATACTTGGAAAAGTTGTTGATTTTGAAATAGATCCTGAAACATATCAAATAACAGGTTTAGTAATTAATAAAGGCAATATTAAAGAAAAAATGAATATTAAAAAAAGTGAAGATATTATTCCCGTAGATATGGTGAGTAAAGTTGGGGATAAAATATTATTAAAAGATTTATCCGAAGAGGAATAAAAAAAACTTTTTTTTATTAAGAGATTTCTATGTCAAATAAAGATTATTTAATTCAAATTTTAAAAGAAAATAAAGTTTTTGAAAAGGGAGATTTCACTCTAGCTAGTGGTAAAAAAAGTAATTATTATGTTAATATGAAAAAAGCAATCACTAATCCTGAAATATTATCAACTATTGCTAAATTAATTACTGATAAAATAAGTGATGATAATATTGATAAAGTTGCAGGACCTGCTTTAGGTGCTGTTCCTATAGCTACTGCTGTATCTTTAGAGTCACGTATTCCATTACTTATGATACGTAAAGAAAAAAAGGGTTATGGTACTAGTAAACTTATTGAAGGTGAATTATGTGAAGGTGATGATGTTATTGTTGTAGAAGATGTTACTACAACTGGTGGATCTTTACTTAAAGCTATACATGCAATCCAAGATAATGGTGGTAATGTTAGTAGAGCTTTTGTTTGTGTTGACCGTGAAGAAGGTGCTGTTGAGGCATTTGAAGATGCAAATATTCTTTTAGAACCTTTAATTAGTGTTAATGAATTTTTTTAATTATTTTATTTTTTCTTATTTTCTTGCATGTTTTACAAGATGTCCTATTTCAGGATATATTAAATTTAAACCCATTTCAACAGCATTAGGTGAACCGGGTAATGCAAAAATGATTGTTTTATTATAAATTCCAGCAGTTGATCTGGATAGTAATGCTCCGGAACCTAATTTTTCAAAGGATTTTTGACGGAATTCTTCCCCAAAACCGAGTATTACTTTATCAAATCTTGGAACTAATGTTTCAATAGTTATATCTCTACTTTCAAGTCCTGTTCCACCTGTTGTGAAAATTACATCTATTCCTTTACTATTCATATTAGATATAGCTTGTATTAATTTATCTGATTCGTCTGCTATAAGTACATATGCGGATACTTCATATTTTTCACTTAGTCTTTCAAATAAATATTGTCCTGATAAATCTTCTTCTATTCCTTCATTACCTTTTTCTTTTAAACTATCACTTAATGTGATGATTCCACATTTTATATCTGAGGGACTATCTTTTTTATGGGATTCCATTGTTTCGCTTATCATTTTTATTTACATCCTATCCTTAATTTTTTCTTAGAATTATTTTTTCCGAGTAAGGTATATATTTTTTATTATCTATATATAATTAATATGAATAATGTTGTTTATGTTTTAGATGCTTCTGCTTTTATTAATGGTTATGAACCGGGTAATAATGTTAATTATACAGTATCTGATATAACTCATGAAGTTAAGGATTTAAAGTCTCAAATACGTTTGAATCAAGCAATTGATGAGGGTAATTTAATTGTCCGTAATCCTAATGATAAATTTAAGTTAGAACTAGATGAAATTATTAAAAAATCTGGGGATAGTTTAAGATTATCTGAACCGGATAAGAATTTAATAGCTTTAGCCTTAGATATTCAGAATACTAATAGTAATGTTAAAGTTTTAACTGATGATTATTCTATACAGAATGTTTTAAAGATTATAGGTATTCCTTATAGTAGTATTATTACTAAAGGTATTAATGGTGTGTATAATTGGGTTAAAACTTGTAATGGTTGTAAACGGGATTATCCTGAAGATTATCCTTATGAAGATTGTGAAGTGTGTGGGTCTTCACTTTTTAAACGCAGAATAAAAAAGTAATTATAAAAGAAAATTTGTTTTTGTAGGTTTATTATTTATGGAAATTGGAGTAGTAGTACATGGCCCGAATATTATAGATTCAGGGTATGCTTTATATATTTTAGATATATTATCAAATTATGGTAATATTCATTGTAGGCTAGGTGGAACAATGGGAAGAACTGCAGTTATTGATGCTTCCCTTGAAAATGTGATAAATATTAAAGAGAAATTACTTCCTAGTCAATCATTAAAGAAATTTAAGGATGAAAATTTAGATTGTATTTTCTTATTAAATTATGGTAAATCTTCCACAACAGGTCAAGTGTTTGGTTATAAAGTTTTTAATCATTATAGTCAATATTTAACTGATGATTTAACACCAGTCATACAAATTGAACGTCCAGGGGAAAATGATGGTAGTGTTATTGTTTGGGATGGTAATGAAACTAAATTAAATATACATCCTGGTGCTAGAAGTGAATATAAAACTTTAACTGCTGATGATTTTGCAATTAAACTAGCTAGTCAATTAGAATTAAATATCGTAACACCTGAAGATGTAAGGTTAAAACATTTTACTAATAATATTCCAGATTTAAAAGGTAATATTGTTCGTCCAGTTCATGGAGTAAGTCCAGGTGAAAATATCCTTGTAAATGGAATGGTTATTGGAAAATCTTCATCTGATAAGTTAACTCTTGTTGCAAAAGATGGTATTATTACAGATATTATTGGAGGGAATATTAAACAACACGGTGTGGATAAATTAGGGAAAATAGATTTAAATACTGCAATTATTAAAACAGGTTTACTTCGCAGAAGTGATGATATTGAACCTCGAGTATTAAACAAGGATAATTCTTCTACAATTTTAAGTATTGCTTACTTAGATCATGCTGCTGAAGATATTTATAAACTAAAAGATAATGATTTAGTTATTACTGTAGGTGATGATACAACTTTAGTGACTTCAGATATTCTTTATCGTTTTAATGTCCCAATTATTGGAATAACAGATGGGGATTTAGATAAAGTTGTAGAACATGGTTTTGTTAAAAATGAATCTAAAATTATACAAGTAGAATCTGGTTATGATGATATTGTTGGAGCTGAAATTTTTGATAAAGTTTTTAATTTCAATGAAATTTTAGAAATTCAATATCCAAAGGATTGTAACTTGGATGATTTTAAAACTTTGAAGCTTAATGAAATTTTTGAAACAATTACTAAAATAGTAAATAATATAAATTGTGATTTTAAAATAGTTAATTAATATAAAATTTTATAATTTATTATCTTTTAGAAATTATGAGGTGTATGTTTTTGGATTTAAAGGATCTTATAAAATCTCTTCAGTCTTTTAATGGTGTAACCAGAAAAAATGATATAAGTAAAGTTACAGACTCTCTAAAATCTGTTTATAACATTTCAGGGAATGTTTTATTAGACTTTGGTGATGATGCATCAGCTATTGATATTGGGAATAATCAAGTGATACTTTTTGCAGCAGATGGTATATGGGGTCAATTGATGAACACAAATCCTTACTGGGCAGGATATTGTAGTGTTCTTGTTAATGTTAATGATATTGCAGCAATGGGTGGAAAACCTTTAGCAATGGTGGATATATTATCAATTAAGCATGATAAAATTTATGATGAGCTTATGAAAGGGATTAAAGATGGTTGTGAAAAATTTAATATTCCTTTAGTTGGTGGACATCTTCACCCTGATGCAGATTTTGATTCTATTGGAATGGCAATTATTGGGATTGCTAATAAAGATAAATTAATCACCAGTTTTGGGGCTAATGTTGGAGATAAAGTATTAGTTGCTATAGATATTGAAGGAAGACAACACCATGATTTCCCTTTAAATTGGGATACTACTTATTTAAAAGATGAAACTTTAGTTCAAAATCAAATTAAAGTTATGAAAGATTTAGGTGAATCTGGACTTGTTACTGCAGGTAAAGATATAAGTAATCCTGGAGTATTAGGTACTCTTGAAATGTTATGTGAATGCTCTGATGTTGGTGCTTGTGTTCGTTTAGAATCTATTCCCCGAAATCCTAAAGTGGATTGGGAGGATTGGTTAAAATCTTATCCTGGTGCAGCATTTGTTTTAACTTCTCCTGTTGAGAATACTCAAGGAGTTATTGATATGCTTTCTAAATTTGATTTTACTGTGTCTGTTGTTGGTGATGTAATTAGTGAAAAATCTTTATATGTTGAATATAAGGATGAACGTTTAGTTTTATTTAATCAAAAGGTTAATCCCGTATTATAAATTAAAGAAAAGTTAATGTATATACATTTTTTTGGTAAATATAATTTAATTATAAAAAAAAGTTAATAAAAAAAAGTTAATAGGATTTGGAAACTTATGTTAGTTAAAATTAATGGTGAAGATGTTGATATTCCTGAAGGTTCTACAATAAAGGATGCAATTAATATAAGTAATGCTCCTTATAGTCAAGGTAGTTTAATTTGTTTAATTAAGGGACAATCTGAATTAGAAGGGAATATTAATAAATATAAAATTAAATCTCCTAAAGGTAGTGTTATTATAGAATTGTCTGATGCTCCTGAAGCTAAACCTTTAGTTGATTTTTGGAAATCTCATTATTCTGATTTTAATGGTTTAAGTGTTAGATGGACTAGTAATAATGAAGTTGCAGTAGGGCCTGTTACTACTGATTTTACTCCATCTAAAGAAAATCATAAATATTGGGATAGAGATGTTTTATTAAGTCTTTCTGGTTTTAGTCGTGATGCGACTCATATAATTTTTGCAAAAGAAGATATGGAAAATGTTTATGGTGTTCCTGAAGGTACAAATAATGGTGTTTTTGCTAAAGTTATTGGTGGAGTTCGTACTTTACGTCAATTAACTGATGATGATGATATAATTAGTGTTGAACCTATTATAGAGCGTAGTACTGTAACAGATTCATCTTCTGTTAGTGAATTAAGCACACCTTTAGCTGAAGGTAATCAATTATTCACATATTGTCTTGTTGAACCTAATGTTAATTCTTCAAAATCTGTTGAACAATTCTTTTCAGTTATTCATGATAATACTATTAAGGTTGATTATGAATCTAATTCTTTCATTGGAGAATTTTGGTTACAAGGAATCACTAAACCTGTTGAAGAGATTACAGAACGTAAAAGAGGTACTGTAACTTTACGTAATTCTGGTAAAGGTAAAGGAAAAATTTATATTTATCGTGAAGATCGTGTTAGAGTTAATAGTCACACTACAATAGGTAAAGTTGTTAAAGGTATGGAATTAATAGATATTGCAAGTTATGGGGATGTTATTACAATTCATTCTAATCCTGAACCTATTAAAACTTTAACAAAAACACAGAAAGAAGTTGAGGAAGAATTAAAAAATAGGGGTATTAAACAGGAACGTGTTGGTGTTACTGAGGATGATGCTATTATAGTTGAACAAATCCCTAATGAAACAATGGATATTATAAAAGCGGGAAAAGTTCAAACTAAAGGATTAAATAAAACTGATTTAATTCTTATTAAAATGACTGATAAAGCTCCACGTACAAGATGGTACTTTGATAAATTAACTGGATTAGTTGAAAAACCAATTGGAACTTTAAAAGTATACTTTGCAGTGCAAGATATGCATATTTTCATGTTTGCAGGTGATGATAGGGAAGCTAAAGGTATTTTACCTGAAAACACTCCAAAGGATATTGTTAAAGCTGGAAGTATTGGGGTAACTAACATGAGTCGTAAGAATCTTGGTATTATTGGAATTCGTACAAAGGATAATGATGAGTTTGGTCCTACAGCGGAACCTTTCGATGGAACTAATATTATAGGTGAAGTAGTATCTGATTTAAATGATATTCATGGTTTAAAAGAGAATGATATAGTTTACCTACGAGAAGTTAACCCTGAACATATTGATGAAGAAACATTAGAAGAATTAGATACTGAAGAATTCCCTGAAGATACTGATATGATGGATGAAAGTATTAAAAAAGCATTAAAATAATAAATATTATGATTTAAGAATATAAGGAAGGATTAATTATGAAAGAAGCAGAAGCACATCTTACTATGAGTCCAAAATTAGATTCTGAAGATTTAGATCCTGAAGTTGTAAATCGTATGATTATTCTTGGACCACGAGCTAATGTTAGTGAAAGTGAATTAACAAGTGAATTACATTTACTTGGATTACCACTCACAATAAAAGAAACCTGTTATGGTGCAATGGTTAGTGGGAAAAAAGAAGATGTTAAAAAAGCAATTATTGAAATACGTAAATTAGATCCATATAACATTTTTACAAAAGATCGTGGATTCGCACCAGGTGACCCACGTCGTTGTAGAGGGCATCGTTTAGGTCCTCGTGAAGGTTTTCACCAATTAGAAAGAGAATATGAACTTTTGGATTATGTTGGTGAAGCATTAAAGAATCCAAGACCTGTTGAAATAGTTAAACCTAAACCAATTGATGTTGATGAATTTAAAAGTATTGTTAATGAATCAATAAAAAAAGAAAAAAAATAATAAAAGAATGATTTTAATAAAAAAAATGGTGTGATTTAATATGGTGAAAGTAGCAATTTATCCCCCTAACTCTTTAGTATTAGCAGATTTAATAGAAAGAAAAGGTCATACAGCTTTAGCTTTACAAAAAGAAATGAGAAAGAAAATTAAAGATCCAGAAATAGATTCTCCTCCAATGAATATTACTGAAGAAGATCCTATTAAAGGATTACAATATGCTGCAATTGAAGTTCCTTCTGGTGTTCGTGGAAGAATGGCAATTATAGGCCCTCTTATAGATGAAGCAGAAGCAGCAATACTTGTTGATGGTGCACCTTATGGGTTTGGTTGTGTTGGTTGTCAACGTACTAATGAATTAAGTATTTTCTGTTTACGTAAAAAAGATATTCCGCAATTAGAACTTGAATATCCTAGTAGTCGTGAAGGTGCAATGGATATGGTTAATCAAGTTAATGAATTTTTAGACAGTTTGGATAATCCAGAAGCTTTAAAAGAAAAATCTAAACAAATTGAAAGTTCTGGAAATCAAGATATTAGCACTGAAGACAATCTTGAAGAGGAACCATTAGAAAGTTCAAAAACTCAAAATAATAATGAAGAAACACCTTCTGAAGAACACATGAAAACTGAAGAAGAAAGAAAAGTGAGTAAAGATGATCTTGTAGCATCTTTAAAATCTAAAGGAGGTTACTAAATGGTTAAAATTGCATTAGTATCCTGTGGTACAGAATATAGTGGGATACAAAAAGAAATAGAAAAAGCAGCATTAACTTTTGGTGCAGAAATCATACTTCCAGAAATAGATTTAGATTATATTGATGAAGCATATGAAAAATTTGGTTTCTCAGCACAAAGTTCAAGTTTAAAATTAATGATAGCAAGAGCAGTTAGTATTGTTGAAGGTCGATGTAAACCTGATGCTGTTTTTGTAGCTTCTTGTTTCCGTTGTGCTGAAGCAGCACTTGTAAGAAATGAAATCAGAAGATACTTACAAGATAACACTCGTATACCAGTTGTAACTTACTCATTTACTGAAAGAACTAAAGCAGATGAACTTTTCATACGTATGGAAGCTTTAGCAACCACTGTAACTAGAAGAAGTATTCTTGCACGTGAAAAACAAGAAGGATTAACATTAGGTTTAGATTCAGGTTCAACTACAACAAAAGCAGTGTTAATGGAAAATAATAAAGTAATAGGTACAGGTTGGACTTTAACTAAAGATATTATGGAATCTGTAAATAAAGCTGCAGATGAAGCATTTGAAAGCTCAGGATACGGATGGAATGATATTGATGGAATTGGAACTACTGGTTATGGTCGATTAACTATTGGTAAAAAATTAAATGCAGAACTAGTTCAAGAAGAATTAAGTGTTAATGCTAAAGGAGCAGTATACCTTGCAGGCCATCAAAAAGGAGAAGCAACAGTATTAGATATTGGTGGTATGGATAATAAGGTTATTACAGTAAATGATGGAATACCTGATAACTTTACTATGGGGGGAATTTGTGCAGGAGCATCTGGAAGATTCCTTGATATGACTAGTAGAAGATTAGATGTTGATATTACAGAATTAGGACCATTAGCTGTTAAAGGAAATTATAGAAGAGCACAATTAAACAGTTATTGTATTGTATTTGGTATACAAGATTTAGTTACAACCCTTGCTGCAGGTGGATCAAAAGAAGATGTTGCTGCAGCTGCATGTCACAGTGTATCTGAACAAGTTTATGAACAACAACTTCAAGAAATTGATATAAGAGAACCATTAATACAAGTTGGAGGTACTAGTTTAATCACTGGACTTGTTGAAGCTGTTAGTGAAACATTAGGTGGAATAGATGTTATAGTGCCAGAATACTCACAACATATTGGTGCTGTAGGTTCTGCTTTACTTGTAAGTGGAATGGGAAATAGAAACCAACAATAAAAAAAATTATTTATTTTTTTATGAGGAGGTTAATTAAGTTATGATAATTGAATCAAATGATCATGAAGGGGCAAAAGTTTATGAAATGATAACAAAACAAATCTTACAAGATTTGTTATTAGCTCCTGCACTCTCAGATTTAAAAGCATACGTAAATCCTAATGAAGTAGTTTTCATTATGGCAATGAAAATGAAGAAAACTTCTAAAGCTAAACATTTAAATGAAGTTTCAAGTTCAGTTTATGATCCTGAAAAGGATTTAACTACAATAACTATTAATGATGAAAATTTTTTACCTAATATTTTAAAGAAATTATGGAAAGAATTAGGAAGAGAAAATGTTCATCAACCAAGTAGATATATTATAGAATTATCTGGAAAAAAAGAAGTAGATAATTGGGTTATAGATAATCCATATGAAAACCTTAAAAGAAGATGTTATGATGCAATGTTCCGTATAGTTCCTGAAGGATTTAAAATAATAAAAGATATGTCTAAAAATGATATAGTTGCAGTAGTTGCTACAGATGAACTTATCAAAGATAAATGGATTGACCATTGTCAAAAATTTATAGAGGAATTAGAAAACACAGAATATTTATATTAAAAAATTTCAATTCTTCTCTTTTTATTTAAAATATCCTTTTTTTAATTTCTTTAAGATTTTCAAAATATTTTTATTTTAAATAGTAAAATCTATTTTACTTAAAAATTTAAATAACTATTTCTTAGTTATTTAATCATGTTTTAAGTTTTTATTTGGAAAATAAGACTATTTAATGCATATATTAAATTTTATTTTTTTTAGTTTTTCTATAATTGTTTGCTATTAATAGAATATATTTATATAATAGTAATGTCATATTATCTATCATTATAAGGAGTGGAAAAAATTTTCCACAAATTACAAAAATAATTTTTATCTTAATTTGGCATGAAGGAGGTGAAAATCGTGAAAAGTGAAAACTCTAAAGTAGACAAATGGATTCCTATATGTGTTGTGCTTATACTTAGTATGGTGTGTGCTGTGGCAATGGGATCTGCTTTTGCTGCGGATGCTCCTAATACCACTAATGGGGATTTAGGGGACTCAAACACTGTTTTATCTACTAGTACTCAAATTAGCGATGTAGGGAATACATCAAGTACTGTAAATGATAATCTTAGTGATAACTCTAATTCTCAAAGTGGAAATGTCTTAGCTACAGATAATACAAATAATGCTTATTCTAATGAAGTATTATCTAGTATAGGTGATGATCAATCCAATAATGTTTATGTTGATGGATCCAATACCCAAGATGGTAATGGTACCTCAGATAATCCATATAATAATATTAATGATGCAATTAAAAATGCTCAATCTGGTTCTACTATAATAATTTCAGGAGGAAATTATGTTCTTAATGGAAAAACTACCATTGATAAAGATTTAACTTTAACAGCAGCACCTGATGCTACTGTAACTATTAGTCAAAGTAATGGTGGATATTTCAGTATTAGTGAAGATATTAGTTTAACCCTTGAAAATCTTCAATTTACTAATTTTAATGGAAGAGATAAAGGTGGATTAGCATGGAACAATGGATTACTTAATATAATTAATTGTACTTTTACTAACATTAATGCAGGTAATTATGGTGGAGTAATATATAATAGTAAAACTGGTGTATTAACTATATCTGGTTCTACATTCACCAATAATAAAGCTAATAATGGTGGTGTAATTTACAATTTAGGTAGTTTAACTATTACTGATTCTACATTTGATAGTAACAATGGAAACAATGGTGGTGTGATCAATAATCAAAAAGATGCAGATGCAACTATCACTGGTTCAACTTTTAAAAATACTATTAATGGTGGAGCAATCAATAATAATGGTGTATTAAGTATCATTGATTCAACTTTTACTAATAATAATGGAGAAGCAGTTTACAACACTGGTAAAGCAACTATTGAAAGTTCAACTTTTACTAATAATAAAGTAAACAGTAATGGTGGAGCAATCTATAATAATAATGAGTTAACCATTACAGATTCAACTTTTACAGGTAACACTGCAAATAATGGTGGTGCAATTTATAATGCTGGTAGTTTAACTATTACAGGTTCTGAATTTAATACCAACACTGCTAAAGTTGGTGGAGGAGCTATATACTCTATTAATCCTGTAACTATTGATTCTACTACATTCTACAAAAACAGTGTAACTAATACTAATAAACAAGCACAAGGTGGAGCAATCTATCTTTCAAATGCTAAAGGTATGAGTAGTATTACAAATTCAAAATTTAAATATAATAGTGCTTATTCCTATGGTGGTGCTATAAGAGCTTACAATTCAGACTTAACCATTTCAGATTCTGATTTCTTCGGAAACACTTTATCTAATGCTAATAATATTGGAGCAAGTGATGGTCTTTCTCGTGGTGGAGCTATAAATAGTGCAGATGCAACTTTACTTATATATAACAGTAATTTTGAAAATAATATGGCTGGTGATGCAGGAGCTGCTATACGTACTAATGGTACTGTAGTTGTTGATAACTGTAATTTTACTAACAATGGATTATACGAAACCTCTACTGGTATGGGTAGTGCAATATTCTGTAATAATGGTGACAGTGTCACTATAAGTAACAGTAATTTTGACAATACCAAATACACTAATGGGTTTGTATATGCAATTGGTACAGAACAATTATACATATCAAATTCTAACTTCACATCAAGTAAAAAAATTCTTAACCAAGCAGTATATGCTGATAATGTTATAAATTCCAAGTTTAATAATGTAATCATTAATGGAATGTTCAAAAATGGACTTGAAATTATTGGAGGATCAGCTAATATTGATAATGTAGATATTGATGTTACTAAAGGTAATGCTATTTACTTAGCTAATGTTAAAGATTCAAGTATTACAAACAGTAACCTTAAAGCTTCTAATTATGGAATATACATTTACTCTAATGATGAAAGTAGTAAAACTATATCTACTAGTTCTAACATTAAAGTTGATAATTGTAATATAAGTGCTACTTACTCTGCTGTTAGATTAGAAGCAAAAGGTAATGATAAAATAAGTGATGTAACCTTATCTAATTTAAAACTTGCATCTACTGGTGACAGTGGAATATATGCAATTGCAGATAATAGTGGAAACATTAACAATTTAAATATTGAAAATGTGGAAATTAATAAAGTACCTTACTATGCAATATACTTAAAGAATGTAAATGACTTCAATATACTTAACTCTATTATAACAAATAATGGTAAATTAGTTTCATCTAATGCTATTTACCTTGCAAATTGTAAAGATGGAAACATTAAATATAATAATATTAGTAATAATAAAGGTACTGGTATTAACTCATTTGGTTCTAATAATGTTAACATAATTGGTAATACAATTACTAATAATGGATATTATGGAATTGAATTAGATGGTTCCAACAATATTACTATTAATAATAATAGAATTTACAATAATGTAAAAGGTGGATTATTCGTTAACGGTGGATCTGATAATAATGCAGATTCTAACTGGTGGGGTAATAATTCAGTAACTGATAGTGATGTTACTGGTATAACTATAAACAATTATCTTACTGTTGAAGTTGTTAATGAATCTGGTGTATTTACTGTTGTATTTAGTTTAGGAAATGATACTGTAACTCCTGATTTCTCCCTTGACTTTGGTATGAATGCTACAGATAATGAATCTGGTAATAGTACTCAAGGAAATGTTTCTAATGGTATGCCTAAAGCAAGTTTACCTTTCGGTAATATTTACTTTATGTTAGATTCTTATGTTTCTAGTTTAATTGTAAATGAAGCTGAAGAAGTACCTG
>ENA-UOOK01002581-UOOK01002581.1-fermentation-metagenome-genome-assembly--contig:-NODE-2581-length-21893-cov-4.473990_pt1 | contig 21893 bp, 19 predicted proteins | sample MGYA00245777_ERZ724023 | MGnify/ENA primary metagenome ERZ724023 (study PRJEB28704, sample SAMN03018312) | fermentation metagenome | biome: anthropogenic terrestrial biome; feature: soil; material...
CATCTCTGGCTGAAATAAAGAACCACTTTTCGATTTATTTTCATCATATATCTTTTCAACTATAATCAATCTTTCTTTTATACGATTCTCTTCCTCTGACCACAATGGTACACCAAATCTCATCTCTAATTCTTTGTTGCTTATCCCTTTTCTTATCACTTTAAAATACCTATCATTATTTCTTAGGATTTTTGATTCTTTCTTTGTCAACTTTACTTTTGCAGTAATAATTATAGCGTTTTTATCTTCGTCATGTTCTTCTTTATACTCATATGGGAAAACTTCCAAATCACCTATTATTAAGCCATCGATGTTTAGTCTCTCCACCTCTTCTAAATACAAAGTATAAGAATATACTGTGTCCTCATCAGTATAACTACCGCTGTAGCTATAAGGGTTTTTTACCAATCTATACTCCTTAACATTATTGCCATCCTCATTTAAACTAAATACGCCACCATTTTTAATATTAGATATTTCATTTTTAACAGTTAACTCAATTTCTTCAGTTTTAATTTTTTCTAAAGTAGTATTTAAAAGTTGAATTTTTGAATTAAATTCTATTAAATTTTCATTTGTATTTTTCATTATTTCAAGCATTTGAGTATTAGGATTGAGTGCTTGTAGGTTCAATTTTGTATTTTCATTAATTGAGATAATCATTTCCTTTTGAATTTCAATTATTTTATTAAATGATTCTTGCATCCTCGTAAATGTAACGCTAACTGAAGCAAAATCCCTACTAATCTCTCCTACTTCTAAAAGTAATTCTTCAATAGAATCTTGATTATCATTACTTTCTTTGTCTATTTCTTCGATATTTTCAATCGGAGTATGAAACATTACAAAGAACAACAATATTAGCATTAAAGCTTCAAATACAACTCCAGCAATAACTAAGTTCTCAGAAACATAATCACTAAAACGCCTTAAACCAATTAAAACTAATAATAGTGCAGCTCCTAAATATACAAATGAATTTATTGTCGAATAATAGAACCTATTTACTATTTCTTCTAGCCAAACACCAGTTCCCTTATAAAAACCCAAAGGATGCAACACAGTAACATCTTGACTAGAATATCTAAACAACTCTTTTTCATAAGTGCATAATTTCCAAAGAGTAAATAGCGAAGATAACGAACTCATTTGCTTGTCGAACCTGAGTTCTTTGAAGATTTTAACAATCAAAAATCTACCTTCTATGCTTGAAATATTATTAATTTTCTTCATCGGATTTTCTACTTTCGTTATCTGATTCTATTTCGTTAAGTGAATTGCTATTATCAATTGAATTTAAAGAGTTTGTCTGTTGTAAATTGTTGTCATTCATAATAATTTGTGCTTTTTTATAACTTAAATACTTATGCATAAATAAAATCATAAAAATCACAAAAGAAAAGATGAAAAATGTATATTCAAAAATAGTGATTCCAAATTGAGAATATGTTGGAATAAAGTAACACATTAAATCTAAAGCTACTGCCATTATAGTCGAATAACTCGCTATAAGAAGACTTTGCCTAGAGCTTCTACCACGCTTTGTAAATAAAAATATAGCAGGTATAATTAAGTGCAAAAATATAACTAAACCTTGATATAATATCCATGGTGGCATAAATCTAATATTATACAAGTATGATTCTGAAGGAATATTTGCATAATAAATAATTACTAATTGGCAGAAGAATAAATATGACCAAAAAATATTAAAACCAAAGAGCTGGCTAGAAATATTCTTGATGAAATCTGAAGTATTTTCTGCTTTTGAAAACAATTGGATAATTATTATAATCGCAAATAAGCAAGTCAAAAGATTTATAAATAAATAAAATGTCCAAATAGTACTTTGCCAAAATTCTTGAATTGTAACATCTTGCACAAATGCAAGCAAATCATACGAAAATAAAATAAATAAAAATGAAAGTAAAAACAGAAGTAAATAATTGAAATACACTTCAGGTACTTGCTTTAACTTAATATAATATAAGCTACCTATGATTAAAGCTAAATAAATAAATTGTCGAGCATAATAAAAATTAGTGGAAAACCAATCTGTCGTAAATTCATTAAAATATGAAGCACTATAGAAATTTATATATCTACTTGAAAATATTAAATTTATCACAAAATATATAATAAAGAAATAACGTAAATCATACAGAGAAATCATATACCTTTTTAATTGAAATGATAACCTTGAATTTATGCTTTCCTGTAATAAATAATATAGTACTGATACATATAGCATTCCAAACAAAAGAGTATTATTCAATATTAAATTAATATTAAATCTGCTAGGATTTAAAAAGTACATTAATCCGAGAATTACGACAAATACTATACTAAAGACTTTATTTAACATTTTATTTTTTATTTTGAAGTATTCTTAAATATTTAATTACAGACCATTTATCATTGTCTGTTAATTTATAATTAACTGGAAACATCAAATTTTGACCAGCGCTTAAAATATGAAAAATTCTACTATCTGGCAAAATATCTTTTCCTTTATTTCTTATATCCGGTGGAGTTGGAAATGGTTCCTCATCTTCTTTTAATTCAACCTTTGTCAAAATTGGACCATTCCCATCAGCATTAAAATTATGACAATATATACAATGAGTCTCATAGAGATATTTGCCATATTGTTGTATAATTTTGCTATCAGGAAGAGGGTTATCGCCATTAATAGCTGAACTATCAATATTATTTTGTTCTATTCCATATAATTTACCACTTATAGGAACAGAATTTTTTGGTCTTAAACTCTCTGTACCCTTATGCTCAAAGAATAAATTTTTGCTCTGAGGTCTAAGATTAATTCCATTGTCCATATCATTAATCAATTCAAAAGGTTGATTTTTATTTACTGACTTTAAATAATCTGCTTTTAACAAAATCACAAAAAACAGCATTCCTATCGGGATTAACCATACAATGAAAGTTAATGAGATTTTTAAATACTTTTTCATCTTAAATACTGTTTTTTTAAATAAATTATTACTTTTTATTTAAGTTAATTATTTCCACATTATAATTCTTTAATTTCTCTTTTAATGGTTCAATTGAGAATATATTATTTATATAAATTGTTTTTTTATTCTTATGAATTTCACTGAAATGAAACATTCCATTTGAGAATATATAAACTAAAAATAATCCTACCACGACAAACAACACCATAAATTCAAATATTACAGGAATAGAATATATAAAATCAAATAAATTCTTTCCTCCAATATTTAATGGATAACTAATTCTCTGTGCCCAAAATAAAAACATAATTGATAAATATATCCCAACGAAAGCTAAAGCGATACCAATAAATCCATATCTTCGATTATAAGAATCATTGTCTAAATCATCTGGCATTTGAATCAAAGAAAATTCGTCAATATAATTTATTCTAAAATATTCAAGCACTTCGATTACTTTTGGGTAATCTACCTCATCGACTATAATTTCATAATTATTTTTTAACATTTTTAGCTACCTCCCATATAGGGATTATAGGAAAGAATTTAATAAATATCATATACATTAAACCAAATAACCCAAAACTTCCTAAAAATATACTTATTTCAATAATACTTGGAGAATATCGCACAAATGCTTCTTCTAATATTCCTGTATTTTGTGAATAAACAACTATTATAAATCTCTCTAACCACATTCCAATTAATATTAATGAAGAAATTATCAAAGAAAATCTAATATTCTTTCTGTTTGATTGCACCATATAGAAATGTGGTAAAAGACAATTAAATAATACCATTAACCAAAAAATAGGAGATTTCAATTTTAGCTCAATTAATTGATTTTCAAAAATATTTTCATTAAAAAGTGTTCCAAATATTTCAATAAAATATGAGAAAAATACTAACCATGAAAATAAATAAATCAATTTATTTAATTTGTCAAAATGTAAAACAGTAATAAACTCTTCTAAATTAAATGCATTACGCAAAATAGTAAGTAAAATTACTAATAGAGCTAGACCTGAAAATATTGCACCAATTACAAAATAAGGAGGAAAAATTGTCGAATGCCAACCTGCTAAAGCAGTTAATGCAAAATCCATTGAAATTACTGAATGTACCGAAATTACTAAAGCAGTTACAATTCCAGCTATTATGAAATAAATAGAACTGAATGAAGCCCATTGACTATGCGAACCTTTCCATCCAAGACAAAAAAATGCATAAATTTTACTTTTAATTTTACCTTTGACATTCGATTTATAAAATGCTAAATCTGGAATTAATCCAATATACCAAAATATCAGTGATACTACAAAATATGCTACTATAGCTATAAAATCCCAAAATAATGGAGATTTAAAATTTAGCCATAAATCAAACTGATTAGGATATGGTATAATCCAGAGCCAGCTTAACCAAGGTCTTCCAGTATGGATCAATAAAAATAATACAGCACAAATAATCGAAATTAAAGTCATTGCTTCAGCTGCACGATTAATTTCATCTCTCCATCCTTGCTTAAAAAGTAATAATATAGCTGATATCAAAGTGCCAGAATGAGCAAGACCTATCCAAAATACAAAATTTGATATTGTTACACCCCAAGCATTTTTATTATCTATACCCCATAATTCTAAACCTTGAGTAATAGTGATAATTAAAGTAATTATACCCTGCAAAAATAGAAAACTAAACAATAACATTGTCAGTTTAAAATTAATAGTACTTTTACCATTAATAATTGAAAGGGATTTCTCTGCTAATTCTTTTAGTTTAGAGTGCATTTTAATCTCTCATTAAATAGTAAATTGAAGGCTTAGTTGCAGAATTTACAATTAATTGATACAAATTATCTTTATTCTTATTCTTAAAATTTTTAAAATATTCAGAATTCAAATCTACTAATTTTATTGCTTTTAATGGGCATATTTCTGCACAAGCTGTTTGAATTTTTGAATATTTTTTCTCATTATCTGTAGAAGCATTATACTCATTGATCCTTTGCACGCATAGTGAACATTTTTCAACTACTCCTCTGCTTCTTGTCGTTACATTTGGATTGAGCATTGCTCTTTCCTTTTCATTAAAATTTTTGTAATTATTCCTATAATTGAACCTCCTCACTTTGTACTGACAAGCTACCATACAATAACGAGTTCCAATACACCTATTATAAACTGCTTCGCTTAATCCTTGAGGGCTATGAGTAGCAGCATTTACAGGGCAAGCTGCTTCACACGGAGCATTTTCACAATGTTGGCACATATAAGGAATATATTTTTTATTTTTATGCGAATCTTGAGTTTCAATAATTGAAATCCAATCCATGTCTCGATTATCGATATTTGATTCAATTTCAGGTGGTGGAATATTATTTTCTATTCTACAAGCCAAAATACATGCATTGCACCCATTGCATAAATCTAAATCAATAATTAATCCCCATTTTTCATTTAAATATTGGTAATTATTTTGCGGTATATATTTATCGATTTGAGATAATTTTTTCAAATATTTATTTATAAAATTATCATCTTTTTGATGCTTAAAAATATTATATGGATTTTTTATAATTTTTTGTTTATTTCCATTATGAACCGATTTAGATGTTTTTATTGAATTATTTAATAATTCATCGATATTAATATTTTTCTCATTACTAGATATTTCAGTTAATATGTTTGTATTTGATAATGTTTCATCAAATCTTGGTGAGTCTTTTACAAAATCATAATAAGTAGGATAGGTTTGCAATTTTTCAACGCCAAAGTACTTAAATATTTCAAATAGCAATTCAATATCAGAAAATGAATCTTTATTTAATCTATTTATTACAGGTTGTTGAATTCCATATTCTCCAAATTCTGATATTCCGTCAGCCCAATCTTCTAGAAAATGACTTTTTGGAATATTGAATATATTTTTATTATGTGATTTTAAATAACTTAAATAAATATAGCTAGTTAAATCACTTTGCATTAAATTAATTTTACTCAATTCAAAAGAAGAAAATAATATAAGGTTTGATTGATATAATTCATTTAATGAGCTTTCAATATTGGTAGTTAATTGTGTTTTCTTGACAAAATTATATATTAACTGACTTTCTAATTTCAGCTGGTGTAAGTTTGGATTTAGATATTTATGATTATAATCTATTATATCTATGATATTATTAGTAGTTAGTACATCATTTTCACTTTTATATTTATCTTCAGTGTAATAGTTTATCTTGTTTATATTATTGGTAGTTAAATTCTTAATAATTATATTATCATTTTTTTCTGTTATAATTTTAATTAATCTATTTAATGCAGGAGAGTTTCTATTCTCAAGAAGTATAAATCCTTTTCCATTTTCATTAAGTTTTTTATTAATAAAATCAGAAGCTTTCTCAATTATTTCGTCTCTTTTAATTGATTTATTGTTATATTCAGCAGTTCTAAATCTATGATAATTATATAAGTTGTATGTATCACTTAATATGCTGTAATCTATAAATGAATTAAATTCGTTATTCAAATTTTGTGGTAGTATTTGGATTGGTTTGCCTTCAAATACTTTAATTAAAAGCTTATAAAGACCATATTCTGTAGGAAGATAAGTTCTATAATAATCAAATCCACTAAATTTTGTATTCTCCACAGGATATACTGCCGGATAAATCTCTTGTTTAGGTCTTCTGCAACCTATTGCAATTCCAGCACTTAGTATTGATAAGTTATATATAAAATTTCTTCTATCCATATTCTAATAATGACAAGATGAACAATTTTCAGGTCCAAATCCTGGATCGCTTGGCATAATAATAAATTCTTCTTCATTTTCTCTTCTACTATTATGTCTCGAACCAAAATATGGTTTAGTTAAGTCCTTGCCGGATTGAAAATTAAGTTTATTATTACTTATTGCCCAAATTCCACTAATTTCTCTTGGTGGTATTGATTTTAATTCTGGTTTTCGATGGCAGTCTAAGCACCATTTCATTGTATACTGTATTGTCAATTTATTCGAATCTAATTCTTCTACTTTCCCATGGCATGAAGAACAATCAATTTGCTTATTAATGTGGTTTTTGTGCGAAAAATGGACGTAATCTGGTAATTTGGTAATTCTATTCCATACTATTACAGAATCGTTGTCATAGCTCAAATTTAGTGGCTTCATTGCATCAACTTCATTTCGAAATGCTAAATGACAAGTCATACATGAATGAGTAGAAGGAATATTTACAATATCTTTAGTAATAGCATCATAGTGACAAAATGTACATTTCATTTGCATTTTTGAAATATGAGTTTTATGAGAAAAGGCAATAGGTTGGGAAGGAGAGAAATTAATATTTGCAATAGAATAATCATAAGCATAATAAAATGATACAATTACAATTGTAATCCAAATCACACCCATAATTAATCTTTTTTTAATTATATTGTTTCTACTGCTTTTCAAATTTTATCCAATATGAATAACTATTAGAATAGCAAATATACTAAAAATAAAGCTAATAATGTATTTTCAAATTAGATAATTTATTAAAATAAACTATCTTAATATTTAATAATATCAGATTTTTTAAATAATTTATTAAATTCTGTAGGTATTGGAGTGTCAAATTTCATTTTTTCTCCGTTAGTTGGATGCTTGAAAGACAACAAGAATGCGTGTAATCCTAAACGATTTATTGGACTTGGTTGCGTAGCACCATATTTTTTGTCGCCTATTACACTATGCCCAAGATCTTTCATGTGCACTCTAATTTGATTTTTCCTACCAGTAGATAATCTTACTTCTAAAAGAGAATAATCTTTATTCCTATTAATTACTTTATAATGTGTTTCAGCTTCTTGTCCAATATTAGGATTATCTGTAGAATAAACTTGATAGTTCTTATTTTCAGCAAGCCATGAATGAATTGTACCAATATTTGACTTAACTTCTCCCTCAACTACCACATAATAGCATCTATCCATTACATTTGTCTTCCAATCAGACTGTAAATATTTTTTTACTTCCATATTTTTAGCAAAAAGCATAATTCCAGATGTCTCTCTATCCAATCTATGCACTACGAACAATTGATTTTTAGGGTCAGCTTGTTTTAGATAATTACTTAAAATTCGGAAAGCAGTTTTTTCATTTTCTTTTTCAGTAGAAACAGAAAGAAGACCTTTATCCTTATTAATCACTATTATTTGGCTATCTTCAAAAATTATTTTTAAATTCTTTAAAGGTATTTCTTTTGGAGCTTTTAAGCTCGAAATCGTTATTTTATCGTCAGGTAATAATGGAAAATTAAAGTTTGTTTCAATATTTTTATTAATACGTACTTGTTTATTAGACAGTAATTCTTTAACGGCATTTCTGCTTTTTTCAGGCATTTTCAGTCTAATAAAATCAAATAAAGTACTTTTTTCTTTAACAGTAAAGGTTGTATTCTTTTCCTTTTTATTAAATCGATTTACGTAGTTTTTACTTTTATGCATAGATTTATTTTTATTATTTAAGAATGCAAAAATAACTAAAACTAAACTATAAATATTAATATAAATTAAAAATCTTACTTTGAATATCAAAATAAGATTTTATTAATATTTATTAACTTGTTTTATTTTTTACTTTCTATAACCATTTCATTTTTTTATACCAATTAGCAGTGATTTCCATTCCTTCTTCTAAACTAATTCTTTGTTCATATCCAAAATCTCGATTAGCTTTAGCAATTGATGAAATCCAGAATTTTTGAATAAAATCCTTTCCTTTATCATAATTAAATACTGGTGGGTTTTTCATTAATTTTCCAACTAATTCTGTGCAATATGCAGCCGATAGTACAACAGAGTGAGGAATTTTTATACCAAAATAAAATTTAGCTTTTAGTGCTTTACTCATTGCTGGAAGCACTTCGTCCCAAGTGTATGGTCTTTTTGAAGATAAGTTATAAGCTTCACCAATTGTTTTTTCCGACTCTGCGGCATCAATTATACCTCTGCATAAATCATAAGAATGCACCAGACTTACATATTTTTTATCAAATCCTATCATAGTCCCTAACCCCATTTTTACAGCTTTAAAAATCCCAAAAATATCTTCATCTCTTGGTCCATATACTGCATGAGGTCTTACTATTGTTATAGGAATTTTGCTCATATAATTGCATACAATTGATTCAGCTGCTTTTTTGCTCCTACCATAGGCTGTGACTGGATTCAATTCCATATCCTCAGTAATAGGTTTATCGAGTGATTTAGCTGGTCCTGACACAGTAAGACTACTACAAAATATAAACCTTTTTAAAGTAGGTTGTACTTTATCTACAGCTTTTAAGAGATTTTCTGTACCGTTACAATTCGCTTCAATAAATTGATTTTCGTTAGAAGCAGCAGTCCTACCAGCTATATGAAAAATATAATCTACGCCATCTACAGCTTTTATTAATTGTTCGGTATTTGAGAGAGATGCTTCTATTAAATCAAGAGGTTTATTTTCAAGCCATCTTAAATTACTTGTTTTTCGAATAGTACATCGTACATCATAACCTTTTTCTAATAAAAAATCAACCGTTTGGCTGCCGATAAATCCAGTAGCACCTGTTACTAATGCTTTCATATTTTATATTGTATTTATTATTATTTATTTAAATGCAAAAATAAGAAATTATCTCCCAGAATTGAAATTAATTTCTTATTTTATTTTATTAAGATTTCAACTAATTAATATACTCTAATTACTCCTGATCCTGTAATATACTGCTTAACTATGGGTGGTTTACCATATAATTTCACATCTCCACTTCCGGTAATTTTAATCATTGTTTGCTTTGATGTATTGATACTGCAATCACCTGAACCTTTTATTAAAATATTTGATAAATTAGCATTAAGCAATTGAGCATCAATATCTCCACTTGAAGAAATCTCAGCTTCTAAATTTTCAGTTCTACCAGAGATTTTTACATCTCCACTGCCCATTACAGCTAAAGTCAATAAATCGCTTAGTATATTAGCTATTTTAATATCTCCACTTCCATCAACGATTACCGTCATTTTTGGTGAATTTATCCTGCCAGATGTAATAATATCGCCTGAACTTTTCACCTTCAATCCTAATAAATCCTTAGCAGTAATATATACTGTCATTGATTGCTTTGAAATGAAATTAACATCAGAGGTTGAAATAGTTAAACTTTTATTTTTAACGTAAGTATTTATTATATTTATTAAATTATCATCGCCTTCGACTATGACTTCTTCTTTATTTCCAACTTTTACTATTACTTTTGCAGGGCTATCATTTACTATATATTGCACTCCACTTACATTTCTTTTCTCTTGCTTAATTACTCCTGAACCTTGTATATTCTGCGAAAATAAAAGTGAATTTAAAGGAAAAATTGCTATAATAATTATTTGAAATAAAAATCTTTTCATTTAATTTTATATTTGTTTAAGTTCTTATTAGATTACAAATTTATTACGAACTTATAGATTTTTAGTTTCAATTTCTTATTTAAATAAGATTTCTACACGTCTATTTTTGTAGATTTCTTCATCTTTTTGAGTAACTGGTTTAGAAAATCCATAACCTTCAGTGGAGATATTTTTTTTATCAATTCCATTTTTAATCAAATAAGTCGCTACAGCATCGGCTCTTTTTTTTGATAAGACCAAATTATATTCTTTAGAGCCTACATTATCGGTATGACCTTGAATAATAATTTTGTTAGGGTATTTTTTTAAAAAATCTAATAATCTTTTTAATTCAGGAAAAGATTCATTTTTTAATTCGTATTTATCATAATCGAAAAAAATATTATTTACAGTTATTTTCTCTTTGGACTTAAGGATTTCTTCTATTTTATTTAGGACAATATCATTTAATATATTATCATTTTTTATCTTTTTCGACAAATCTATATTATTAGAAGTAGGATAATATCCATTTGCTTGAGCGAAATATCCATATTTTTTTCCATAAGGTAAGACAATTATATATTCACCGGTTTGAGGATTAGTGCGAGAAAAGCCAATTTCTTTCCCGGTAGCTAAATCTTCCCATTTAATATTTGCAATTATTTTATTTTTATTTATATCAGTTACTTTACCACGAATTGTAATCGTTCTTTGAGCTTTAGCAAATTCAGGAAGTGTGACAGTATAAATATCCCAACCTCCATACCCATCTACTCTATTTTGTGCTGAGAAATAAGCAGTGTCTCCTTGTTGATTTACTACATAACCCCAATCATCTTTTGAAGTATTAATTTCTTTCCCGAGATTAATTGGTTCAGACCATTCAGTCCATGATGAATCATTTAATCGAACTGATTTAAATACATCTAATTTCCCTAATCCAGGATGACCATCAGAACTAAAATACATGGTTTTTCCATCAGGATGAATAAATGGAGATCTTTCAGCATAAGGAGTATTTATTGTTGTCCCTAAATTAATTGGTTTTGACCAACCCGAATCGGTTTGCAAGCAAACGTATAAATCCATATTACCCATAGCATTTCCATGGAAAGGAGAATTATATTTTACATATTCACCCACTCCACCTGGTCTATTGCTTGTAAATAGAATTGCTTTCCCATCAGGAGTAATATTAGCACCTTCGTCAAAATAATTTGAATTTATAGGTTTCGGCAAATGAGTTATTGTGCTCCAATCTGCTTCATTTCTTTCAGAGATGTATATATCAAATTCTCCGAATGTGCCACTGAAATCTCCAGACATTATCAAAGTGTTTCCATCTAAACTGACATTATCTATTGTTTCATCATTTTTATTATTTATTTTTTTTCCAATATTTTTATATTTTCCCCATTGATTATTTGTATCTCTTTCGCTAAAATAAATATCTGTCTTACCATAATTAGGATGTTTACCACTTGCACTGAAATATAATATTTTACCATCGGCTGATGGTGTGGGGTCCCATTCATCTGTTGCTGAATTTATATTATTTCCTAAATTTCTAACATTTAATTTGGATGAAGGAGCTTTAAGTATTGAGATAATTTTATCGAATCTATCTTGATGCGATGGAAATAATTTATAAAAGTAATCATAGCAATATAAAGCAGAATCCCAATATTGACCATCTAAAAACTTATCTGTAATACGTTGCAATGCTACAAAACCATTTTCAGTATCTGGATGAGATTTAATATAATTTATATAAATATAAACCATATCGTCAGCTGGTGTCTGAATTAGCATTAATTCTTCTAATGCCTTTATTTCGCGATTAAAATCATTTTCATAATTAGGGAAATACTGTTTATACATAGAATATATTTCATAAGAAACAGCAGAACGCCCAGCGAAATAGTGCCTTTGAGCCATATTTACAACTACTTTAGCAGCTTCAAGAGAAGGGGCATTATCCTTAATATATTTATCCCATTTCTTGTAATTTTCCTGATTTAAAGGTTGAGATAGATCAATATCTTGAGCCAAAACAACAAATTGTGAGACAAATAATATTTCAGAAATTAAAATTATAAAAAATAATTTAAATCGATTTTCTATGTTAAATCTTATAAAATTCATCATCAATTAGACTAAAATTTATTTTTCATATAATCCGAATTTTAATTTCCAGACCATCCAAATTGCTTCGGTAATATTCTTCTTGCTCATTTTAGATTTACCACTTCTTCTATCAATAAATATAATAGAAATTTCTTTAATTCTAGCTCCGAGCTTCCACATTCTGTAATTCATTTCTACTTGAAAGCTATAACCATTTGATTTTACGGATTTTAAATTAATCTTTTTTAAATATTCTGCTCTAAAACATTTAAAACCACCTGTAACATCTTTAATTTTTATACCGGTTATAATTCTAGCATATAAATTAGAACCATAGCTAAGAATTAATCTACGAAGTGGCCAATTAACTACATTCACTCCAGAAATATACCGCGAGCCAATTACTAAATCATTATGCTCAATTTCTTCTAAAAATCTTGGAATATTGTCTGGATTATGCGAGAAATCAGCATCCATTTCCATTATATAATCAAAATTATTATCTAATGCATATTGGAAACCTTCGCAATAAGCAGTACCAAGCCCCATTTTGCCAGCACGAGTAATTAAATGAATTCTTGGATTATTAGATTTCATCTCAATTACTTTTTGAGAAGTACCATCCGGAGAATTATCATCGACAACCAAAACATTAATTTGATCATTGACATTTAATACAGCATTTATAATATTTTCTATATTTTCAATTTCATTATACGTAGGAATTACTACTATTGATTTTTTCATATTAATTCTATTATTTTTTTGAATGAGTAAACTTATTATTTTGAATCAATTATGCTTGTCCGTGTCCTTTTAGCACTACAAATATTGTACGGAATATAATCTCTAAATCAAATTTAATTGACATATTTTCTATATAATAAAAATCATCTTTTAATCTACTTTTTATCTCTTCGAGACTCTCAATATGAGGTTTATAATTGATTTGCCACCAACCAGTTATACCAGGTCTCACTAATAGTCGCCGTTCATAAATAGGTAATATCTTTATATATTTATCTACTATTGAAGGTTGCTCCGGTCTAGGTCCTACCACACTCATATCACCTATTAATACATTCCAAAATTGAGGGACTTCGTCTAAATGAGATTTTCGAATAAATCTTCCGAATTTTGTTACTCTTTTATCATCAGGCAAAGTCCAAGCTGAACCGATTTTTTCTGCATTGGTCACCATTGACCTAAATTTATAAATATCAAATATTTTACCATCTTTTCCAACTCTTTTTTGAGTATAGAAGACTTTTCCCGAAGAATCAAGTTTTACAAACAACGCTAATAATGCCCAAAATGGAAAGCCAAGCACTAAAATCAACGAGCTCAACACCACATCGAGGATTCTCTTTGTAATTTCTTCCCACGGCTTAAATAATTCCGTATCTATGCTTATAAATGGTATGCCATATAAAGAATTAGCTCTGGATTGTCCAGTAAATACATCATATAGCGATGGAGGTATTTTCACTTTTATCTTATTCTTAGCACAAAATGCAGCAATGTTAAATAGTAAATTGTGATTTTTAGATTCGTCGCAAATAATTATCTGCTTTGGTTTAAACGTATCTACTATTTCTGGAAGAAATTCAACGTGTCCAAGCACAGGGAATTCACCAAGATTTTCATCTTTATTATTTAAATATTGCAATTTATCAATATAAATATACCCATAGGGACTTAACCCCCAAGCTGGGGAAGATTTTAATTGATCTAATATTTTAATTCCATTATGTACATCTGCAATTACAATTGTCTTAAATGCTATTAACCTTTTACTTCTCAAAAAGCGATGCAAGGCACGAGATAATAATCTACCAATGATAACTAAAATTGTAATAATTACAAAATAAAGCAGAAAGAAACTTCTCGGCATAGACTTGTTATCGATAAATGTAAGAATAAAAATAATAAATGAACCAAGAAATACTGATTTAATAATTTTCCAAATTTCTTCAAATGGTCGTACAATATACATATTCTTATATAATCCGGACGCCCAAAATAACGATATAAAATAAATTAATAAAAATACCACTATTGCAAGTAAATCCAATGAAGTAACCTCAAATGGGAGTCGATTAAAAAAAGTCTCAAACCTATATTTAAAACAAAAAATTACTCCTATAGAAATAAAAAATATATCAAAAAGCAGTTGACTGATTTCAGGAGTAAATTTATTAAAATTGCGTTTTTTGTTTTTCATTGTTGTGTAAAAATTGAATATTTTGATGTTTTAATGTTTTTTATTTATTAAATGTATTATTAGTTTTATTTTTTTTGTAAAAACTAAATCCACCATTGCTATAAATCTTTTTTAATTCAATCCCTTTGAAATTTAATGTATCATAATTAATTTTAGTAATAATATAGACGTCTTTATTCAATTCTGAAGTTAACAAATATTTTTCAAAATCGCCAAATGATAAATTCTTATAAGCAGAGGAATTTTCATACTTTCTTTCATTATAAAAATATGGTGCATAACTCTTAAAACCAGCTGTAATTACAAATGCGTCTTGGTTTTTAAGTTTTGAATAAAGCTCTATTGGTTTCCCTTGCAAAGCATATTCGATTTTTGGAGCTAAAAATGGCAACAGTAATACAATAGAAAGCATTACTGATGCTAATACATAAAAATAGGAATTTTCTAAATTTAAATTTTTATTTTTCTTTGCTCTAAAGAGATATACAAGAAATATAATTGTACCAATGAATAATATTATTCCTGGTAAATAATCTACTAATGAAATATTAAAATTATTATCAGAAATAACAGCATAAGTAACTTTATCTTTAATCAAATGAATAAAATTATTTTTATTAGCTAAAATATATGGAAAACCCAACATAAGAATTGACCATATTAATCCAAAAATAAAAATTAAAATATTTTGATATTTCTTAATGGTTCCATTACCAATGGACTGCTTATAAATACTATTAGCAGCTAAGAATGTAAGGGGAAAATAACATAGCGAAGAATAGTGTAAAATTTTTGTTTGTACTATCGAGAAAAGTATTAATACAACTAAAAATAAAATAATATTCCATTGCCTAAAATAAAATCTTTCACTAGTTTCGCTCATATTCTTAAAACGAAATGAATTTAAAGCCAAAATTGAAGATGGAAAACATCCAATTAATAATACTACAAAATGGTAATAAAATGGACCACTATGCCCGGCGTCTCCAGTAGAAAGTAATCTAATATGATATTGAATAAAATCATTTAGTACAAACGAATCGCTTGAAATTGCAATATAAATATACCACAAAGCAATTGGAGCAAATGAAATAAAAGTATATATAATAAATTCTTTAATTGGAATATTTTTTAATTTATTTTTATAAAAATGATAAATAATCCAAACTAATGTTGGCAATAAATACCCTACTGGTCCCTTTGTAAGTACAGCTAATGAAACAAGGCAAGCTGCATAAATTACAATTTTAAATTCTCCAGAGATAGAATATTTATATAAATAATAAACTCCTACAAACATTAAAATATTAAAAGTAGGGTCTATTAAAGCTGTTTTAAAATAAAATGTGGTAAAAAGCTACCAGCATATAAAATTGTCCAAAATACACCAAATTTATAATTATATAATTTATTACCTATATTGAAAATTATTAATAATGAAATAATTCCAATAATAGCATTTGGGAATCTTGCTGCAAATTCATTTATCCCAAATATTTTCATTGATACTACTTGCATCCAAATAAAAAAAGGTGGTTTTTCGTGAAATGCTTTGAAATCAATTCTTACAGTAGAATAATCACCGGAAACGATCATCTCTCTAGCTGATTCAGCAAAATTAATTTCATCCCAATCAAACAAATGTACATTTCCAATAAAAGGAATAAACAAAATTGCAGAAAAGAATATAATCAATAAACGGATTTTCCATACTTTGGATGAATCCGCTTGTTGATTATTTAATTGAATTGAATCAGCTATTTGCATTATTCAAACATTCTTAAATAAATATCGTTACCATATTTTGCGAATGCTTCGAAATACCCTGTATACCATTGATTTAGGCTTACGCCAATTTCTTCCGAAGCTTTAATATCTTCATAATCCTGTATCCCACCAGTTCGAATAATATGAAATTCTGTCTTTAAATCTTTTTGTTTTATAATATCAGCAGCAACTTTACATAAATTATATGATTTATTTTTTAGTACAGAACCGCTTACCCCACCTCCAAAATTTTCAGTAAAATAATCAAAGGCTTTTTTATCTTTCGGATTTAAAATCGATTTTACATATTTATAATCAGTGGAAGTATTACCGAAATTTACACCATCAAATCCTAAATCTATTAAAATTTTAATTAATTCAGGAATTAATTCTAAATCAGTATCATTGGAAAATTTTACAATAATAGGTAAATTTTTCTCTCTAATTTTTAAGAAATTCGTTGAAATAGCTTCCAATCTATCAATTAAATATTGATCTAAGCCATTGCCTGCATCTTTTCCGCTTTGATGTTGCACATTTGGGCAACTTTCATTTACTTCAATGAAATCAGCTTGAGTCTTTTGGAAGAGTTTTAATCCATCTAATAGCCCATTTATAGCAACTTTACCTTCATCTTCAGGAGTAATACTAATGCTTGCACCAATTGGGCAACCATCTTTTTTAACAATACTTTGCACTCTTCTTGCTAAATCAACATGCCCATAATTTGGTAACCCCATCCAATTTGAAGCAGATTCTGATTTCGGATATGAAATAAATGGGTGAACTACTTTGTCTTTACGATTTCCTGAGCGATACCCTGCTGTGCTAGTGCCACACAAAAAAGCTCCAGCACCTTGCTTTTGCACAGTTACATATCCATCACCATATTTAAACATTCCTGCAGCATTAAATAACGGTGATTTAAATTTAATATCCCATAATGTTTTTGCATAACTTTCTGGAATTTCAGCTCTCCCATCTATAGGTTCAGATGCAAGCATATTCAAAAATACTTTTCTTCCTCGAGAATAAATAAAAGTCCCTGCTTTTGGAAATCTTTCGACAATAAATGGTCTGAGATTATGGTCAAATTTAGCTAATATTTCTAAAAAATTCATTTTTATTTTTGTTATTATAGTTAATTCAGTAGTTTAATCAAGAAAAGAATTTATTAATATTGAATAGTGGATATTATGGACTTAAAAATATTATCTATTTCTTCTTCAGTTGGTAATTGCTTTGCTCTAAATGTCATAGGAATTAGTGAAAATTCGTAATAAGTCCCTGAATTTGAAACAAATACAGCAGACCTACAATTTTCTGTACTATTTGGTGCAATATACATATATTGACCAAATTCCAATGGACCTAAGGCTACTTTTGTTGTATTTCCTACTTTTTTAATACTTCCAGCTGATTTATTTAATTTCTTTTCATAAAATATTCTAGCTAACCCAATTACTCCTTCTCTTCTCACAATATTCACAGAATTATCATTAGGAAGTAATTTAGTAAATACAGCACTTAAGGTGTAATCTTTATTTACAGCGACAGCAATTACATCGGCAGAAGTCTCATTTAAGATATTAACAAAAAACCAATCTTGCGGAAGAAAGGCAATCATATCGCCATCGACAGAGCGTACAATTTCATCGCTCATTGCAATTGTAGGCTTAGGGCTAAGAGTAATTACTTGTTTTTCATTAGATTCTTCATAAACATCAGTATTTTTCACAACAATACATGAAGAAATAATTATTGATGCAATAAGTAAGAATAGACTATTTATTATTTTCATTAACTTTAAATATAATTATATTATTTTCAATAATAATTTGAAATAATTTAAACTGCAAAATTAATTAATTTATATGTATAAGTCAAAATATCATAATAATATTTTTCTCTATTCAAATATTAATGCGTATCTAAATTTATATATTTCGCAAAATCTGTATTTAGTTTAAATAACTTTTCTATGCTCTTTTGATCACGTTTCCCTAATATTTGAATATTTACTTTTTTGTTTTTCTGTAATTCTTGAACCGTAGCAAGTCCGAGAGGACCAGTAATACCTACTGTAATATTCTGCTTTTTAATACTCAAATATTCTATAACTTTATTTAGAGGATATGGTTTATTTATTATCTTTCTATCAGCAATGTAAAAATATGTTTCATCTTCAGATAGAGGTATTTCTGCTATTACAACTTGTTTTAGAGGATATATTTTTACATTAGAGGGATTCTCATAATTTTTTACAATTACGAAAATTAAAATAATCGCAACTACTGAAACAACACTACGAAAAATGTATTTTTGGCTCGAATTAGAAATAAATAAGTATATAATTACAGAAGAAATTAAAAGTGAGATTACAATTTCATAATTATCAATAAATGGAATATGAATTTGTATCCAATTAGCACCTTCATTTATCTTTAATGCAAGATAAAGCAATGCATCTACTGAAGTTGCATAAAATGAACCTATTGGGAAATAAATAACTGATAATATCAAACTTATAATTGCAAAAACCATTATTAGACTAAATAAAGGTATTATTATTAAATTAGCTAAAGGGGATACAATTGAATAGACCTTAAAGTAACTCGCAACAAGTGGAGAAACAAGAATCGAAGTGGCAAGAGTAATAGCAATTGAATTAATAATTCTCTTTATAATTATTGATTTTGGATAAAAGAAAATTCTCTGTAAATTATTATTTAATATTGGATATAGCAATGTAATGCCTAATAAAGATAATGCTGACATTTGAAAAGAAGGAGTATAAATCATCAATGGATCTACAAAGATCATCAGCATAAGAGCAAGGGATAATATATTTAACATATTAGGCCTGCGTTCCATAGCATATACAAAATATACAAAGACAGCCATTATCCCAGCTCTCACAACCGAAGGACTAAAACCAGTTACTGCAATATATGCCAAAATAAGCACAAAAAAAATTGCAAATTTGATTTTTCTATTTTCAAAAGCATTTAGAAATAAAATGATAATTGAAGATATAATTCCCACGTGCAATCCGCTGACGGCAAGTACATGAGCTGTGCCAGTATTTGAAAAAGTAGTTTTAGTCTCTTCTGTAAGTTCACTTTTGTTTCCAATTATTAAGGCTTTTAAAATAGGAGTATAAGATTCATAGAATAGTTTATCAATCTGATTCGAGACTTTTTCATTTATGTCTTTTGTATAATATAATAAGTTCTTAGAGTTGTTTCGAATATTTATTTTGTTAATATTTGATTTAGCAAACCATTGAATTTCGTTATATTTTGCATAAAATATTCCATCAAAATCATTTGGTAAGACTTTTTTCTGAGGTGGAGATATTTTTAAATCAGCAATAATTTCATTTCCAATATTAAAAAATATTTTTTCATTTGCTTTTTTAGATATAGTAATCATGACATTACTATTTTTTATTTCTGATAATTCGGCGGATTTAATATTTCCACGAGCAATAATAGAGGCAAAAGTATCTTTTTCAGAAATTATTTTCTCGACTTTTCCTATAAAAACAGCTGGAACATCTTGCATTACAAAGTCAATTTGAGGAGAATTACTTAAACTAATTCTAAAAAGAAGAAGAATTGCAGAAGCTAAAGCAATAAGAATATATAAAATAGCTTTTTTAATTTTAAAAGCTAATGCTAATATTACAACTATAATGCTAATTACTACATAATAAATATTAACTTCAAAGTAGGAAAAAATAAAAATGAAAAATAAAAGTAATAATAGAAATTTGAACGCAGGATAATGCGAAAAATTGAATTTATTATCTTTTATCTGGAGATCATTTATATCATTTTTCATTTCAACTAAACAAAAAAAAATATTATTCTTGCAAATAATTAATATTGACTCATTCTTTTCTTAAGTTCTTTGCAAAACTCAGAATTAATCAATGATAATTGAGGATAATCTCCCTTAGTATCAAGCAAAATATAGTTATACTTATCAATTATATGCTTATTCTTTGATTTTGATTTATTTTTGAAAAATGATATTAATGTAGGACTATAGATATTTAGTTCAAAAGTTTCAAGCCCATTTATTGATGAACTCATTTGTTTTATAGTATCACTTAAAGATTGAGCAATAACCTTTTGCACATTGAGTTCATCGTAATCGAAATAAATTATCCCTTTAGGAATATTTGATAAATTTATTCTATCAATTGGAATATCCATAATTGAATAATTCATTGGGTAGTAAGCACTTATTGATATTTCTTTTTTAGCATTTGTTATGTTATCATAAAAGACAATTAATTTATTCACTATTGACTCCCATAATTAATTCAATTCTATTTTCATATATATTAATTATTTTATTCTTAAATAATTTGCCAACTGCCATTTTATATGTTCTTTTGCTTTCACCAAATAAACTATAAATTAAATCAGGATCAGATTTATCATTACAATATATAACACCACCTTTTGATTTAATTATATCTAATATTTTTTGAGAGACATCATCAATTTTCTCATAACCCTGCTTCTGCATTGATAAATCAATTTTTCCATCTTCTCTAATTTTTTTGATATAGCCCTTAATTTGCTCACCAATATTTAAATCTGCAAGTAACTCATTATAAAATAATATACCTGAATATTTATTATTAATAATTGCATTAAATCCTAAATCTGATTCTTTATAAATCAATAAATCTACTTCTTGATTATATTCAAGATTTTGAGGATCATTATCAATAAATTTGTCCAATTTAGCACTAGCTACAATTCTTTTGTCTCGCTCATCTATGTATATATAAACAACGGAGTAATTTCCACGCAACAATTTAATTCTTTGCTCATTTATTGGAACAAATAAATCTTTTTCTAATCCCCAATCCAGAAAAGCTCCAATTCCAGTTGTAGAAACTACTTTAAGATAAGCAAAATCTCCCACATTGGCTTTTGGTTTAATAGTTGTTGCAATAGGTCTATCTTCAGAATCATAATACAAAAAGACATTTATCTCGTCTCCAATATCTTTAGTATTTTTTACATATTTCTGAGGTAATAATATTTCTCCTGCTTCTTCTCCATCTAAATACAATCCAAAATCAACTTTTTTTACGACCTTGAGCTTATTAAATTTACCAAATTCTATCACATGAATCTTTCATAATTCTATAAATAATTTATTTATTATATATAAATAAATTTTGGTTTACTTTTACCAGTTCCTTAAACTTTAAAGCAATAAAAAGTTCTTCCGCTTTTACAATATCTTCACAATAAACATTTACTGCACTTTCAGATACCACTTTTCCGTTTTCATAGGTTTTGTTTTTATTTACAATTATATTTGTAATTCCTTTTTCTTCCAATCTCTGCC
>ENA-UOOK01002587-UOOK01002587.1-fermentation-metagenome-genome-assembly--contig:-NODE-2587-length-21862-cov-11.111891_pt1 | contig 21862 bp, 23 predicted proteins | sample MGYA00245777_ERZ724023 | MGnify/ENA primary metagenome ERZ724023 (study PRJEB28704, sample SAMN03018312) | fermentation metagenome | biome: anthropogenic terrestrial biome; feature: soil...
CCGTATGACCCATTGGGATCTTCAGGCAGGACTTTGCTGCGCTTACTATTGTATTTGTGCCAGAGAACTACTTCAGAAAGAACCTTTAGCCGCCATGGAAATTGCCTGGAAGAAAGTTGATTCCCTAACCCAAGGCAAAGAGCGCAGATCCTTGAGGCCTCTGATGGATATCGATCTCCACCAGCCCCAAAAGATCATGGATCTTACAGAAGGGGAACTGCTTCCAGCTGGCTACGTGATCCCCAGCTTCCAATGCGCACTATGGGCCTTTCTCAATCATAATAACTTTGAAGATACAACGGTGGCAGCTGTAAACCTTGGAGGAGATGCAGATACAGTAGGCGCCATCGCCGGGGGCCTCGCTGGCACCTACTGGGGCATCGGAAGTATCCCCAAAAGGTGGCTGGGCAAGTTTGATAAGAAACAAAGCCAAAGATTAGATTTAGCTGCAAGAGGGTTGTGGAAGCTGGCAGCAACTTCTTCGAACCAAGAAACAAATGAAGTTGAGCTTTAATTTTCCTCTTGGGAAAGTACAGATAAATAGGTAGTAGGACTAGCTACTACCTATTTTCATTTGCAGACAAGAATGGGACGGTAGGGTGCTAAATTAAGCAGGAACAGGAGGGCAAAGTGCAAGATTTTATTCAATTGGAGGGATGTAGTTGAAAGTAATGTTTTATGTCAACGATGAATATGGTTGTGTTCAATATGACCAGAATAATAAATCTATGCAGGTGACACACCCGGATAGTAATATTGTCAAGTTGGTAAAGGCTTATTTAACAAGGAAAAAATTTTTGAAGTATCTAACGGAGAAGGTTTGGGGCAAAGAAAGAAGATACAAGCTGTGCCAGCGGAATCCAGGCCTGCTATGATAGCTGCTTTGTGCGAAATGTATTTTAATATAGGTGTGAGTACTGATTGGCATCATCCTGAAAATGTATTGCTACGTATCTCAAAGACAGATGATAGGAAAAAAGAAGTAGATGAGGATGGCGTCCTATAAAATGTAATAAACCTGGGTTTCATCTGTGGATAGAGGGGTTGCAATTATTCTTACAAATATGTAACGTTGTCCTCCCTAGTACTTATTACAGTATTGCTCGAATTTAGGTATACCGGGTTACATTAGGAGACCGAAAGGAAATCATCAAGGAATTAAAAATTCGGTAGGAGATACATCTAATGGAGAACCTGTGTCAAGGCAAGAGACTTCATTTCTCGGTGTACTTGCTCTTTTAGAAATAGCCACGTGCTCTCTGCCATTTCTTCTGGACGAAAAGATGTATCTATAATACTCTTACTGCCGAGAAATTCATACCAAACAGCACCTAAAATATATCGTCCCTCTGGTATAGAGGCATGATAAGTATCTCTATGTAGATTTTTAAAACCCTTTTTCAGCAACTGCTGGAATACCCAGCCCGAGGGGATGATTTTGCAATGACCAATTGACCTTGCAGCCTCAAGATAGGCTCTTTGAAGATCTGCGAACATCTCCTCTTGCGTTCGGTACCCTGCCATCTCCCTGAGCCTCTCTGAACCTTCTTCGTAGGCCCATGTTTGATGGAGCACAATTTCTCCAGAGGGGGCTTGTTTTTTTAAAAACTCTGCTAAATCGGTTAAATATGGCTGATAGGTTGCCCAATCGCCACTACTTTGGCTAACCTGTTGCAACGTTATATAATCCCACTTTTCTCTTTGCAAAGCATCTTGGATCGAGATTAGCTCTCCAGTTGACTCTCCATTAATCTGTAGTTCGTACTCCGAGAGTTGATTTGTTACGTTGTGCCAATGCCGCTCCAGTGAACAGCCGCCAATATATAAATTGACTGTCAACAAATCAACTCCAGCAGATTGCGCTATTTGGTGCAGATAAGCAGTTGCATCCTGGGAAAAGCTGTTGCCTATAGAAAGTATTTTGATCATCTCAACCACGCTCCTTGTGATAGTGAAAAGAGGATTTAAGCCGGGGTAGCGGAGATTCTGTAGATGGCTCGCATTTCAGTCTAAAATTGTTTTGCCAAAAATGAACTTGGAGGGAAAACCATATTGCCATTATAACAGAATCTAATTGTAGATGCATTACAATTCCCAATAATATTCTTTGACCGCCTCAATGCAAGGGGCCAGAGCGAGAATATGCAGGTGGATTGCAGAAAAATAGACCAGATGTTCTGCTGTAGTCTAGAGGAGGAAAAGTTTTCAAAAAGGGTGGTTCATTAATTTTTTTGTTTTTGGGTTTGTGTTTTGGGGGTAAAGTTTGATAGAATAAGAGGAGAAGGATAAAAGACTTTGGAATTGAATAATATAACTGAGAAGTAGGCGAAAAAGGAGTTGACTTCTATGTCAGCGAGCTGGGATAAACGTAAACGAGCAAATATATTCTTAGTAGTGATCATTTTGGCCAGTGCTGTCTTAGGTGGCATGGTGGCAGATTTCATCAAGCACAGACAAAGACCAAGTGAACAGCCGCGGCTTGAACTATCTAATCCTGGCAAGATTCCCTTAGGCGACCAGGACACAATAGTAGATGTTGTGACGAAGATGGGGCCTGCTGTTGCCCTGATTAATACCAGGCGTGATGAGGTGATCTACGATTGGTTCCTCAGGCCCACCATGCGCAAAGCCGAAGGATTGGGCTCAGGCGTCATTTTCGATAGCCGGGGCTATATTCTCACCAACAACCACGTGGTAGCAGATGCCACGGAAATTAAGGTTACCTTGCCTGATAAACGCACCTTCACTGGCAAAAAAATCGGTGGAGATGCACTCACAGACATCGCAGTGGTGAAAATCAACGCTCCTAATTTGCCAGTGGCTCCATTGGCAGACTCAGACAAAATTCGGGTGGGAGAGACAGTGGTAGCCATAGGTAACCCCTACGGCTTCGACAATACTGTTACAGCTGGTGTGATCAGCGCCCTGGAGCGCAGCCTCACAGATCCTGAGGAGAACATCTATCTTGAGAACTTGATTCAAACAGATGCTTCCATTAACCCTGGCAATAGCGGCGGACCCCTTCTAAATCTCAAAGGAGAGGTTGTGGGAATTAATACTGCCATTATCCCCCAGGCCCAGGGCATAGGGTTTGCTATCCCAGCGAATAGAGCCAAAAAGGCAGCAGAAGAGCTGATTAAATTCGGTAAGGTGATCCGCTTGGGCATCATGGGGACGCCTCTATCAAAGGAGACGGCTGCTGCCATCTCTAAACAATTGGAACAACCTCTTGCAGTAAACCAGGGTATCTTTATTACCCAAGTGGTACCAGACAGTCCTGCAAGTAAAGCTGGACTGAAAACAGGTGACATCATTACAGCTATTGATGGCAAAAAGCTCACCAAAATGGAGGAACTTCAGACTGTAGTACAGAAAGTTGGCTTTGGTGGCAAATTTAAACTTACCGTCAATAGGCAAGGCAAAAAGTTAGAGCTTAGAGTGGTGATAAAATAATGGCAAACAAATCCCTAACTAGAATGACCAGGCAACGAATGGCAATCTTAAATGTCCTGCGTAGCACAACCAGCCACCCCACAGCTGATTGGGTCTATGCGCATGTTCGTGGTACCCTGCCCAAAATAAGCCTTGGTACTGTCTATCGGAACCTGAATTTACTCCGAGATGCAGGCGAAATCCAAGAGCTCACCTACGGCAGCAATTTCAGTAGGTTCGATGGTAATCCCACCGAACACCCCCATTTCCATTGCACCTCCTGCCAGCGGGTCTATGACTTGGATTTCGATGCAGAGACAGAACTGGCCCAAAGGGCAGAGAAAATAAGTGGATTTAAGGTAGAGCGCACACGCCTAGAATTTGAGGGAGTGTGCGCAGACTGCCTAAATAGTAAGAAAAGAGAATGAACTTAAGGAGGATTTTCATGCCTAAAAAACAGTTAGTGAACCCCTACCTGTTGGCAGCCCAGGCCATCGCACCCAGCCCTGCCAATTTATTGGTGGCAGTGGATGGTGAGGGCAGACCCAACGCGATGACCATCTCCTGGGGCTTTATCGGTGAGATGTGGCACAAGCCTATTTTCATAGCGGCAGTGAGACCTAGCCGCTATACATATCAGCTTTTAGAGGAAACACCGGAATTCACAGTCAATGTGGCATATCCCCAGCTGCAAAAGGTGCTGGACCTTTGTGGCTCTAAATCAGGACGCGACGTGGACAAATTCAAGGAATGTAACCTGACCCCCATTCCTGCTCAACAGGTAAAGCCACCTTTGATCGATGAATGTGCCATCTGCTATGAATGCAAAGTTATTCACACAGCCCAGGCAGAGCCGCATACCTCGCACCGCCTTTACTTTGGTGAAATTGTGGCCTGCCATGCAGACCCAGCCGTGATTGGAGGACTACAGCTCGCAGAGTTCCCATTGGCGAAGTAGAAATCCATACTAGCCTTACTGTTACTCGAGTTTAATCTTTCTAAGAAGGAAATTGATAATCATTGTCGAATAGAATATATTAAGTTGTTTACAAAGGAGGAATTTGACTATGAATCTTAAAGGAAGCAAAACTTGGAAGAACTTAGAGGAAGCTTTTGCAGGTGAGTCTCAAGCACGCAACAAATATACTTACTTCGCCTCAGTGGCAAAGAAGGAAGGCTATCAGCAGATCGCAGCTATTTTCCAAGAGACCGCTGACAACGAGAAGGAACATGCAAAAATGGCTCTGAAGTTTATGGAGGGCATAGGTGATACCAAGGCTAATCTCAAGGCAGCAGCCGAGGGTGAGAACTACGAGTGGACCTCTATGTATAAGGAGTTTGCTGCTACAGCTCGGGATGAAGGGTTCGCTGAGATCGCCCATTTCTTCGAGAAAGTAGGAGAGGTAGAGGCTGATCATGAGAAACGTTATCTCGCACTTCTGAAGAACCTAGAGCAGGGCGATGTCTTTAAGAAGGAAAAGACAGTGCGTTGGCACTGCCGTAACTGTGGCTACATTCATGAGGGTACAGAAGCACCTGGGGTTTGCCCAGTCTGTCGTCATCCCCAGGCCTTTTTCCAACTTCTAGCTGAAAACTACTAGGGGGTGGCATTGTTGAAAATTTGGCAGTGTAGTGTCTGCGGTTTTATTCACGATGGTGACGAGGCACCAGAGCGTTGTCCTAAATGTGGCGCACCAAAAGAGAAGTTTGTGGCTTTAGCAGATGATAAAGCACAGCTTGTAGAACGCTCCCGCCTTTCAAACGATCTCCACATGGAGTTAGCATCCCTACTGGATCAGGTTCTGGCAGTTGCAGAGGCTGGCATTGAGGATGACCTAGATCCTGGCTGCGTGGTTGTGTTTCAGGAAGCCCAGAGGCAGGCTTGGAAAATTCGTCAGATGGCAATCGCTGAAATTGCCACCCATGTGTCTAAGGGCAAATGGGGATAGAGCAGAAAAAGTGGCGTTGCACTGTTTGCGGCTACATCCATGAAGGCCCAACGCCACCTGATAGCTGCCCCATCTGTGGGGTGGGTCCTGAGGCCTTCGAACTTGTGGTGGATGACTCTATCCGTCGCGCTATGTTTTCCCTCACTTATGGTCTTTTTGTGGTGACCAGCAAAAAAGGAGAACTGATCAATGGCCAGTGTGCCAACACAGTTTTCCAGATTACAAGCCAGCCACCCCAATTAGCTATAGGCATAGGCACAGATCGCTATACCCACGAGTTCATTCAAGAAAGCAAAGTTTTTGCCGCCTGTGTGCTAGCTGAAGACTCTATAGATTTGGTGCGAAAGTTTGGTTTTCGAAGCGGAAGAGAGATAGATAAATTCCGTGCTATGGATTACACAATCAGCGATTTGGGCTTGCCTCTGCTAAATCGCGCTCTGGCAACGCTCCAGTGTCGCGTTGTAGGGCAGCTTGAATGCGGCACCCATACCCTCTTTTTAGGTGAGGTGGTAGAGGGAGAAGTTCTGAGAGATGCCACGCCTCTCACCTATGCTGAGTATCGGCGGCGGAAATAATATGTATGGAAATCTAAGGCTTAGAATAAAAAAGCAACGGAAATTCCGTTGCTTTTTTATTCTAGCTGCTCTCCGAGCACCTGTAGGTTTTGCCTGAGAATTTTTTTGCCAGAGGCAATATTTTTGTGAAGGTTATCAAAGACCCAGGTGAGGGTTTCTGCAAGGATCCCATAGGGATGCCCCTCTCCGTTGGGTTTGTAATATAGATGCATAGGAAAAGCCCCCTTTTCTGTGGGAAAAAGGTAGGGCAGCGCTAGCCTTTGTGCGCCTAAACGCTCATAAAAATCGATTCGTTTTTGTTGCAGCCCTCTTTGGGCAGGATTGTTGCTAGTTGCCATTTCTACTTCTAAAAACATCCCCTGGTTTTTCCAAAGCTGTGGAATCTCTTGGAAGAAGTAGCTGCCAAGTCCCATTCCCCGACAGTTTGATGAGATAGCAAGGTAATCTAGCCATAGTGCTTGCCCTGCTTTGCAGACCAAGGCATAGCCCAAAAGATCTTCACCTGCCCTGCCGCTTAGCAAAAGTAGTTGATAGCTCCCTTCTGCTAAAAGTGCCTCAAGTCGCTGATAATCTTTTCTTTCATGGGCTGGAAAATCTTTTTTATATATGGGGAAGATTTTTTTCAGATCCTGCCTTCGCCCATAGGAGATCACAAATTCTCCAGTTTTTTGTGACACGATACCAACTCCTTTCCCTATATAATAGCAGGAAATGGAATGGTTTTCAAACATTCAATATTTTGATTTATTACAATCGTTCCAAAGGCTTAATCCAACCCAATTAAGCAAAACAACATTTTTTCTCAAAAAGTGCTAAGTATACTTTACATCAAAGTTAACAAAATGGTGATCTGGGCTATCTTGTTAGTAAGAGGTGATTTGAATGGCGATCCCAACTCTTGAGAATATACTAGATTTAACAACTTGAAAACGAACTGGTATTTTGATCATCATTACACGCGCGATTCAAATGCACTGCAGGTATTGTGGTTATATAACGTCTACTAATTATTTGTGAATCGTAATCTGAGAAGTGAACTTTTTGGGGGGAGGGGGAAGATCTATTTTTAAATAGGTGATTTGGGGGTTAAAAAGCCAAGATTGAAAGCTTTTCGGATAAGAAGTAGGTAAACTGATTTACGGCCTTCCAAAAATTCTATTTGCCATAGATTCCGTAAATGAGTTTTAAAATTGTTTCCAAGCCCTTTGATTTAAGGCCTTCGATAACATATCTGAAAAGGTACGCTTATTCGAATTTTATTTACAGAAAAATCAATGGCTTTGATCTTTTCAATGTAAATTTACTATTGCGACTTTTAAAGGAAAAATCCTGCACTCCTCGAATTGTTTATAAAGCAAAATAAACAAAAGGGGTGCAGGAAAATTGAGAGCAAAAAACCTTGCATTAGCTTTCACTAAGTATTCTACCAGACTTTTTGACTTATTCCAAGCCTTTTCTTCAGTAAATGATGAAAGAAAAAATCCCGCGGTGAAACTTGATAGTATTCTATCAGTGCTTACACTGGGAATTGTAACTAGAGCTGGAAGTTTTTTAAGCATTGAAAATAAAATTCGTAACGACATATTCAAAAGGTTTTTTGGCAGAGTTAGGTTGCCAAGTGCAGATACAATAACCTATGCCCTGGAAAGAGCATCAGAAGATGATGTACGGGTAATATTGGATCAGGTAACCAAAAAGGTTAGATACAATAAAGCTATTGCCGAAGATACCATTGATGGCTATCAAGTCACGGCTATCGATGGAACTGGGGTCTTTTGCACTGAAAATGAGAAATTTGGTAAAGATGCTCATCCTAGAGGAATTCATGACAACAAGGATGGAAAGCAATACCATGAACAGGCATTAGCAATTTGTAGGGTTGGTGATATGCCCCTGTTATATGACCTTAAGCGAATACCTAAAGGCAGTTCTGAGATATCTTCTGCATATAAATTGGTTGAAGACCTATATAAAAGGCAAGGCCATTTTTGCGATATAATTGTAGCAGATGCACTTTATGCAAAAGCTCCATTTATCAATACCGTAAGAAAATGCCATATGGATGCTATTGTTCGTGTAAAACAAGAAAACTATGACATAATCAAAGATATGAATGGTTTGTGCAAGGGTAGGAAACCGGATGTTGTTCTTAAAAATGTAAGGCCTCAAAAATATAACCGCGGTGCTTATTATGATGTGAAGATTTGGGATATAGATGGATTTACCAGTTGGGAGAATGTTGAAGAACCGTTAAGATGTATAAGGGTAGAAGAGACAGTAAAATTTAAGCAAAACGGTAGACGAGGTTGTCCCTATCGTCGTGGAATTTCATAAGCGCATTCTCACTCGATATTTCAGGCTGTAGTTACTTGATCTGTAGTTTCGATGCCTAAGTATTGACTGATTTTTAAGCTAAGAGATTGAAGTTCTTTATAACCTTTTACACGGTTAAAGCGTTCTTCGGCTAGAAGAGCTCCTGCTGCAGCCCATCGGAGTGCTTGTTCTCCGCTCTGCCAGTTCTTGACATTACGGCTATAGCTACGAATCATACTAAATGCTGACTCGATAACATTGGTGTTGGTTAAGGTTCGGATAAGGTTACCTTCAAGCCCCAGTCGGGCTACCGTGAACATTTCATCAAGTCCCTCACGGATACTAGCCGCTGCTCCCGGATGCTTTTTCTCAATGCGGGCAGCTTCTGTTAATAGTTTTTGTTGACCCTGTTCAGGATTAGGATCACTGAAGGCTTCCTTAAGAAGAGTCTTCATTGCCTCATGTTCCTTTTCTGGTAGATAATCTAATATGTTACGCTGTTTGTGAATCTGGCAGCGTTGGATCAAAGCTAATGAGCCAAAAACGGTCTTAATCGCTGCTGCCAAGGCTTTAGAGCCATCAATAATGGTCAGAATACCGTTATCTATCTTAAGTCCCCTCTCCAGTAGATTGGTTAGAAGATCTGCGCACACAGTTTTGTTTTCTGTGGCTCCCTCCCAAATTCCTAATATGTGTTTGTGGCCTAATATGTCTAATCCAATAGCTGCTGTTATTAGATGCTCGCGACCAAAGCCTACGCCATCAATATACATCGCAACGATTTGCATATCATCTAAAGGACGATTCATTAACTGCTCTAGTGCAGTGGAGGTAGCCTGGATAAAACGACGACTTACGGCGCTTTTCGATACATCTTTAACTTCGGGCTTTGCATCAAGGCCATTTAAGGTCTTCGCATAGTTGCGGCAGGAAACACCATAAATGATTTGAGCCAAGACAGCCTTACTGAGCAGCTCTTCGTCATTGAAGTGATTATAGGTTTCAAGCTTTACCTCTGTATCTTCCTCAAGCATACGGGCGCGAGGACGTCTAATAGCATGCTTGCAGCCACCAAGTACTACCGAACCTTCTTCATAACCATTTCGGTATGCTTTTCGGTTAGGATTATGTTGACCCTTTGGGCCTATTTTTTCGGTTAGTTCCTGCTCCATCATTTGCTCAACAACCATTAAGCCGACATGAGTGCATAGGTTTAGAAGTCCCTCTTTGGCTGACTCTATAATCGATGTGAGGTCCTCTTTTGAACCTAACCCTAAGGATAACAATGACTGATTTATCGTCTCTCCTAGAACATTTTGAGAGAATTGTGGTGCATCCATGTTAGTTTTTTGATATACTTGCATTGGCGGTTCCTCCTCTTAAAATTTGTTTCTTAACAAAACAATTTTACCATATTAGAGTGAGGAACCGCTACCCTCAAATTCCACGAGATTTGGGACATACTCCGGTAGACTCCAGAGCAAAACTTATATAACCTATTTTGTAACAACATGTGATAAGTCGGTAAAAGCAGAGACGATTTGGAAAATCGGCCATAGGCGTTGGGATATTATGCCGATATCGGCATAATATCCCTTATACCGACATTCCAGTTATGCCGACATTCCTTTAGGGTTCCCCGGAATGCCAGTGTTGCATAACATTCCGAGGATAAGTATCGGAATAATTATTTCAGGCCGCAGAGGATTTTCAACACTTCATCATTATCGGCATATTTAAAAGCAACATCATCTTTGAATACTGATTTCGCATCCTCCCAAAGCTTTTCGGCGGTTTTGCGTTTCATGTCAACTGTAGCCTTTGCATAAATTTTATGACAAGCTTGTCATAAGATATAAGCGAAAGTATTTAGGGGAAATATCCCTGCTGCGGCATCGCTGTTCTTCTTTCCAGAGGAATTCATCCGTTAAGCGTTTTGAAAAAAAATCACATCCTTTCTCTTGAGTGTATGACGTCAGCTTGTTACAGGCAGTTCTGTATTCGGCTATAGTGGTCTCTTTGACGCCGTAAGCCTGTACTTGTTTCAACAAACCGTCAATGATGGTGCTTAATCGTTTTTGCTGTTGCATATTGAGGCGCCTCCTTATTATGAATTGATTGCAAGTCCATAATAAGGGAATGCCGATATTTTGTGAAGAAGCGTTGTGAAAATCAGAACATGCCAAAAAAATCGGCATAACTGGAATGTCGGTATAAGGGATATTGAGAATTCAATATTTAACGACTTGAAAACGAACTGGTATTTTGATCATCATTACACGCATGATCCAAATGCACTGCAGGTACTGTGGTTAATGTTTGCCATAACATATAACGTCTACCAATTATTTGTGAATCGTAATCTGAGAAGTGACAAATATAAAAGGCAACCCAAGAAAGAACTTGCTAGCAAAATGTTAGTAGATTTAACCCATATGACAATTTCACTTAGGGAAATTATAAAGCAGTATACCAAAAACGAAGGATTAGACCAATATACTTAAAAACTGAGAATCAATATTATTTTGGGGAGGGGGAAGATCTATTTAAAAATAGGTAGGTTGGGGGTTAAAAAGCCAAGATTGAAAGCTTTTCGGATAAGAAGTAGGAAAAACTGATTTACGGCCTTCCAAAAATTCTATTTGCGGAATCCATGGCGGCTGTAGGCTCTAATTGATTTAGAGTAACAGGAATGCTATAATAATAGCACAGAATGTATGAATATTTTTGCGAGGAGGGTACAGGATGGCACCGATGACTCGAGATGAATTGAGAGAGCTGATCGCCAATGGCGAAAACTCAATGCTTGAATTTAAAAAGGATGATCTACATCCCAGCTCCCTTGCAGAAGAAATTGTGGCTTTCGCAAATATGGCTGGAGGGAAAATTCTCCTTGGTGTGGATGATAATGGTGAGATCGTAGGGGTTAGGCGACCGGCTATTGAAGAATGGGTCATGAATATTTGCAATACAAGCATTGTGCCTCAGATTATTCCAGGTTTTTTTCGCATTAGGTTTGAAGCTAACAGGGAAGTTGTTATTCTGGAAATTCCGCAAGGTTTAGCTAAGCCATACTGCACCAGAGGAGGTAAATATCTTATTCGAGTTGGGACGACTAAGAGAATTGCTAGCACTGATGAGTTGGCCAGGCTTTTTCAATCACGAGGCATGCTTCATATTGATACTACTCCTGTTTGGGAAGGTACAACTCAGGACATAGATTTAGCCAAAGCAAATGCCTATTTTGTGCGTTATAAACAACTTGATTTGCTATCTAAAGAAGAGAGCAAACGCCTTACCATATTGGCAAACGGTGATTTATTAAAGAAGGTAAGCGACTGTTACATTCCAACAATCGGGGGTATTTTGCTTTTTGGTAAGGAGCCACAAAGACATATTCCAGCATCGGGAATTACTTTCGCTCGCTTCGAGGGCGATACTATAGATTCACCTTTGGTAGATAAACAGCAATTAGACGGCACTTTGCCTGATGTTGTTGAAGCAGCCCAAAGAGTTGTTCTCGGTCATCTGCCTCGAACTATGGAGCTTGATGGTGTAAGGAGAATGCATGGTTTTCCATATTCCAGAGAAGCTCTGCGCGAGGGCCTTGCGAGCGCCTTAGTGCATAGGGATTATGGGATCAGGGGATCAAAAGTTAGGGTCCTTCTGTTCTCGGATAGGCTAGAGATCAGGAGCCCAGGTAGTCTACCCAATAGCGTTACCATTGAAAAAATGAAACAAGGCACTTCCTATGCTCGCAATCCCATGTTGATGCGTTACATGGAAAATATGGATTACACAGACAGGCTAGGGATGGGGGTTCCCATGATCATACAAGAGGTCAAGAGGCTCGCGGGCAAAGAACCGCTACTTGTAGAGAAGGATCAGGAATTTTGGCTCACCCTTTTTCCCAGAGTTTGATCTCTATCCCCAAGTGAACGAGGAGAAGATTTAGGTGAATTGGCATAAGATCGAGGCAACCTGGCGGCCAGCTCCCTTTTGGAGCTGGAATGATGCCATGGATAGCAAAGAGCTGGAGAGCTTAGAGGATAATGTGCTACCCATCCATAAGGTGACATTGAATCTGGCGGGTCAGCGCGTCCTGTCTCAGACCCCAATTGCCAAAGCCTGGCATCAGCACTTCTATCCTACCCCAGATGGCACCCCTGGGGGTTGCGTTTACCTTTTCAATTCTCCTTAGGAGAAAAAATCCCTTTTATGATTGCGCAGGGAATAAACCTGTGCTATAATTTACTCTGTAACGGAGGTGACAGAAAATGAAAGAGGCAATTCATCCAAATTATCAGCAGACCACAATTACCTGTGTCTGCGGCGCTGTGTTTGAAGTGGGTTCAACAAAAAAAGAGATGAAGGTGGAGAGCTGCTCCAAGTGCCATCCTTTCTTTACAGGAAAGAAGCAGCGTAATTTCGCAGCAGCAGGACAGGTTGAGAAGTTCCGGAAAAAATATGATCTTAAATAAATGGGCTATAGGCCCTATCCAACTAGCCAATCCCCTTGTTCTGGCTCCCATGGCAGGAGTAACAGATAGTTCCTTTCGCACTTTGGTGAAGGGCTATGGCTGTGCTCTTGTCTACACGGAGATGATCAGCGACAAGGGGTTAATTTTTGCCAATTCCAAAACAGGGGAGCTAATGGAAGGCCCCCTGAATGAAAGGCCTCGGGCTGTGCAACTTTTCGGCAGCAGTGGAGAATCTTTAGCCCAAGCTGCAAGGATGGTTCAGGATACAGGCATGGCTGATTTTATTGATCTGAACATGGGCTGCCCCACCCCGAAGATCGTCAAGGGTGGAGCTGGCTCAGCCCTCCTTCGAGATCCACAAACTGCAGCTGCTGTTTTGCAGCAGGTTGTAGAGGCTGTTTCCTTGCCTGTCACAGTGAAGATCCGCCTGGGCTGGGATGAGGATAGGTCCTTGGAGATCTCCAAGCGCCTTGAGGATGCTGGCGCCGCTGCGATTGCCATCCACGGGCGGACACGAGAGCAATTCTACAGTGGACAGGCCAGCTGGGAGCCTATTGCCAAGATTCGAGAGCGAGTTGGGGTGCCCATAATCGGCAATGGGGATGTGAAAACGCCTCAGGATGCAAAAAGGTTGCTCCAGGAGACAGGCTGCAGTGGGGTCATGGTGGGGAGAACCTTCATGGGAAATCCCTGGCTGGCAAAAGAAATTTTGACATATTTGGAGACTGGGGAATTGCTTCCAGCCCCTTCAGTAAACCAGAGGCTAGCTGTGGCACAGCAGCACCTAGCTCAAGTTGTAGAGGAGAAGGGGGAGAGCCGGGGCATTCGGGAAATGCGCAAACACCTAGGGTGGTATTTCCGGGGACTGCCCGGTGGCGCTCGGGTACGGGAGCAAATCAACAGACTCACCACAAGATCTCAAGTTGAAAAACTACTTCAAGAATATGAAAAAAACTTTACCTGAGCCCTTGCTCCAAAGCAGGGGCTTTGTTATAATATTGATGTACACAAAAATGTGCAAAGGGTGGAAATGAGGATGGAACTCTATCGCATCGGCGACAAGGTGGTGGACGGCAGAAAGATCCAACGGGAGATCGAGCGCATCTTAAGCCTCAGAAGCCAGGGCCTCTCCCAGCTTGAAGTTGCAGAGCAGCTAGGAATTGACAGGCCCCTAATTTCAAGACTTGAGACTATGGGAGAAGTGCGCAAAGGAAAAAGAATTGCGCTGGTGGGCTTTCCTGTGGGTAACAAGGAAGAATTGGCTAAAGTTGCAGCCCAGGAAGGGATAGATTTCGTCTTTCTACTTACAGATAAACAGCGATGGGCCTGGGTAGAGGGGCAAAGTGGTGCTGAACTTGTAAACGAGATCATGGAGCTGATTTCAAAGCTGGGCCAGAAGTTTGATTTGGTGATTTTTCTGGGATCTGATATGCGTTTGAAGATCATGGAGGCCATTGTGGGTCAGAGGCTGGTGGGACTTGAGATCGGAAAAAGTCCAATTAAAGAGGATTGTTATCTAGATCCAGAGAAGTTACGATTGCTTATTCGGCAATGCAAGGGGGAATTATAATGAAACACGTGGTTAGCGTTAGCATCGGCTCATCTAGTCGGAATCATAAAGCTGAAGTGGAGCTATTAGGTGAGCGAGTGATGGTTGAAAGACGAGGTACAGACGGGGATATTGACGCCGCAGTCAAATTAATTGAAGAATTGGATGGCAAGGTTGATGCTTTTGGTATGGGGGGAATCGACCTTTATCTTATCAGTCGTGGTCGGCGTTATGTGATGCGGGATGCTAAGAGAATTTTAGATGCAGCCCAGAAAACCCCCATCGTTGATGGATCAGGTTTGAAAAACACTTTAGAGCGGAAGATTATCTCGGAACTTGCCGGGAATGTTATCGATTTTAAAGGCAAGAATGTACTTGTAACAGCCGGGGTAGATCGTTTTGGAATGGCAGAGTCTTTCGAGGAGACTGGTTGCAACCTGATTTTAGGAGACTTGATTTTTGCCCTGGGCATCCCCATTCCCATTCGTTCTGTGAAGAGCCTTGATGGATTTGCCAGGGTGTTGGCACCAGTGGTGACCAAGCTTCCATTCAGTATCCTCTATCCAACAGGGGACCGTCAGAACGAAAGCACACCTAAACACGGCAAATATTTTGAGTGGGCTGATATCATCGCCGGTGACTTTCTTTTTATTAAACGCTACATGCCGCAGCGGCTAGATGGGAAGATTATTATTACAAATACTACCACTGCAAAAGATGTAGAGGATCTGAAGGAGCGAGGAGTGGAGATGCTTGTCACCACCACCCCAGTTTTAGAGGGCCGCTCTTTCGGCACCAATGTGATGGAAGCAGTGCTGTTAGCTGTCTCAGGACAGCGGGATTTAACCCCCCAAGAATACCTATCGCTATTGGAGCGGATGCAGTTCAGACCTCGGGTTGTGGATTTCAAACAAGCATGTTAGGGAGGATTTTATGGAAAAGTTTGCTTTTATTATTCACCCACTTGATCTAGAAGATGTAGGACGCAAGTTTGGGCCTTTGAAATATTTGCCCACACCCATCATGGAAGGTATTCTCAGGATGCTGCCTGCAGTTAAAGTTTCGCAGATTACAGGCATCCGCTCAAACGCAGGAGCTGAAGCTGAAGGTTGGTTTGTGGGCTGTCCCCTCACAGCCAAGCAGATGGTGAGCTTACCAGAGAGTGTGGTGATCCCCAAGATCATCAAGGCAGCACAGCTAGGCGCGGATCTAGGCGCGAAGATCGTAGGTCTTGGTGCCTTCACTTCAGTTGTAGGGGATAGGGGAATTACAGTTTCACAAAACGTGCCTACAGCTATCACAACAGGCAATAGCTATACAGTCTACACTGCTCTGGAGGGAGTGCGCTTTGCAGCCAGGCTCTTGGAGCTAGAGCTGGAGCGGGCCCATGTGGCGGTAATTGGGGCCACCGGCTCTATCGGCTCTGCCTGCGCCAGGATCCTAGCGGCAGATGTAAAATATATGACTTTAGTTGGCCGCAATCAGAATAAACTCCAGCGGGTATCAGAGCATATTCTCACAGAAAGTGGCATCGCAAGCAAGGTATCAACAGATGCCAATCGCGCTATTTCAGATGCAGACATTGTGATCACTGTAACCAGTGCTGTAGGTGGCGTTGTGGATGCCAGAGCTCTCAAGCCCGGTGCCATAGTTTGTGATGTGGCAAGGCCCAGGGATATCTCCCGACAAGTTGCCGAAACCCGAGACGATGTACTTGTATTTGAGGGTGGTGTGGTGCAGGTCCCTGGAAACCCCAATTTTAATTTTAATTTTGGCTTCCCTGAAGGAACGAGCTATGCATGCATGGCTGAGACCATGCTGCTGGCATTGGAGGGCAGATACGAAAACTTCAGCTTAGGTAAGGAACTGAGCCTAGAGCGGGTGATGGAGATCGGACAACTTGCCCAAAAACACGGGTTTAAGCTCGCAGGCCTGCGTAGCTTCGAACGCGCCTTGGATGAATCGCAGATTCTTGCTCTTCGTGACAGTTTGGTTCGAAAAAAAGCTATTGCTCTCTAAAATCATTATAACCCCCAGGTCTCGCGGCCAGGGGGTTATTTTTAGAGTCTGCAAGATAAGTTTTTTATAATCGGTGTTAAAACGTTGTGAACAAAAGATGATTATGCATGTTTAAGCAAAAAAGTACACAGGGATAATAATTTTATTGGCGAAGTTATTAATGTAACGGAACGATATCGGATAATCGTGTAGATATTAAGCAACAGCGTTTCCTCCTTTCCTTTTTAGCATAATAGATATGCACCACGTGTCTCAAGCTCCTCTTTTTAGACCTGGAATTTTTTGTACTAAAAGTTGCAATGTTTAGCAACCATCTAAAAATCTATAGTTGATTCGGATATATTCCAGGTTAGCATGATAAGACACCTGCCTTTCAACCTATTTGGAGAATTAATAACAGAAATAATTAAACGAAAAAAACCGTATTTTTTATTGCGGCTGGATTTCCTTTTCCAAAAAAATGTTGCCGATACTTTTTCCTTTGAACAGCATACACTTCTGGTTATGCGTAATTATTAACAACGGAAGTATAGGGATTAGGTAAACACAAGATGATCTTCAGATGTCAGCTGGCAGTGATTCAGTAATAGAAGGGGTCTATTTCTACAAAGGGGTCTGGTATTGAAAAGGAACTTAATTGTTTCAGCTTTGATAGTTTTTATTGTTGCAGTACAGGTCATACCTAACCCTAAACCTTGAATTCAACGGTTGGCAGCAGATTCTAATTCACAAGGAGTTTCAACTAAACCTGATTTAAACTGGGCCACTGTTTTAGATTCCACGGTTTTTGTGGTACCATATCCCCTTTTTTTCCCAGCAGGTCTGGCAGAAAAAAAAGAGAAATGGGGGCGATGTGAGCGAAGATGGATTAGCGTTTCAGATCAAAGACAAAGACTATTTTCGTGATAAGGAGAAAGTCTTAGTTTGTATAGACTACTTCGATATGGGTAGCAATCGCCTGTATTTTAACCATATCGATCAATACGGTACAAAGCAGCAGATACCAATCACCAAGCTAGGTGATGCTCAATGGAAAAGGGCAATAATTCAGTTGGAGAAGGATAGTTTCACTCAAAGAGCCAGTCTTTATCTTGGTTCTGATTTTTATTTAGATGCTTCCATGTGGGCAGGACGAATGTATCATGATAATCTTTTCATATCCCGGATTATTTTAAAAGGCTTTAATGAAGAACAAACCCAGCTTTTTAGTCAATATGATAAAGACCTTAAAGAATTTGCCGCAGTATACGGAGAGATCCTAGCCCTAGAGGCCAAATATAATGACCTTTTAAGACAAGCAAGTAATTTAGTCGAGATTACTGCTAATCAAGAATTACAGATAGCATTATCAGCATGTTTCGACGCTATAGGGATGAAGGAGAAAACAAAAAGCTTCTTTTCTATTTATAGAGAGTTATATACATCAGGCAATGAAAACTTTTTCTTCGGTAATCATAAGCAGAACTTAGAGAAATTGCAGGAGGCTGATTCGCTTAAGCAGGAGTTAACCTCTGCCTATACAAAAGGTATTGAAATCCTTGAACAGGCTTTGGCAAAAGCATCAGATTCTCCTATAAGTTTGCCATCACCTGTCAGTTTCAATTCTGACCTTTATTCAAAAGAGAAATTTGGTAAGAGTATTATTATTGGTGCCACGCAGACCTATGATCAAAATGATTTTTCAAGTTTCAGAGCTCTTGAGCTCGACTTTATTACACCAACCTATGGAGGACAAACACCGCATCCCCCCTTTTCAAGCAAGGCAGATGGGACTTTTGTATTTGGACACTCTGATGCAACAATAAAAAGATACAAAGAGGACACTGGGGCTAAAACAGGTGGTTGGCCTCTCTTTGGTTGTTTTGCAGATGTATATTTGCCATCCTGGTTCACTAACAAATACGGCAATGAGGTCCATTTGCAGAGCGAGGATGGGTATATTGACAAGAGGACTGCAAATATCTGGCATCCTGCAGTAAGACAGTTTGCACAGGATTTTTTCACAGCCACTGGAAAGTACTATAGCAATAATCCTGATATCCTCTTTTGGTCCCTTTGGAATGAGGGTTATCTTGGAATATACTCTCTAGGTAGCATGAGTGCAAGTATAACACCAGGGTTTTCCAAACATGCCCGAGCAGCTTTCCGCGAGTATTTGCAGAACAAATATTCTTCCATAGCGGAGCTGAATGGAATTTGGAAGACGAGTTATAATTCGTTTGCAGAAATAAATCCTCCTTCAGCAAGTCAGAGCAAAGTAACACCTTCGGTCTATGAATTTAGAAGGTTTTTAGATGATAGCTGGCTTGATTTCATTCATCTGTGTAGAGAGTCTCTACAGAGGGGGGATCCAAACCACCCGATTTTTGCTCAGGCGATAGATGGAGATGATAAGGTTAATCTTAACCGTGACTGGGATCTATATTCTTATCATGCCGGTGGTGGAATCTCCGGTCAGATGCACGATTTTATCTCTTTTCATCCCTTTGCATATAGTATGAACTACTATTCAAAGCCAAAGGATCAATTCCGCACCCTGGCTAACGATGAATACTGGTGGGGCGCAGACGATACTTTGAGGAATCCCAATGATGAAGAACTTGCCAAAGCAGTGTTGGAAAGAGGCCTTTGGCAGTCTGCTGCTTGGGGAGTTTCCGTTTTTGAGTTTTTCATGCTCTATGGTGATGCAGACAATTGGGGCTGCAACATGATGGATAAGCACTTGGATTATAGTGTAATAAGGCCAGCTATTGCGTCCTTGCCAGTGCTGAAGGAAAAATTAAACCGTTTCGTCTATATTTTTCAAGAGACGGAGCTTCTCCACGATGGGATAGCGGTTTTATATCCCACCACTTCAGTTTTGCTGGCTACGGATAAAATAAGCTATCCTATCAAAAGTGAAATGAACAGGCTTTATAATTTGTTGGCCCGCAAACACCAGGAAGCGTTTTTTATTCCTGAAGAAGCTATTATGGCCGATGATAAGGCTCTGCAAGATTACAAGGTTCTTGTGGTACCATATGCTCCATTTTTTCCAGAGGGTCTTGCTGAAAAGTTGGATATGTGGGTAGCTGAGGGCGGTTACCTAGTTTTATCAGGCCCTGCAGGAGTTTATAATCAATATGGGTTCGCTGATAACCAGCTCATCAGAAAAGTTTTAGGAATGGATGGTTTTGAAAGAACACAAAATCGCACCTTGGAAAACACCAGCCTGACCTCTCAGCCTGAAACTGTCTGGAAACATACACAGGGTCAACCTAAAGGCGAAATACTAGCATCATTTTCCGATGGTAGTCCAGCAGCTGTTGTGGGAACGTATGGTAGGGGCAAGGTATTGCTTGCTAATTTCTTGCTTTCTTTAGAAAAAGACTTCCATGAAATCTTTTCAGATTTTGTTTGCGAAAAGATAATCAATCCTAGAGTATTCTCTCCCATAGAAGAAGTAGAGTTAGTTCTAAGGAAAGATTTGGAAAATCATAATTTATATTTGACTGTGGTCAATCTTGATGGCAGGAAGGATGTTTCCTGTCCGATAATAGTGAAGGATGTTTATCAGAAGGTTTATGATCTTACCTTAGGCGAAGGCTGTCTGTTGCCTTCAGAAAGCGTAAAGGGGTACACCATCTTTGAACTAAAGCTCCAGCCAGGTGAAGGTCGACAGATATTGCTCTGTGGTGGTAGAGAGTCTCAAGAACAGATCGGGGTGACCAGCTATCTAGGTCAGCTTTTCTATTTGAGGATGTTTCTGCGAGATGCAGCTGCCTCTGGCATCAAACTTGGTTCTTTGGAAAAAGTGGTTGAAGAAGCTTTTTCTGCCTTAGAGCAAGGAGAGTTTATTTTATCTGAAGAACAGTTAGCAGCCTCAATGGCTGAGGCTCAGAAGGCGTTATCTTTGAAGTCAAGAGAAAACATGAATGAGCGTTTGACAAGAATTATAAAAGATCTTGAAAAAATCAGTAATCCAGTGAGAAAAGCTAGAATTGAAGTATTGGTATCCTCTGGAGAAATGGCCCTAAAAAAGCAACTGGTTGATTTGGCAGAAGAGTATTTAGGAGTAGCTGAAAGGTATCTATATTCCGGAGCACCCATTGAACGGAATTTGGCAATAGATCTTCAAGTGCAACGGGCTAAGAGTAAGATTGTGATTGATGGAGAACTATCAGAATGGGCAAGGGAGTTTTCCGCCTACATTTCCTCAGGCTCCATTGCAGATGGGAATAATAATGGAGATGAAGACATAAGTGCTCAATTTGATTGTCAGTGGGATGATGATTACCTTTATTTTGCCTTTAAGGTGAAGGATAATCAAGTTTTGAACACCGAGGAAACAAAAATATGGGAAGGGGATTGTATCGAGTTATTTATCAATACTTTAGATGATCAGGGACTGCCCATTCAGGAAGGGGCAGGAATAGGAATGGCAAGTCCTACCTATGGGCCAGATGATATTCAGTTTTTGTTTGCAGTCAATGGAAAGCAGATTGTCGGTGGAGCGAACCCACTGTGGCAGCCTATAGGGAAAAATTCTATTAACTATGAGTTTGCTGTAAAGGCTGTAACTGGTGGCTATAACATGGAAATCGCTATTCCGTGGAAGGAACTGATGGTCAAACCTGTGCCCGATTATACTTTAGGCCTAGATGTAGCGGTAGATGATTGGGATGGAGATGGTAACGGCAGGAAGTGTCAGCTAGTATGGAAAGGTACTAAAAGTAATTTCCAGCGCACTTCAGGTTGGGGAAGGATAATCTTGAAGTAGCAAATAAATATCAAGTTAGCAAGGGGCTATTTTAGATGAATAGCCCCTTGCTATTATATGAGAGCCTTTGGCAGTTAGGTTCTATTTTTTTGGTAAGGGCCAGAAAAGGTCTGGTTGGAATGGCTTATGTTTCAGTAATAGGATAACTTGCCCACGTATAGCTCGTAGCCGTAAGCTTCGAATGCGCCTTGGTTGAATCGCAGATCTTAAGCCTTCGGGACCGTCTGGTCTGGAAGAGGGCAGTCACGGAAATCAATTTTCATTAACCATAAGGATCGGTAGTATATTATCAGATTCTAGTAAGCAATCAAGCATGATTTTTGAAATAGCCCGTTTGGATTCTGTTTCCTTTTTGAAGGTTTTAATACTGTTAAGCACAATTTTGCGAATGATGTTTAAAATTTGTTGAGTATTTTCATCTTCAACTCGGCAAAAATCCTCCCTGAAATGCACATCTAATAACCAGTGCATCGTTTCTACAGACCATTCTAAACGTGCATGCCGCAGTAACTCTTCAGCCGAGAGTCTGCGGCTCGAGATGTAATAATGCCATTCGTCAGTCGTTCCATTTTTGGTTGTAACTATTGTATTCACAGCCCCAATACATACCAGCCCTTCCCAATTTTCCTTACCGTAAAGCCATTGAATATCGCAAGTCGAAAAGGCGGTTCTAAGTTCGAGTCTGCCGCGGTTTTTTTCGCAACTGCTATAAGTGTCCATTGTTTTCCTTAGGCTATCATCCTGGACGTAATCTTCAATGTCATTCTTCAACGTTTCCTGGTTGT
>ENA-UOOK01002588-UOOK01002588.1-fermentation-metagenome-genome-assembly--contig:-NODE-2588-length-21854-cov-9.717923_pt1 | contig 21854 bp, 19 predicted proteins | sample MGYA00245777_ERZ724023 | MGnify/ENA primary metagenome ERZ724023 (study PRJEB28704, sample SAMN03018312) | fermentation metagenome | biome: anthropogenic terrestrial biome; feature: soil; material...
GGTTCTGTGAGAGCAAAGAAAACAGGAAATTACTCCTGTTTTCTAGCTACTCGATGTTCATACGAAATAGGAAATTATGCTTTCCTATGAAATAGATACTTCAAAAGGCATTCCACTTAATGATTATGTAAGGTGTTCAGAATGCGGAATATTCTTAAAGGTCATTGTGTTTCTTAGCGAAAAAATCGTTAAGCTCTCGTGTGTGTTCAATTTAGCGATATTAGGAAAAGGAGAATTCCGGTGGTTAAATTAAAGGGGAGATTACTGCAGATTGCGAATATGGTTGATAGCTGCAATAAGCTTGCAGATATCGGAACCGATCACGCTTACATCCCCATATATCTATTTCAATCCGGTGTTTGTAAAAAAGTTATAGCCACTGACGTTAAAGAAGAACCGCTCAAAAAGGCTGCAGGAAATATAAATAAACTCAACCTGACCGGGATGATTGAGCTGCGTCTTGGCGATGGTATTAAACCGATAAAAGACGGCGAATGTGATGCTTTTATTATTGCCGGGTTGGGAGGTTTTTTAATTTCTGAGATTTTGGAAGACTCACTTGAAAAAGTGAAAAAAGCCAAGTACATTATTTTGCAGCCAATGTATACCGAAGAAGTATTAAGAGAGTACTTATTAACAAGCGGCTTTAATATCAGCTCCGAAGTTTTAGTGTATGATGAAAAAAGAATATATGTTGTAATAAAAGCTTCATATGATGGGGTTAAGCGTATAGAAAAGCCTTTATATTACCACATTGGAAAACCATTGTTTGATAACCGAGATCCATTACTGAAAAGATACCTAGAAAGAAAAATTCGGATACAGACAAAAATTGTCCAGGGCTTAAAGCAATCAGAAAATAAAGACCGGGAGCAGTATTTTAAAGAGCAAGAGGTTCTGATACAATTACAAGATGCTTATACTGCATCCTTTAATTAATACTCAACTTTCCCACCTCAGCTAGCGAGTAGTATTTGAGGCGCTGGTACCGGCATGTTGAGATGTGATATCGCACTGTCATCGGTAGCCTGCTGTGCAGGCAAGCGCCCAAAATAATGTGGAAAAGTCGAGATAATAATTTATACGAGCATTAGGCTCTTTGAAAAAAATATGAGAACCTAAGAGAATGAGAGGTAATGAAAGAAAAATAAACTTAATAGAAGAAGGAGTGATTATATGAAATGCAAGGACATTGTCGATTTTTTGGAGAAGTATGCTCCTTTATATCTGCAGGAAGACTATGATAATTCGGGACTCCAGCTTGGAAATCCGGAAAACAATGTTCAAAAAATACTGGTATGCCTTGACTTTACTCAGGATGCATTGAATACTGCAATTAAAGAGAAAGTCCAGATGGTTATATCACATCACCCTGTTATATTCCGTCCGATTAAAGCCATTAACACAGGAACCGGCAGCGGAGCAATGCTTGCGGACTGTATCCGACAAGATATTACGATTTATTCTACCCACACAAATTTTGACCTTGCTGAGAACGGGCTGAACGATTTTCTGGCAAATACGTTGGAGCTTGTGGATATAAGCGGACTTAAGACATATTACAGCGAACCTCTGTATAAATTGGTTGTATTTATTCCAAAGGACTGCCTTAAAAAGGTGCAGGATGCAATTTACAGTGCCGGCGCAGGCTGGATAGGCAAATACAGTGATTGTGGTTTTGCAGCTGAAGGAACCGGAACATTTAGACCTCTTAAGGGGACAAACCCGTATATTGGCAGGCAGGGAGAGCTTGAGACTGTCGTTGAATATAGGCTTGAAACCGTTGTTACAAAGTCACAGCTGGAAAATGTGGTTCAGAGCATGCTAAAAGCTCATCCGTACGAAGAGGTTGCATATGATGTGTACCGTATGGAGCGGGATGGAATTGAATATAGCTTAGGACGAGTGGGGGAATTGAAAGAGAAGCTCAATCCTAATGAATTCACCGCATATGTAAAAGAAAAGCTTAACGTTGAAAACGTACGCACTGTGGGATGTGCAAATCAGAAGGATATCAAAACGGTGGCGGTTTTTTGCGGTAGCTTTGATGGAGATGCAGGTGCGATAATATCAAAAAAAGCAGATGCATTAGTCACAGGAGACCTAAAATATCATGATGCTCAAGCATTAGCGCAGGCTGGTATTTTTACAATTGATGCAGGGCATTATAACACTGAAAAGCTATTTGTTAAGGTAATTTCTGATATATTGCTAAAAAGGTTCAAGGATGTTATAATAGTTGAGCATTACGGACAGGATATATTTGAATTTAAATAAATAGACTGAGTAAGCCAGATGATTGCGTGGGTACGCCGAAAGGCTGCTCACGAGGAAAGTCCGGGCTCCATAGGGCAGGGTGCCGGGTAACTCCCGGTCAAGGCGACTTGAAGGAAAGTGCAACAGAAATAAACCGCCTTTTGAAAGCTTTATGCGGGTGATGGAAGCTTCACCCGTAAAAAGCTTTCAAAAGGTAAGGATGGAAAGGTGAGGTAAGAGCTCACCGGTTCCCTGGCGACAGGGAGCGCTCTGCAAACCCCACTTGGAGCAACACCGTGATATAGGGCGTATCGGCTGCCCGCCGGTCCTAAGAGGTGGCTTGAGCCAGGTAGCAATACCCGGTCTAGATAGATGATCATCGAATACAGAACCCGGCTTACAGACTTACTCATTAAATAATAGCTCTGAGAAATCAGGGCTATTATTATGTAGGCAATCGCTTCCGTTGTTAAAATAACGGAAGAAATTGCTTAGACCCGTTTTTTGCATAGCAAAATAACGTACTTAAATTTATGTGCTTGCGTAGCAAGCTATATTTTCAACACACCATTTCAACGAGGCTGGTCGCAGGCAAAGCCTGGCTGGTCGTAGGCTCTGCCTACTGCTCACCCATGCATCCGGTCTGCTCGCCTATGCATCCTATGCGAGAGATTTTGACTCATCGCCTGTTGTGAGAAATATGTACCCGCCACCAAACATTTTTCAACCAGAATGGTTGAAAATATGCGATGAGGTAGGGCGGGGTCCATCTAAGCTTCGTTGTAAATTATTACTTAATCGAGTTAGGGCATTGAAGAAGTGGGAAGGTTAGAGGTATAATAAGTATAGTATGGTATTGTGGTTTGGCATTTAAGGCAAGTAAAAAGAGGAGTTTATGTGTATTAACACATCTAAGTAATAGATAAAGACAAAATAATGGCAGAGCTAAAAAACGCAAACACGAATTATCCGGTTTGGAGGTATAAAAAACTAATGAGTGAAAATGAAGGCAAGCTATTATTTAATATATGTGTTATTGAGGGATACAGGGATAAACATAAGCTGGATGGAGAAAAAGTAATCAGTTTATTCAAAGCTAATTCCATCTTCGATTACCTCGCTAAGCATTACGACACCCTTCACACAATGTCAATAGAATCAGTAATCAATGACATAGAAGAAATACTATGCAGGAGGCAACAGTAATGATAGTTTACCATGGTACATATATCGCCATAGATAAAATTGATTTTTACAGTACTAACACTTATAAGGAACTAATCTCACAGGAAACCTATTTATGGACGGAAAGTTCCTCTTTCATTGCAGATGAAAGTTTACGAGAGTTAGGGCTATATAAAAAGCACTAAAATAAATTTTTGTGGTAAATATAAAGACACAATGCTTTTTTATGCGTATGTAATATTAGAAAGACATAAAGTAACCTGCTTGAATCAAATATTGATAAAAGCCATATGAAAATAACTTTTGAAATAAGGAGTGGAAAAACATGAAAAAAGGATTTATAGCTTTAATAGTAATCGGTATTATCGTATTGATACTTATTTTTTCAGGTGTCGGTGCATACAATAATCTTGTTGCAAAAAGCGAAAACGTGGAAACAGAATTAAGCCAAATTGATAACCAGCTTCAAAGAAGAAATGATCTCATACCGAATCTTGTGGAAACCGTGAAAGGTTATGCAGCACATGAACAGGAGATTTTTACAGGTGTTGCTGAAGCTAGGTCAAAGCTTGCCGGATCTGTTACTATAAGCGACAGAGCGGATGCCAGTTCAGAGCTATCAAGCGCACTTGGGAGGTTAATCGCAATAGCTGAAAATTATCCGCAACTAAAGGCTAACGAAAATTTTATACAGCTTTCTGATGAATTAGCAGGAACCGAAAACAGGATAGCAAATGCAAGAATGAATTATAATGAGTCTGCAAGGGGCTATAACACAACTATCAGAAAATTCCCTACAGTTATACTGGCAAATATGTTTGGCTTCGAAAAGTATGACTATTTTGAAGCTGCTGAAGGTGCCCAAAACGTACCGAACGTTAACTTTACTGATTGATTTCCACTGCAATAACTTTCAAACAGAAACTTTTTTGAAGGTGGTACGTCTAAAGTTGCATTATTATCAGTTTAAACAACCGGTTTATTGTAATTGAGTTTGCAGTAGGAACAAGTACTCACTTTTCCCACCTCAGCTTGTGAGTAGTGTTTATTGCGCTGGTACCGACATGCTGAGGTGTGATGTCACACCAACGTCCGGTAGCCTGCTGTGCAGGAAATGCCCAAAACAATGTGGGAAAGTTGAGTTAAGTATTAATACGATTAAGGAAGAGTAAATGAAGAAAAAAATATTAATAACTGCATATGTTTTTCTTATATTATCGGTTTTGCTGGGTATGACATGCTTTTCTTCTGCTGCAGACCTGCCTAAGCCAACATCGAATTTTTTTGTAAATGACTTTGCTGGTGTTATTGATTCAAGCACCGAGCAAGAAATACAAAATGCGGCAGTGCAGCTATATGAAAAATCCGGTGGTGCTCAGGTAGTTGTTGTTACCATTGGCAGCCTTGAGGGAGAATCTCTTGAGATGTACGCGGCGAAGCTGTTTAGGGAGTGGGGAATAGGCGACGCAAAAGAAAACAACGGGGTGTTAATTCTTATCGCTGCTACAGACAGGTTATCCAGGATTGAGGTTGGATACGGGTTGGAAGGCGCACTCCCTGACGGAAAAACCGGAAGGATACAGGATAATTATATGCTCCCTGCTTTCAGAGAGGGAGATTATTCTTCAGGAATACTAGGCGGCTTCCTTGCTATCACACAGGAGATATATAACGAGTACGGAATTGAAGCCGATACAGGTTATAAAGAATATTATTACGATGAGTCTAACAATAGGGAGGGTACTAACGATTTAATAAAAATTATACTAGTAATTATAATCCTTCTCATAGACTGGATCTTTCTGAAAGGAAGGATTACTAAATTCTTCTTGTATTCTGCGATGTATAACAGAGGCCGCGGAGGCGGTGGTAGATCAGGCCGTGGCGGTGGTGGCTTCTCAGGAGGTGGCGGTCGCAGCGGCGGCGGTGGAAGCTCAAGAGGATGGTAAAAAAGAAACAAATGTATTGGAGTGTTAACGAATGGAAAACGATAAAAAGATAGCAGTATTGATTGATGCGGATAATGTTTCGGAGAAATATATAAAGTTTATATTTGACGAAATTTCAAATCATGGGATACCTACTTACAAGAGAATATACGGGGATTGGACGAAGCCACAGCTTGCATCCTGGAAAAGTGTATTATTGAATTATTCAATTACACCTATCCAGCAATATAGTTACACCACAGGAAAAAATGCTACTGATTCAGCTCTTATAATAGATGCAATGGACATACTTTACTCAAAAAATGTTGATGGTTTTTGTATAGTATCCAGCGACAGCGATTTTACAAAATTAGCATCACGTCTTCGTGAAGCTGGCATGTATGTCATCGGCATGGGTGAAAAGAAAACCCCCCCACCTTTTATTGCTGCCTGCGAAAAGTTTAAATATCTTGAAGTGCTTGCATCAATGTTAGAGGTTACAAGTATAAAGGAAAAACACGATGACCCTAAGAATGGAATGGTAAGCATTGATAAATTAATTGAGGTAATAAAAAGTATAATTACAGAAATATCAGACGAAGATGGATGGGCATTTTTAGGTGAGCTTGGTAGCATTCTAAATAAACGTTATCCTGACTTTGATACAAGAAACTATGGTTATGCCAAGCTTACGCCATTTGTTTCATCACTGAAGCAGTTTGATATAAGAACAACAAAAACCAGTAACCCAAGCATTAATCTAAAATATATCAGGAACAAGTCTTAATATATTAAACCCTACGCTGGTATACACGGATCAATATAGGTTAAATGACCAAGAATAAGTCTTAATATATTGAATCTTGTACCCAATACCATATTTTACGCATGGAAACCCCTATGTATACTCTGTTATAATAGAGAAAAAGCCGAATCCCCATTAAGGGGTACGGGGGATATGTAACATGGGGTGAATCTGAGATAGAAAAAAACGAGGCAAATAATGATATCCGCACGCATTAATAAGTGCAGAAATATTAGAGCCTCTTTTTTTGAATTCAGTAGGGTGCCTTAACCCGAACCCGTCAACTAACCTCGAAGGTGATTAAGGGGGCATACAAATGAGTTTATTAAAGAAGGGCAAAGCTTTTTTTGTCACCATGCTTATGGTTATGGTTTTTCCAAGTACCATAGCAAGCGCAGCCAGCTATACTGTTTCACAAGGTGACTCACTTTACAAAATAGGGAAGCTTTGCAACACCACAAGCAGCGAACTGATGAAAATTAACAATTTATCAAGCGACTTAATATATCCGGGTCAAAAGCTTATTGTTCCATCCTCTACTTATACAGTTAAAAGCGGAGATACTCTTTACCTCATAGCAAAGAACCACGGTATATCACTGGATTCACTAAGAAGTACAAACAACAAATGGGATGACAATATATATCCAGGTCAAATATTGAAGCTCCCAAGTGGAACAGCTACTAATAATCAAGAGCCAAAAAGCCAATCTAATAGCTCAACTATTAATGCAACTATACCGTACATTGCGAATGAATTGGATCTACTTGCCAGGCTAATAACCGCGGAGGCTGATGGTGAGCCCTATAGCGCAAAGGTTGCTGTTGGTGGAGTTGTAGTCAACAGAGTAAAGGATTCACGTTTTCCAAACAGTATTAATGATGTAATCTATGAAAAATCATATGGCTATTATCAATTCACACCTGTTGAGAATGGCTGGATTAACAAACCTGCATCACCGTCGTCGAGTCAAGCTGCATACGAAGCCCTAAACGGAAGTGACCCATCAAATGGTGCTTTGTTTTATTTTGATGAAAGCTCTAAAAACAATTGGTTATGGTCTAAGCCAATGAAAGCAAGAATAGGCAAAATGGTGTATGTTTATTAAAATTTCCTGCTTTGAAATGGTTTGTTGAAAAATAAAGCTTGCTTTGCAAGTGTTGAAATTATGGAACGTTATTTTGTTTCGCAAGAGTGGATTTGAAATTTATTTTGTTATTTATTAATTGCACCGGGAATCTTATACGCTGATTTCCGGTGCAATTGTATATTTTGGGAAGCAAACAATTTTGTAATGAATATACCCAATCTCATTCGCCAATTCATCGAAAAAGCTTGTACCAAACCAAGAGCTGAGTTTAAGAAGATGGTTATAAACTATCTTGCTTACGAAAGACGGTATATGTGAATGATGGTTCACAAAAACTCAGGTAAATATATTATCATACCCGGGAAAATAAGGTCTGGGTTTTCTATGATGGGATTGTATGCAAGTACTTCATCAAAGGTGATTGGGGACCCATATATTTCCATGTGCTCTATATTATAATCGTAAAAATTCTAACACGCAGGTTATAGATTCTGGTATAGTTTTAATATAGAATAGATCTATGCGGGAATGTAATACTCAAGTTAAATACATAAAGAACTTGCAATTTATTTTAGGTGGTTATAGTTAAATGATAAAAAATTCTCGAAAAGCAATAGCTGTAACATGCACTATTGCGTTATTATCAATTGTGATTATATGTTTGTATTTATTTTTTAACCAAAAGAAAACCAATTTGGCAGGAAGCGAAATAAGAGCTACGCCAACTCCGACAGAAGAAAAACAATCTACCTTGAATACGGAAAAAGAGTCCCCAAATAGTATTGGCAATACACAAATTACACCAGAGACCACATTAGCCACAGCTATGCCAACTTCAATAGATACGCATACACCAATAATCACACCGACTCCAATAGCTGCTGAGCTCACACCAATGGTCTCGCAAACTCTAGTAGCTGAGTCGACTCCAATATTAACACCATCTCAAATAGAAGAAGCGGCATCTGATGGAATTATGTTAAAGGAAATAACACGTGAAGAAGCCGGGTTAGACTCTATTCCATACTTGGACTTTAGTGGTTTTAGCTTAAATCAGCGAATACATGAGCTTCTAATTGAAAAAAAACCATATACCGATGAAGATATGAGTGCGGGAATTGTAGCTCCTTTTTTTGTTACCGAAAGATTCCAAGAACTGATTATAGATAATATTTCAATTGGTACAAGCATAAATGATGTAATAGATTTATTAGGAACTCCCTCATATAGATTAGAAAATGCAATTATATACAAAACAGATAATTATTATGTCGCATTTTACGGGAAAGAATATATAGAAACAGCTAATTTTTCACCAAGACCCGAAACCTATGATAATGATGTATTAAAGACGATTTTTACCGGTTTGTGTTTGGAGAATATATACTTAACTGATTTTTTAGAGAACAATAATACTATAACCAGTTTTTTTGAAAGTACAGGTTTTATCCATGGTGGAGGACATTATGCTTTTTCAGATAACGGCGTGGAGGTTGACACCTTATCCAATTATATAGGAATACACAATAATTTCGAAGGGGATTTGTATCGAGCCGATATAGAGACAGATTTTGATATAAAATATATAAATTCTGATTCGATAGTGGAAGACATACTGTGGGATTTCAGCGAATATTCTTTTACCAATGAAGATTTTTTGGAGAAAGGCAAATTGTCGCCATCTGGGAAATACATAGCTAAATATGATTACATATACAGTATGAGTCATTACTTTACGATTCGAACTATGGATTATTCAAAGCCGGATTACACAATAAGTGCGCTAGTGAATGATTTTGAATGGATCAATGATGATTTCATAATCTATACAGGAACATTCTCAAATCTGCCCACAGTTATAAAAGCTACACCGGACGACTATGATTATGAGTGTATCCGTTTATTTCCTGAAATTGACGATATAGATTATGATTATAGTCATAATGAGTATAGTTTTATAATAAAAGATATTAATGAGAATGTTATTGTGTTGGAAGATGAAGAAGCGGATACTTCCAAGGGGGAAAAGGTTATTTGGGAGTTTCACTATTCAATTGATGAGAACGGGAATTTCGTGCTGCTTGATTACTAAGCTTTCCTATCTTAGCTTGCTAGCATTGTTTTGTGATACTAGTACCTACATGCTAAGGCGTGATGTCACACTGTGCCGCTAGCCTGCTATGCAGGCAAGTGCTCGAAACGCCGTAAGAAAGTTAAGTTATTAGTACAGATTGAAAAAGAATTCCGCATAATTCCGCATATTCCGCATATATAGAGGAGAGTAAAATGAAAGCAATTGTATTAACAGGCGGAGGAACATCAGGTCATGTTACTCCAAACATAGCATTAATGCCAAAGCTCCGTGATATGGGGTATGATATTTATTATATTGGTTCAAAAAACGGTCTTGAGAAACAGCTTATCGAAAAGGAGTCTATTCCTTATTATGGGATAGATGCTGGTAAATTAAGAAGATATGCAGATTTTAAAAACCTAACAGATATGTTCAGGGTTTTCGCCGGATTTGGTCAGGCATTAAAGATTTTAAAGAAAATTAAGCCGGAAATAGTATTCAGTAAGGGCGGTTTTGTCTCCTGCCCTGTAGTTTGGGCGGCATGGATGAGAAGAATACCGGTTGTTATCCACGAGTCGGATATTACTCCGGGGCTGACAAACAAACTCTCGATACCTTTTGCCCAAAAAGTGTGTTATACATTTCCAGAATCAGAAAATTATATGCCTAAGGGAAAATCAATTCTCACAGGTCTCCCTGTAAGAGAAGAGACTACTTCAGGCGACAGGTTGAAAGGCTACAAGCTTTGCAGTTTTTCAAGTATAAAGCCTGTTATTGTTGTTATTGGTGGAAGTCAGGGATCAGAAAATATTAACAAAGCGGTCAGGCAAATTCTTGACAAGCTACTGGTCACATTTCAGATATGTCACATATGCGGGAAAGGCAATATCAAATCTGAATTGGATGGAACTAAAGGGTATAAACAGTTTGAATATATCAATAAGGAATTACCGGATGTTTTTGCCTGTGCCGATATAATAATCTCCAGAGCGGGGGCTACTACATTATTTGAAATATTGGCTTTAAAAAAGCCTGCACTTTTAATACCATTATCAAAGAATGCAAGCCGGGGCGATCAGATTTTAAATGCCGAATCCTTCCAAAAGAATAGGTTCAGCGATGTTTTATATGAGGAAGATTTAACCTCAGAGCTGCTTATTGATAAAATAAATAACCTTTATAAAAACAAAAACAAATACATAGAAGCAATGATAAAAAATCCATCGGGTAATGCTGCTGAAAAAATAACTGAATTAATCTGCGAAGTATCGATGAAACAATGACCGGATGACCTTTTTAGCTGATCTGTTAAAACTATTAAAACACTTGCTAAAGCAGTCTATTAGGAAGTATCTATGCAGATTGAGGAGTCCCTTTAATAACACTTATTGTAATGTAATTGCATTTGATGCTGATAATCTGTATAATAAAATGTAAATACTGGAATCGATTTTAGCTGGTGAGTAAATTTTTGCATCGGAATCACTATACTATATATGTTGAACTTAGTAATTCAACATATATAGGCATGAATTGATGTACGTGCCATTTGTTTTGGCATAGCCAAACAGGCACATGTGCAATATAAATTGAAAAAGAAACGGTTGACAAATAACACCAAACATAATTAACTTTTTTTTAATTTATATAATTTCACTAATAAGGAGAATGACAATGTAGCCCAGCTATTGCAAGGTAGAGTCAAATTTTGCAGGGGTAATCATGAGATTTAGTTTCTTTGGCAAGAAAATAACAATTCGTAAAGAATATACAGTAATAGGTGTCCTTCTTCTTTTTGTTTTGCTTACCTTGTATGGATGGTATTTAAAAACAAACAGGATTGAGGTTTTTGTTACCGATGAAAGTGTTTTGAGCTCAGAACTCCAGACGGACCTCATTGGAGGTGTGGCACAAATTGGTAAAAGCGACAAGTCCGAAGGTAAGGAAACACCAAATGATCAAGGTACCAAACCCACAAGCAAGGAAACACCAATCGGTAAAGGGATAAAACCTGAGAGTAAGGAAGCTCTAATTAGCGAAACTGCCTTATCTGGCAAAGATAACAGTGTAGAAAGCTTTAGAGTAGATCAAAACAATGCTATAGAAAATCCCACATTTAATGATAATGACGATGGCGCATTAATAAACATAAATACTGCTGGTGCGGAAGAATTAATAAAGCTAAATGGAATAGGAAAAGTTAAATCTGAAGCTATTATAGCGTATAGAGAAAACAATGGCTTTTTTAAAAGTATTGAAGAAATTATGAACGTTAAGGGAATAGGCGAAGCGACATATTCAAAAATAAAGGACTATATTACTATCGGAAAAAAGAACTAATCCAGCTTCCTACAGCGTTTTTTGCACTTGCCTGCAACAGCAGGTCACCCACCGCAGTGTGATATTATACTCTAACATGTCGTGCCTGCATATCAAAACACATTTTCGTTGTTTCTTTCTTTTTATGCAAATCCAAACGCAGTCCATTCTTTCTTCGATGAAAAGTCACACCAATCCAAGAGAAAGGCATTTTTTCTCCGATGCAAAGCCATGCAAATCCAAGCGGAAGCTATTCTTTCTCCGATGCAAAGTCGCACCAATCCAAGCAAAAGCTATTTTTTCTCAGGTGTAAAACCACACCAATCCTATTACCTTATTAAAAAGAAATATAATTATTTGTTGAAATAGGTTATCATATTAGGTATATTAAGTTAAGGAGTACGCTTTAGAAAATGAGCGAAAGGAAAGCATGCTTAATTTTTAGTGTACACTCCAAAGTATATGCTTTATATTGGTTTATTTATCAAACCGATTTATATTAAGTTATAACGAGGCTAAGATGGGCTCCCGCCCCACCTCTTCGCATATTTTGAACCATTCTGGTTGAAAAATGCCTAGTGGCGGGTACCTATTTATCAGTTATTTTAACATTATAATGCGGATATTATCGGATGCTATTAAAAACTATATATTACATAACCGCAATAAGGAGATGTTTTCATGATTACAGTTACTCTAAAAGACGGGAGTACGAAAGAATTTAATAAAGGGACAACAGTTTTTGAAGCTGCCAAGGCTATAAGCGGTGGGCTTGCACGAGCTGCAATGGCCGGTGAAGTTGATGGAGAAACAGTTGATCTAAGGTATGCTCTTAACAACAGTTGCAGCCTTAACATTTTAACATTTGACGATCCAGAGGGGAAAAAGACCTACTGGCACACGACATCGCATATATTAGCCCATGCGGTAAAAAGACTGTTTCATGATACAAAGCTTGCTATTGGGCCTTCTATAGAAAATGGTTTCTATTATGATTTTGATACGCAAGCACCTTTTACTGCTGAGGATTTGGAAAAAATTGAGAAAGAAATGCAGAATATTATTAAAGAAGATATCCCCTTGGAACGCTTTACATTAAGCCGTGAAGAAGCACTCAAATTAGTGTCGGATAACAGTGAAATATACAAAGCTGAGTTAATTGGGGAACTGCCTGAGGATGTGGAGATTTCATTCTATTGTCAAGGCGATTTTACCGACCTCTGTGCGGGACCACATCTTTTTAGTACGGGAAAGGTAAAAGCGATTAAGCTTATAAACTTGGCCGGTGCTTATTGGCGTGGAAGCGAGAAAAATAAGATGCTGCAGAGAGTCTATGGCATTAGCTTTCCAAAGAATAATATGCTGGTCGAGCACTTAGAACGATTAGAGGAAGCAAAAAAAAGAGATCATAATAAGCTTGGCAGAGAGCTTGATTTATTTATGACATCCGAAACTATCGGTCAGGGCCTTCCCCTGCTTATGCCAAAAGGTGCAAAAATCATACAGCTTTTGCAGCGCTTTGTTGAAGATGAGGAAGAACGTAGAGGTTATGTCCTCACAAAGACACCGCTTATGGCAAAGAGTGATCTATATAAAGTGTCCGGTCATTGGCAGCATTACAAGGACGGAATGTTTATTATTGGAGAAGAGGAAAAGGATGAAGAAGTATTGGCTCTCAGACCTATGACATGCCCTTTCCAGTTTAGTATCTACAACGCAAAGTTGCACAGCTACAGGGATTTGCCTGTTAGAATGGCAGAAACATCAACTTTATTCAGGAATGAATCTTCCGGTGAAATGCACGGGTTAATACGAGTTCGCCAGTTTACTATTTCTGAAGGACATTTGGTTGTTACGCCGCAACAGCTGGAAGATGAGTTCAGAGGCGTTCTGGATTTAATCAATTATATGCTTGATGTTTTAGGGCTTAGAGAGGATGTTTCTTACAGATTCTCAAAATGGGATCCAAACGATAAAGAAAAATATATCGACAATCCAGAAGCCTGGGATGATACTCAGAGAAAAATGAAATCCATTCTGGATCATATAGGGCTTTCATATAAAGAAGCGGACGGCGAAGCAGCATTTTATGGACCAAAGCTTGATATACAGGCCAGAAATGTTCATGGTAAAGAGGATACAATAATTACAGTCCAGATAGACTTCTCATTACCTGAGCGATTTGATATGACATTTGTTGATAAGGACAATGAAAAGAAAAGGCCATATGTTATCCATCGTACCTCAATAGGGTGCTATGAACGTACTCTTGCTATGTTAATTGAAAAATATGCCGGAGCATTCCCTACATGGCTGGCACCAGTTCAAGTTAAAGTGTTGCCAATAATTGATAAGCAGATAGAATACGCGAATAATATAACCGAAAAGCTAAGAAAATTGGGTGTTAGAATTGAAGTAGACACCAGAAACGAGAAAATTGGATACAAAATCCGCGAGGCACAACTTGCAAAAATACCATATATGCTTGTTATCGGGGATAAAGAAATGGAAAACAATAAGGTTGCTGTTCGTTCCAGAAAAGAAGGCGATTTAGGGGCTATGAATGTGGATGTATTTATCCAAAAACTTATAGATGAAATAAACACAAAAGCAAGATAAGCCGATCAAATTTTCAACGAACAAACTATCCTAAGGGGAGAGCGCGACTTTACCAAACACTCATAGCACATTCCAGCACTAAACAAATAAGCTACACAAAGATTAGATAAAAATTCTAATACTTTGTGCAGCTTAATTGATTTAACTCAATTTTTTTCAGATGCTTTTTAAAAACTTATAGAAATGCCTGCTGAATCTGCTCATGGATTTCTTCAGGAGTCATTCCGGTTGCATCGATAACCGGTGCATTGGTTGTAGTTTCATTTATCCCAAGTGAATTAGTGCTCAAGCCTGATAGAATGATTGCATCATATTCATCATTTTGTGCTTCCAAATGGTTATTAACTTCAAAGATCTCAACATCGTATCCATGATCCGAAAGAAATTCCTGAACCGGTGTAAGACCTTTTTGAACTGCTATTTTTTGCATTTGCAACACCTCTCCCTTTTTTATATACCAACTATCAACCGCTATATAAGCCGAATGTTATGAAAGTATTATGTGATAATATATAACAAATATACGTTATGAAATACGAAAAGGTTTTCTTTATATGAAAATATTTTAATGAAATATATGTGCGAAAATATTTTTTGAACATTTACAATATGCTTTTGAGTGTATCGCGTCACCTTCATATTTTAAACTTGTTGAATTTTAGTTCCAAATATAATATAATATGAATGTAAACGATTACATAATTAATGAATTAGTTATCGAGGTGTACATTGCTTCTGCGTGAAACCCATTACAGAATTGTTAAAATAACGGAAGAAAATGCTTAGACCCGTTTTTTGCGAAGCAAAATAACGTACTCTAATTTATGTTCTTGCGTAGCAAGCTATATTTTCAACACACCATTTCAACGAGGCGGGAGTAGAGGATTTTGCTTGCAAAATCCAGCAAACCCGGAGCGTAACTGGAACGCTCCGATTGAGTATGTTTTGACTCGCCGCATGCTAGTCTCCAAATTGTTCCTGATATTTCTGATTTACTTCATTCAAACATTAGAAAATCTGTATTTATGCTGGATTAGTAATGCTAAGCGACTTCAATACATGCTTTTTGCGGGTATTGACAACAATTAAATTTGCATGTTATACTTACATAGCAAAATCAATGGAGAGATGGTCGAGTTGGTTTAAGGCACCGGTCTTGAAAACCGGCGTGGGCTTGCGCCCACCCTGGGTTCGAATCCCAGTCTCTCCGCCAATTTAATAATAAATACAAAATGTATTTAATTTGACACGGAGAAGTACTCAAGCTGGTCGAAGAGGCGCCCCTGCTAAGGGCGTAGGCTGTTTACGCGGCGCGAGAGTTCGAATCTCTCCTTCTCCGCCACAATTTGTCTGAAAACCCTTGCGATGCAAGGGTTTTCGCATTTATAGAAGCGTTTAGTAGACATTTTATTCAATCAGTATTTTTGCATCCCTCCTTGTTAAGGGCTAAGCTCCTTTTTCTTTTTCAAGCAATAGAGGAGGTCATTTCAGGTCTTCTTACTATTTATTCAAAAAAGTATAAGATTTTTGTATGCATTCCTTGAAACAATAAAATTGATAGGTTACAATGGATGTAATATATTCTATTATATTATAGGTGTGACCTGTAGGTTGGTTCCCGAGAAAACGGCATACAGAGGCTGTAGTTAAATTATGTAGAAGATGAAAGCGGGGTATGTAGATTTGTATAGTTGGGAAAATGTAACCGAATGTTTTTCAGAAGATGCTAGGCATTATAAGAATACTTATATGGAAATTAATGAAGTATATGATGGAATAGTCGAAGTAAGTTTATTTTCTTCAAAAGAGGGACCATATGAAATATATTTTTCATATGGTATATTATATGGAATTATTTACGTCGACGCGGAAAAGGCTGTTTCAAAACGTGAAGACGTAAAAAACGAACTTGCACAAGAATATCAGAATCATAAGGAGCCAACAAGAGAATTTATAAATGCATTTTGTGAAAAACATAAAGTGTGTTTGCCATTTGACATCCTATTTGATACGTCATCTATATTTGGTTTTTAAAAAAGGAAACTACCCGTAATGAGGTTAGTCACTCTGCATAAACGTAGGGTGACTTTTTTGCAGTTTGCATCTCTTACCCCGGATAACCGCCTTAAGGAACGTAAACAGTTATCAAGGCCAGTGTTTGATGAATTTTACAATTGGACCTATGGCCTTGCCACCTTGAAATTTGAAACAATCGTGCAGAACGCAGTATTAAACCATTTGTGATCGGTCAAAAAAATTGGCTTTTTGCGAATACGCCAAACGGTGCCAGAGCCAGTGCAATTTATTACAGCCTGATTGTAAGTGCAAAAGAAAATGGCCTAAACCCATTTGAATTTTTAACATGGATTTTTTTTCAATGCTCCTAACTTAGGCAAAACTGGTTACATATCTGAAATTAAAGACTTTTTACCCCGGAAACGGGCATGGGGTAAAGTGTAAAAATTCGCGATTTCAAACTTTATTGATTCTGTTAAGTTAAAAGGTTATTATATAGTGGTGAGTAATTTTATCAGATTAAGCAAATTAGCACAAGACAACACTAATCTATCTTATCTACTGACGAAAGAGAGGAATTCCCATGAAAGAGTACAGAATAGAAAAGGATTTTATCGGCAAAATGGAAGTTCCTATTGGAGCCTATTATGGTATACAGACTACCCGGGCTTTGGAAAATTTCCCGATCACTGGCTATCGTTTGGATGAGGCGTTAATCAAAGCTATGGGAATTGTAAAGAAGGCGGCAGCCCTCGCCAATATGGAAGCTGGCCTGCTAGATGAGCTCCGTGGACAGGTCATTGTCGCTGCTGCCCAGGAAGTGATAGAAGGGAAGTATAACGAACAGTTTGTGGTGGATCCTATCCAGGGCGGTGCGGGAACCTCTATCAACATGAATGCCAACGAGGTTATTGCCAATCGAGCCATTGAGATTCTCGGTGGAAAGCTAGGTGATTACAGCCTGATTTCACCTAATAGCCATGTGAATATGTCCCAGTCGACGAATGATGCTTTCCCGACTTCTCTGCGTATTGCCCTCCTCAGAAGAGTCGAGAGCCTACTGCAGGCGACGGAGGAAGTGGAGAAGGAGCTGAGATTAAAATCCGTTGAATTTGATGATGTCTTGAAAATGGGGCGCACTCACCTGCAGGATGCTGTACCTATCCGCATGGGACAAGAATTTGGAGCTTACGCTGATGTAGTGACTAGCTCCAAACAGCGGTTGCGGGAAGCCTGCAAAGGACTGCTGACGGTCAACATGGGGGCTACGGCTACCGGCACTGCCATCAATGCAGATTTTACTTATATTGACCAGGTAATAAGGAAGCTACGGGAGATTTCCGGACTAGACCTGAGCTTAGCCGACAATCTGATCGATGCTACTCAGAACACCGATACCCTCGTCGAGTTTTCCTCTTCCATGAAAAGTCTTGCTTTGGTACTGTCCAAAATTGCTAACGATCTGCGACTCTCCGCTTCCGGACCTTATTGCGGGCTGAAAGAGATTAACCTACCCATGATGCAGCCCGGTTCCTCTATAATGCCCGGTAAGGTAAATCCGGCTATCCCCGAAGCGGTCAACCAGGTAGCTTTTCAAATCATGGGCAACGATTTGGTGGTGACCCTAGCTTCGCAAGCTGGCCAGTTTGAACTAAATGTCATGGAGCCGGTAATGGCCTTTAATCTTCTGCAATCCATTAAGATTTTGACTAATGTCCAGCATATCTTCGCAAGCCGTTGCCTTAGAGGAATTAAAGCCAACCGGGAGCGGTGCCTGGAGATGGTGGAAAATAGCATCTGTTTCGTGACCGCACTGAGTCCGCACCTGGGATACGAGATGTCCTCCTCTATCGCTAAGGAAGCCATTCAGCAGAAACGCAAGGTTCGTGACATTGTGCTGGAGAGACAGCTAATGTCTGAAAAAGAGTTGGACAAGATCCTTGATATTTATGAAATGACCAAGATGGGTATTGCTGGCAAAGAGTTCTTGGTGGAATCTAAAAAATAAGCTGAGAACTAAACGTCAAACCCATGAAAATAAAAACTTATAAGTCGATGACTTATAAATTCACCCCTTGCGGAAAAGACAATACCTTAACCGTAAGGGGTGTTTTCAATATTATCCTTGGCCGTTAGAAAAATAACAGGAGTGGGCGATATTATCTGAATGACTTCAAAGCCGTCCAGACCAGGCAGCATAACATCAAGCACAATTAAATCAAATACTTTGGTATTCGCAAGAATAACAGCTTGGAGTCCGTCGTATATTTGTTTACAATATGTCCTACTAGTTTTAGATTTCGCGCAATCAACTCATTGATTGGTTTGTCATCTTTCACAATCAAGATTGAAGCCATTTAATAACCCACTATACTATTTATACACAACTGTTTCCATCTTTTATCCTGCTCCGAATAAATGGAAACATCGTTTAGAAAACCTTGTAAGGGTACTAAAGTTGGACAAAATGATCCATGTCCATGTAGCAGCAGTAAGAAATATAAAAAGTGCTGTAATGAAGAATAATGCCGTCCAGGGGATACTAGAATGATGCGGCATCTTTTTTGGATGTCCTTTTGCATTAATGTCTTTTATGAAGTGTGGTTTAATTCTCAGTTCTTAAACCATAGTATTTACAAATACCGGAAAATGTCGTAAAATATTATTGACCGAAAACTGTCAACTTTATTTTTATCATTCACAGACGGTTGTCTTAAAGTAGAAGGACTTAAATTGTCTATATTTAAATAAGGAAAGGTAGTATGTAAAATGGGAACTGTATATATTTTCAGAGGTAAAGCGGCAACCGGTAAATCGACATTGGCAAATATGCTTGCAAAAAAGCTGTCTATCCCCGTTTTATGCAAAGATGATGTTGTTGATGCTTTAAAGCGTAGTAAAAACATTGATAGTGGAAGTATTAATAATGAAGTTTGCTATAATATCTTATATAAAATAATACAGACTAATCTTAATTTGAATACTGACTTCATACTGGATATTGCTCTTGGTGATAGAAATAATGCGAAGTGGTTTTTCGAAAGATTGAATTTCAAAAATAATAAAGTTTTGAAATTTTTTATTGATTGTAGTGATGAAGATGAATGGATTAAAAGACATGTAGAAAGACTTCATAACCCTTTACCGCACCAATCTTTTAATTCAATTGAACAAGTCGTTAAACATTACAAGAAAGCAGATGTATATCCATTTGAGGATGAATTTGTAATTGATAGTGCAGAATCTGTTGAAGAGTGTTTCCAAAGAATTAATGAAATCATAGAATCTTCTACATAGAAGCATAGAGACCTCAGACACAGGGGATTATGGAGTCGACTAATGTTCTGACTAAGAAGACAGTGATATATAAATCGGTTCAATGAAACAAGTCAATAAAGGCAGTGTTTAATAGTCAAGTGGCCAGGCTAAATGCCATAGTTCCACGAGTGGACGAAATACGTAGTATTGATGTCACGAGTAAAAGATTAATTTAGCCGAAAATCCTTATATATCAAGGTTTCCAGCACATATGGGTACAAAACCCATTGAGTGAAAAACATGGTTTTTTCGGTTCGAGGAAACAAGTCCGTATAAACAGCTTTTGATAGTCAAGTGGTCAGGTTGGATGTAAACATATAAATGTACCACTATAACGTGGATAAACAGGAAAATATCGATTAGTTTTGCACTGCGAATTATCACTTGTAGAAGGAGCATTAAAATGGACAATCAAAACTCTGATTACTCTATAAACGCAAATCGTTTACTACTGATTGATTGGGCGCAAAGGATATGTGCGAACCAAAACATCCTCATACACAATGAAATAACGGATATAAAAGAAGCGAAACTTTTTCGCATTTTATCAAATGTCGGTGACTTATACTTAAAGAAAACGACCAGTTTTATTAATGATGAATTAACTTTCACGCTTAGGTTAATGGAACTAGGGATTATTGCCTTACCTGAATTCCTTGGTTATGACCATAATTTGAAAGTGTGCCTTATGCGGGACATGGGCGGAAGCGATTTATCTGCATTGCAGTTGTTGGATATGGATACGGCACTAAATATGTTTATTTTTTTGTCCCGTATACAAAAGGATTCGATTCGGTATGTAAAATCGAAAGATTTTTATGGCTTTGATTATAGGATCGAAACAATGTTAGAAGAACTGAGCGATTTACCCGAATCCGCATATAAAATGTTGTCCGATACACAGTATAAAATTACTATAGATGAAACGGAAAAGTTAAAACGAAACACCGAGTATGTAAAAACGGTATTAGAATCTATAAAAAACTCAAATCTCCCTGATACAATTCATCATGGAGATTTGGGGTCGTACAATGTCAGGATCGTGAATGGCAAAAGTACTTTTTATGATTGGGGTTGTGGAGGTGTATCACATCCATTTTTTGATACTTTCCGCTTATTACAATCGATAAGAGGAAAACTCCCGGCTGATGTACCTGCTAAAGAAATTATTATTGACACATATCTTAGGGAATGGTCAGATTACGCAAGCCATGATGAACTAAAGAACATATATCTTGAAATTGACGGATTAGCGGGATTCTATATGGCTTATGTTAAATACATCAGAGCGAGGAATCTACACTTGTCATATACAGGAAAAGCGGATTCGATATTTGCGGATGGCTTGGGGTTGAATAAACGGTATGAAACAGCTGCCACATATCTGAAAAGGTTTATATTGAATGACTTTATTTTATAAATCCTTCCTAGACACAAACGGATACCCCATTATGGAGCGTTTTTGAAAAAAACAGAACCGTTTGACAGGTAACCTTTTCATTTTGAATACTGCTTCCGTATAAATACAACACTCCTAGAGTGCCCTGTCGGTTTTTGGTAGTCAAGTGGTCAGGTTAGATGTTTTTTCGGATTTTTTTGAGATTGTGTGGTCATGTTGGATGTAGACCATTTACAAAATTTAATATAAATTTAGCTGATTGAACAGTAAATCCTTAGCTAATGTAGAATTCAAAGAGGTGTCAAGATGGATAATATAACTTTAATTACAGAAACCTTTGAAAGTTTTATGGGAAAAGAAGTATGTTCCATACATAAATTAAATAATGTTCCCAATAACCAAGTTTATAAGATCGAAACTGAACCGCAATCCTACATTTTTAAAATTTATGCCAAACGTGACTGGCCAGAAGATGGGAAACTGCCTTTTATCACTAAAAAACTTGATGAATACAAAATACCTCATGCAAAGCTTTATGTATTTGATCGGGACAATGACAATTTCCCAAACGGCTACCTGATTGAGGAATACCTTTTTGGGGTAACTGTGGTAAGGTTACGGTTCCTCATCCAAGAAAGGAACTAGATCCAAAAACCGTTAAGAGTATATGTAATCAGGCAAATATACAACTATAGGAGGTAGTGTTATGGATAGATGTATTTTCCCAGCAGTATTTGAACCAGATGAACAAAAAGGTTATACAGTTTCATTTCCGGATTTGCCCGGTTGCATTACAGAAGGTGATAATATAGAAGAAGCACTTCACATGGCAAAAGAGGTGCTAG
>ENA-UOOK01002591-UOOK01002591.1-fermentation-metagenome-genome-assembly--contig:-NODE-2591-length-21847-cov-3.421485_pt1 | contig 21847 bp, 24 predicted proteins | sample MGYA00245777_ERZ724023 | MGnify/ENA primary metagenome ERZ724023 (study PRJEB28704, sample SAMN03018312) | fermentation metagenome | biome: anthropogenic terrestrial biome; feature: soil; material...
AATCTCCGCCGTCTCCCCGATTACGACACCCATACCGTGGTCAATGAAAAGGTTCTTGCCGATTCTTGCGCCCGGGTGAATTTCAATTCCGGTCTTATGCCGGGAGCGCTGGGAAATATATCTTGCAAGGAACTCATGCCCATGTTCGTAAAACCAGTGTGCCCTGCGGTAGGAGCGCACTGCTTTAAAACCCGAGTACAGAAAATAAACTTCCGCCCGCGAGCGTGCCGCCGGGTCACGGTTCATAATAGAGTCAAGCTCCGCTTTCAGTTTGCTAAACATTGTTGCCTCCCGCAGGCTTTTCTGCAAAAAGCCTGAAAATCTCAGGGATAGTACTAAAAAATAAGCCTCCGTCCTTTTTAGGACGGAGGCGAAAAATTTCGCGGTTCCACTCCGTATTTCTAACTTTTCGGCACTGCTAACGGGGGCCGGCCGTACAGGGATTTCCTCCTGCACGCTCACGGACGCATTTCCCTGTCAGGGAGGCAAAAAGTGTTTTCAGCCTATTGGCACTTTCTCTCTGGTGTCCCCTTCTGGCAGATACTTCTTCCGTTCATTGCGTTTCAATTACAGCACAAAATATTCCCGGCATGTGCCGGACGTGACTGCAAATTATTACGAGATCAGTATAGTACAAAATCCGTGTTTTGTAAATGCCGGGCCTTATTTTTCTGAACGAAACATGGCAATATTTTCGCGGATATAAATCACACCGGAAACAACCGTCAGAATCGTTGCAATCCAAATGAGAGCACTGCCTGCCAAAAGCACCGGCTCCGGTGACGGCTTCCCCACAATCTCAAGGATGCTTTGCACAAAAAGGATGAAAATGACCGCCGCCATTTGGCTGATCGTTTTTATTTTACCCCACCGGTTTGCAGCAATCACCTTTCCGCCCTCTTCCAGTGCCAGAAGGCGAAGGGATGTCACCATCAGTTCCCGTACAATGATAATAAGGACACACCACACATTTGCAAACCCGAGTGCAAGGAAACAAATCAATGCAGAGATAATAAGAATTTTATCGGCAAGCGGATCAAGAAATTTTCCAAAGTTTGTAATGAGGTTCCTGTCCCGTGCAATTTTTCCATCATAGTGGTCTGTCAGGGAAGCCACAATAAATATGAGCAGCGCCCAGAAATAATGGAAAGGGATCTGAGAATACAGTACAAAAATAGTAAAAACAGGCACAAGCACTACACGCAGCAGAGTCAGCTTATTCGGAAGGTTCATGAATTTGCCTCCTGTCAGACAGTTTCGCCTGTCAGGTCTCCATCGATGCAGTCTGTAATCCTGACGTTCACAAACCTGCCTGGGACGGGTTTTTCTCCTTTTGCCTGAAAATATATTTTTCCGTCTACGTCGGGTGAATCCATATAGGAGCGCCCAAACCAGCAGTCCGCGAAGCGGTCGAAGCCTTCTGTCAACACGCGTAGCGTATGCCCTGCCATTGCTTCCCCCTGCTCCTGCATAATGTTCATCTGAAGTTCCATAATGGTTTCCGCGCGGCGTTGTTTTTCTTCTTCGTCAATCTGGCCGGGAAGCGCGGCGGCAGCCGTGCCCTCCTCCTGGGAATAGGCAAAACAGCCAAGGCGCTCAAAGCGGGTTCCCCTCACAAAAGAGCAGAGCTCATCAAACTGCTCAGGTGTCTCGCCCGGGTAACCGGCAATCAGCGTCGTGCGGAGAACCAGGCCCGGCACTTCCCTGCGCATCCTGCGGATCAGTGCATCCAGAGTCCTGCGGTCACCACCGCGGCGCATGGAGCGTAGAATTTCTCCATTGCAGTGTTGAAGCGGAAGATCAATATAAGGGACGACTTTCTCTTCCCCGGCAATGGTATACAGCAATTCATCCGTTATGGTTTCCGGATAAGCATAAAGTACGCGGATCCATTCGATGCCCGGGATTTTGCACAGGCGGTGCAGAAGTTCCGGAAGCATATATTTTCCATAAAGGTCAATTCCATAGCATGTTGTGTCCTGCGCAATCAGGATCAGTTCCCTTGCGCCATTTTTTGCAAGGCACTCAGCTTCCTCCACAATGTTTTCCAGCGTGCGGGAACGGTATCTTCCGCGGATCATCGGGATGGCACAGTAGGAGCAGCGGTTATTGCACCCTTCGGCAATTTTGAGGTAAACCGACCAGCTTGGCGTAAGAAGGACACGCTCCCCGCAAAGCGGCAGTTTTGTTTTCTCCGGGAATAGTTGCTCCCGTCTTCCGCCGACAGCCTCTTTCACAACGGAAACAATGTCCGAATCCGCGCCGATCCCTGCAACGGCATCCACTTCGGGAATTTCTTTCATCACATGTTCGCGGTAACGTTCCGCAAGGCAACCTGTTACAATAATGGCCTTGATTTTCCCTTCGGCTTTCAGCTTTGTAAGCTCAAGGATTTCATTAATGGATTCCTGTTTGGCGGCAGTAATAAAGCCGCATGTATTTACAAGCGCAATGTCTGCAAGCGAGGCATCATCCCTGATGATATATCCGGCCTTGCGGAGGGTGGCAAGCATGATTTCCCCGTCCACTTGATTCTTTGCACATCCAAGGTTTACAAGCCCTACTGAATATGGCATTTATTCATCCTCATCTGTTGTCATTTCACGAATTGCACTGCGGATATCATCCCAGCAATAGCCCATGCGGTGGAGGGCAGCAGCAGCGCGCAGGCGTCCTTTTTCTTCATTTAAGCAGTTTAAGTATTTCTTTTTGAGGATTTCTTTTGCAGTTTTGCCCGGGTCTGCCGGCGCAGCTTCCTCTGCGGCACGCTCCGCAGTTTCACGGGAAATACCCCGTCTCATCAGTTCTATGCAGACACGTCGTGCAGCAAAACCTTTGTGGGAAAAAAGTTTGCGTGCAAGGCCTTTCGCATATTCCTCATCATTCACAAGGCCAAGCTCAACCATCCTAGCCGCCGCTTTTCCGGCGGCTTCTGCCGGAAAAAATCGGCCCAGTTTACGGGCAAGCTCTTTTTCAGAGTGCGCACGAAAGCTGAGAAGATTCATGGCTTTCTGTTCCGCGCGCCGGGCATCGCTTGCAAGGAGCAGCTTTTTCAACTGCTCATCATCAAGGCTGTCCCCTAGGTGCAGCCCGGATTTCAGATAAATCTCTGCGTCAAGGTCGACCGCCTTCTCACCGTCGATAAAAAGTGACACAAGGTTTTTGCCGTGCGGTTCGGCGGAAGTCAGCATCATGTATCATCGGCCTCAATATCAATATCAGTGCCGTAGCGTTCCTCATCGCTCTGGGATGGGGATGGTTCTTCCGGTTCCGATGTTTCTACCGGTTTTGCTCCGCCGGAACCGGAATGCTTTTCCGGCGTACCGGACCTTGAAAACAGTTTCCCGGAATCCGCGCGGATTTTGGTTTCGATTTCCTGCGCTGTCTCCGGATGCTCATCCAGGAATTTTTTTGCATTTTCTCGGCCCTGCCCAAGGCGGACGTCCCCATAGTTGTACCATGCGCCGCTCTTTTGAACAATATCCAAATCGACGCCAAGGTCAAGGACTTCACCGGTATGGGAAATACCATGGCCGTACATCATATCAAACTCCGCTACGCGGAAAGGAGGGGCGATTTTGTTCTTGACAACCCTTACCTTTGTACGTGAGCCGACTTGCTGACCGCCGACTTTAATCGCTTCTCCCCTGCGGACATCAAGCCGGACTGAGGCATAAAATTTCAGTGCGCGTCCGCCCGTCGTGACTTCAGGGTTTCCATAGGTAATACCGATTTTTTCACGGAGCTGGTTGATAAAAACAGCAATACAGTTCGATTTTGAAATTGCACCGGCAAGCTTGCGCAGCGCCTGTGACATCAGGCGGGCCTGCAGGCCGACAACATTGTCGCCCATTTCCCCTTCAATCTCCGCGCGGGGAACAAGCGCTGCTACGGAGTCAATTACAATCACGTCGATTGCGCCGGAGCGGACAAGCGCCTCCGTAATTTCAAGTGCCTGCTCACCGGTATCCGGCTGAGAGACAAGGAGGGAATCCACATCCACGCCGAGTGCTGCGGCATAGGAAGGGTCAAGGGCATGCTCCACATCAATGAATGCGGCATTTCCACCGTTTTTTTGCCCCTGTGCAATGCAGTGGAGAGCAAGTGTCGTCTTTCCGGAGCTTTCCGGCCCGAAAATCTCCACAATTCTTCCACGCGGTAACCCGCCAATACCAAGGGCCATGTCAAGGCCAATGAAACCAGTCGGAATAGCAGCTACCTGCATGGCGCGATCCTGCCCAAGGCGCATGACGGCCCCCTTGCCAAACTGCTTTTCAATCTGTGCAAGAGCTGTTTCCAGCGCCTGCTTTTTATCGGTATTGGTATCAACCGTTTTGGTCAGTTTTCTTGTTGCTGCCCCTTTTTCCGACATGTCCATTCCTCCCATCCCTGCATGAGATGCAAATCTATTTTATTATAAATGTTTTCCCGCTGAAAAGCAACTCTTGCGGCTTCCGCTGACAACACGATCATAGCCGGAAAAGTCCCGCAGCACACGGAGGTCTGCAAGTGTTGTCTCAAAGAGTGCGCAGACAGCTGCGGCTTCCCCCTCGCCAATCTCTACGGCGGCAATTCCACCCGGCTTTAGTTCCGGCAGCCAGAGTTCCGCCAGGGCACGGTAGAACCTGAGGCCATCTGCCCCTCCGTCAAGGGCTTCCTGCGGCTCGCGGCGGACTTCCCTTTGCAGCCCCGGAATCTCCCCAGTCCGGACATAAGGCGGATTGCATACAACCGCATCGAGACCGGAAAAGCTTTGGGCAGCATTTGGGTCCAAAAGGTCAAGTTGCACTGCTTTTACATTGGAAAGGCCGGTTTTTACAATATTCTTTTCCAGGTAAGAAAAAGCCTTCTCATATTTTTCTGCCGCAGTGATATGTGCACCGGGAAAACAAGAAGCGAGGCCCAGCGCAACAGCACCTGATCCAGAGCAGAGGTCAAGGATTTTGGGTTTTGCGTTCCCTTCCAGCCGGCGGGCCGCTTCACGGACAAGCTGTTCCGTCTCCTCACGGGGGCATAAGACGCCTTCCCCAACTGCAAGTGTCAGACCAAAAAAAGGCCATTCGCCCAATATATACTGAAGCGGCCTCCCCCCCGCGCGCTCCCGCGCCATCGCAAGGTAAGCCGCTGTCTTTTTTTTATCCGCTTCCCAGTCTGAATCCAAGATTCGCTGCTGCCGGTCCAGCCCGAAGGTTCTCTGGAACAGGCATCCCGCGTCAAATGACGGTGAGTCACAGCCGGATTCCCGCAGGAATTTCCGGCCCATGCGGTATGCTTCCCCGATTGTCATTCTGTCTTCCCCGCAATCTCAATCCGGTCTTCCCCGTTCTCCGGAATCACTTCGCGCATGGCGGCAATGGCAACCCCAATCATGTTGTCATCCGGCTCTTTTGTTGTCAGGCGCTGAACCCACAGGCCCGGTGCGGAAATAATATGTGTAAGCAGGTTGTCATTCCGTCCGCAGTAGCGGAGCAGTTCATAGCCGCAGCCAACAACAACCGGGATACATGCAAGTTTTGCCAATGTGCGGATAAAAGGATCCGTAAATGGGATAAGGAAGCCAATCAGAATTCCAATCAACAGCATCAGGGCAAAGAAGCTTGTACCACAGCGCGGGTGAAAACGCTGGTGCTTCCTCACATTTTCAACCGTAAGTTCTTCCCCGTTTTCATAGCAGAAGATTGTCTTATGCTCAGCGCCATGGTACTGAAACACACGGTGCATGTCCGGCATTGCCGCACATGCGGCAAGGTAAGCAATGAAAATGCCAATACGCATCACGCCTTCAGCGGGGGAACGCCAGACCGCAAGGGCCGGCCCCGCAGCTCTCTGGAGCAAATTAAAAAGCCAGGTAGGCAACACAAAAAACAGGGCAACCGCAATTACGAATCCGAGCACAGTCCCCACTGCCGAAACGGCATTCATGGCCTTGTTTCCGAACTTTTCGTCAGCCCAGCGCTCCAGCTTTGATTCTTCCTCCTCTTCCAGCCCAGCCTTTTCCACCGAGCGCATCATCGCGCGGTAGCCGGTTGTAAGGGAATCCACAAAGGCGACCATGCCGCGAAAAAAGGGAAGCTGCCAGATATGGCCGGAGGATTGCCTGAGCTCTGCCGTTTTCATCTGCTCCAGTGAAATCGTCCCGTCCGGCAGACGGACGGCCAGTTCCGTTTTCTCCGGGCCGCGCATCATAATGCCTTCCACAAGTGCCTGTCCGCCAATAGAGGTAATGCACTTTGTTTTTTCCCTGCTCATTTGGCTTTCTGTTCCCCCTTAGCAGCTTCCCATGTCCCGTTTTCCAGTTTGCGGAAAGTCGGGATGCGTATTGTAACGGCTGTGCCAACATTCTCGTGGCTGTCAATATCAAGGCTTCCGGAGTGAAGTGTCATGATCTCGTCGGCAAGTGCAAGGCCGATGCCGGAGCCGCGGCGGGTGTAGTTTGCCTTGAAAAACTTGGTCTTGATCCTGGGGAGGTCCTCCTCAGAGATGCCGCAGCCCTTGTCCTCGACGGTGATGATGATGAATCCGTGCTTTTCATAGGCCGAAACCAGCACGCTGCCGCCGCTGTCGGAATATTTGATCGCATTGTCGATGATATTGACAAAAACCTGCCGCAGGCGGTTTTTGTCCCCCATCACGGGGGAAACGGTGTCGGGCAGCTCGCAGGAAAGCTCGATATTATCCCGGCTGGCCTTGGGGGAGTACATGATGACGGTTTCCTCCAGCTCGGCCAGCACGTCCAGCCGCTCCTGGATGAGGGTGAGCCTGCCGCTCTGCACCCGGGAAAAATCCAGCAGCTCCTCCACCATGGACTGGAGCCGCTCGGTTTCGGATAAAATCACCTTCATGCCCCGCTCGACGGTTTTGGAGTCGGGGGGATAGGCGGTTTCGGTGAGGGTTTCGCCCCAGCCCTTGATGGCGGTCAGGGGAGTGCGCAGCTCGTGGGACACCGACGAGATAAAGTCGTTTTTCATCTTTTCGGCCCGGCCCAGCTCATCGGCCATGTAGTTGATGGTGTCGCCCAGCTCGCCGATCTCGTCGTTGTATTTATTGCTGATGCGGGCCTTAAAGTCTCCCGAGGCGATTTTTTTGGCCACCTTGCCGATTTCGCCCACGGGGATCACGATGGAGCTAATAAAATAGGAGTTGGAGAACATCACAAAGAACAGGGTAATGAGACCCACCAGGCTGATGATGGACACGATGGTCACCACCTGGTTCTGGGCGTTCTGCAGGGAAACCACGAACCGCACCGCGGAATAGCGGGGGTTATAGACCGGGCAGCGCAGGGACACCGCCATATACTGCTCGCCGCTTTCGGTTTTCCCGGTATAGGAGGCAAGGCCCTCCTGCGAACGGATGGCCTCGGCCACATCGGGCATGACGGCGCCGGAAACCGGGGGAAAGCCGGAGGTGGTGACGGCGATTTTTCCCTCCTGGTCGATGAGCATCAGCTCCAGCGTGTCGGAGTCGGCGAAATTATCGATAAAAGAGTGGAGCTTTTCGGCCGCCTCGGCGGAGGAAAGGGAGGAAAGGGCCGTAAGGCTGGTCTGCATGTCGGAAACATGATAGTCCAGCGCCTGCTCCACCGAGCCTTTGTAGAAATTCTGCACCGAAATGGAGATGCCGATAATTATGGCAAGCAGAATGGTGAAGATGACCGAAACGCTGTTTAAAAGCCAGCGGCGGGTGATCCCGCCGGAAAGAAAATGTCTTTTCCGCTTGCTTTTTTCCAAAACCGCCCGCCGTCCTTTCTGAAAAAATAAATGCGCGGGCCTCGGCCTTAAAAGAGGTTCGCGATCACTGCACCGTAAAACCGATCTATCCGTTCCATTTATAGCCGAAACCCCAGACCGTGGTCAGGTATTTCGGCTCGGAGGGATCGTCCTCGATTTTCATGCGCAGGCGGCGGATGTTGACGTCCACGATTTTGTCGTCGCCGGCGTAATGGCCGCCCCAGACCTCGGTCAGGATGTTTTTGCGCTCAAAGGCGATGTTGGGGTTTTTCAGGAAAAATTCCATGAGCTGAAATTCCACCTGAGTCAGGTCCAAAGGCTTGCTGTCTTTTGTAAAGCTGCGGCTTTTTAAATCCAGCGTAAAGGGGCCGGAACGCAGGATCTCCGCGGTCGCCATGCTTTTCTGGACATTTAAAAGCACCCGGCGGTGCAGCGCGTCCACTCTCGCCACCAGCTCGCTGACGCCGAAGGGCTTGGTCATATAGTCGTCGGCGCCCAGCATGAGGCCGTTTACCTTGTCCAGCTCCTGGGTCTTGGCCGTCAGCATCAGGATGCCGATCTGCTCGCTTTCCTCCCGGAGAGCTTTGCAGACCTCGAAGCCGTCCACATTGGGCATCATCACGTCCAGAACCGCCACGTCCACCCCGGAGGGATTTTCGCGGAACACCTTCAGGGCCTCGGCGCCGTCCTTTACGTCGGTGACGCTGTATCCGGCCCGGATCAGGTTCAAGACGATAAATTCGCGGATATTGTCCTCATCCTCGGCAACCAGAATCTTTTTCATGAAAACACTTCCTTTTCATCCGGGGGACAAAGCCCGCCGCTTGCATTTTGTCATTGTTCAACTGCCTATATTTCTTCAGGGGACAAAGCCCCCGCCTTTTTCCTTCAGCCGATCAGCCGGATGCGTCCGGCCAGTTCCCCGTAGCTTACAAAGCCGTAGCGCCCCTGCGATTCCGCGGGGATCTGGATATAGACGGTGCAGGAAGCGTTTTCGGCGGCTTTCTCCCAGCCGGAAGCGTCGAATCCGGGGGAAGAGGAGCCCGCCGCGGCGCAGCGGATATAAAACAGGGGAGAATCTTCCGTTTCCTGCTCCGTTTTCCGGCCCTGGGAGGCGTAAACGGCAACGGAACCGGCGGCGTCCAGCGACCTTACGGTAAAGACCACCCGGCCGCCGTTTTCCTCCGAGGGATTGATAACGGTCCCTCCTCCGGAGGAGGAGACGGAAGCGCCGTCGCCGTACAGCTCGGGCAGGGAGAGGAAGTAGCCGTAGGTTTCGTCGTAGTAGCCTGTCAGGACGGTGGAAAAAGCGTCCTCCTCCGGCTGGTACTGCTTCAGCTCGGTCAGATCCGGGCCGGCGGCGGCATCGGCCTGGGAGCGCCGGTAGGGGATTTCGGTGATGCCGTCCCCGTTATAATCCATGGAGATTAAATCCGAGGTGCGCAGGGTAAGATAAGTACGGTCGGCCTCGTCGTTGAACAGGCAGTTATACAGGGCGCCGTCCTTCATCATCAGGATTTCGGTGGTCAAAACATCGGAGGAGGTGTAGCCGTCCAGAAACACGGCGGGGGTATTCTCCGCGGCAAGGCCGAAGGAAACGCTGCGGTATCCGCGGACGGCCGCGGCCTCGCTGATGTCGTAGGTTTCGGAATCCACGGCGGGCTCGGTTCCGGTCAGGGGAAGATGCCCCGCCATAAAAGCGCCGCCGTCGTTATAAATCAGAAGCAGCTCGTCAATGCCGTCCTGGTCAAAATCGCAGGGGGTCGCCTCGATGTATGCCATATCGAAAAGCACCCGGGGATTTTCCTGTTCGTAGGCATACACCTGAAGCCGGCGGTCGGCGGTGTTCTGCACGCTGTAGCCCGCGGCCAGAAGGCTCGTCCCGTTTTCCGCGCGCAAAAACCAGACCGAATCGACCTCGTAGCCCGGCGTGCTGTAATTCCACACGGCGGTCCACTGGCCGCTGATCTTATCCAGCAGACAGATCCTGGCCTCTGTCCCGGTATTGACGCCGCGGTAAAAAATCACCGCTTCGTCGGCGCCGTCTCCGTCTAAATCCCTGAAGGCCACGGCGTCGTCAAAGTCGCCGGATCTGGGGAACAGAAACCGGACGTTTTCCCCGGCGGCGCTTAAAAAAGCTTCTCTGACGGCGGAATATTCCCCGCTTAGGGAAACCGGGCTCATCATGTTCCGCCCGCTGATGGAAAGAGGGGTGCAGCCGGAAAAAAGCAGGCAGAGCAAAGCAAGCAGCGCCGCCGCTTTCACGCTTTTTTTCAAAGATTGCCCCTCCTTCGGTTCGTCTTTTATCCTCTGCTTTACAGTGCAGACAGATCGTTTCATCCCTCATTATAACAGATTATTCCTGCCTGTAAAAGAGCTTTCCGGTTATTTTTGCCGCCGCTCCTGGGAAATCCTGAGAATGTAAGATTTATGTAAAATTTGTGTACGGTTTTCCTCCCGCGGTTGACACTTTTTACAAACCACATTACAATAATCTTAAGAATACCCTGGAGAACCCCTTTTTAAGCGGGGGATAAACCGGCTCTGCGGCGGTTCCGGGTAAAAAGGGAAAACAGACAGTCTCTCTCGATTTTACAGGGAATTGCTGCGGAACTGTTTTTCCGAAAGGAATGAGGATCATCATGGATTTTCAGGAACTGATCTGCACAAAGCGTACCTTCCGCCGCTTTCTGCAAAAGCCGGTGGACGATAAAATTGTGGAGGAAATGCTGAATGCCGCCCGTCTGGCCGCCTCCGCCGCCAATCTTCAGCCGCTGCGCTATGCCGTGGTCAAGTCTCCGGAGATGGCGGAGAAGATTTTTCCCCTTACCCGCTGGGCCGGGTATCTTGCCCCTGAGGACGGGTATCCTAAAGAGGGGGAGCGTCCCGTTTTATATGTGCTGGTGCTGTGCGACAGCAGGGCCGGCCAGAAGTGGCACGAGGTGGACGCGGGCCTTGCTCTGGGCAATATGACCCTTTCGGCCTGGGCGCACGGCGTGGGCAGCTGCATCATCGCTTCCGTCGATAGGGAAAAGGCCGCCGCGCTGTTAAACCTCCCGCCGGAGCTTTCCATTTACATGGCGGCGGCTTTCGGGTACCCCGCCCACCGTTCCTCCTGCACGGACATGGAAAGGGACGGCGGCGTGAAATACACCCTGGACGAAAACCGGGATTATGTGGTTCCCAAGCGGAAGCTTTCCGACATGGTTCTGTGGTACTGATTTTTCCGGCGCTTCGCCTTTTTTTCTCCCCTTTATCTGAAAGGACGGGTGTTCCCTATGGAGATTGCCAAAATACTGACGCTGACCTTAAACCCCAGTCTGGACATTACCATGTGGGTGGACGGACTGGACGATGAGGACGTCAACAACGTGAAAAGAGAGCGGGTGGACGCCGGCGGCAAGGGGATCAACGTGTCCCGCGCCCTGCGGGCTTCCGGCGCGCCCACCAGAGCCTTTATTCTCGCCGGGCGGGCAAACGTCCCGGTGCTGAAGAAATTTCTGGAGCAGGAAAAGGTGGACAGCTTTATTGCCGAAACCGCGGGGGCCATCCGGGAAAACTACACCATGGTAAAGCCCCAGGGCATCTGCAAGCTCAACAAGCCGGGACAGGCCGTGGACCTGGCCGACTACGACCGGCTGGTGCGGGAGCTTTTGAAGGAAACCGACGATAAGACCTTTGTGGTGATTTCCGGGAGCCTTCCCAAAAATATCACCTGCGAGCATCTGCGGCTTCTGACCGGCGAGCTTTCGGCCCGTAAAATCCCCTTTGCGCTGGATACCAAGTCCCTTTCCGCGTCGGAGCTCATCAGCCTAAAGCCGTATCTCATCAAGCCCAACGCCGAGGAGTTTCTGAAGCTGACCCGCCGCACCGCGGGGGAGGACATCGCCGTGATGGTAAACAGCGCCCGGGAGCTGATTGAGCAGGGAATTCCTCACATCCTGCTGTCTTTGGGGGCAAGGGGCCTGATCTATATCAGCCGGGACGGCTATATCTGCGCCGACGTGCCCGACGTGCCGGTGCGTTCCGCCGTCGGGGCGGGGGATACCTGTCTGGCGGGATACCTGTACGCCCGCACTAAAAATCTTCCGCTGGAGGAATGCGTGCGGTACGCCGCCGCGTTCGGCACCGCCTCGGTGATGAAGGACGGCACCGCGCCGCCGGATATGGCCGTGGTAAACGGGCTTTTGCGCAAGGTCACTATCAGCGCCACCGGATTTTAAAAACAGACAGGCAGGGCTGTTTCCTCATAAGGGAAACGGCTTTTTTGTTTTTTAGCTTTCCTACGATTTCAATTTTCAGTTGTGACAGCGTGCAGAGGACCCTGCAGGACAACTTTATCGGCTCTGAGCTTGGCGACCCGTCCTCGCTGGATATCCGGTATGCGTTCGGAGACGGGGAGGAGCTTTCCATCCCCGGCATGGGCTTCACCCTGCCTCTGGACAGCCCTATCCCGGCTCCGGTTCGGATAAAATAAGCGGATATTACCAGACCGGCGGCGCGGCGGAGAGCTCGGAGAGCGCCGTGGAATAAATCTCCTTTGACAAATTGCGGCGCATATGCTATGATGTGGGTAATTTGAAGCGGTTCGGCAGACAAAGAGGGGGTTTTTGTCCGTTTCCCCTGTTTTTCTGCGGAGCTGCCGTTGATTGAGGAATGGGAGCGTGGGAGGATGCGTATTTTTTCCTGCTGATTAGTCTGGCGCATAACAAAGAACCGAAAAAGGGATTTCCTCCCTTTGGTCTGTTATGCCGCCTGGCAGGAAAAAAACGTGTTCTTTCATGCTCTTTTTGCGTCAAGGCTGTCCGGGATCTCCCGATTGCGGGGTTTTCCTCCTGATGGCAAAGCGTAAAAAGCCGGCTTAAAAGCGTTTGCTTTCCTGCCGGCTTTATTTTTGCTTTGAAGGAGGAGAATCCTTATGTCCTTTATTGATGTGCAAAATCTGACCTTTGCTTATGAAGGCAGCTATGACAATCTTTTTGAAGACGTGTCCTTCCGGCTGGACGGGAGCTGGAAGCTGGGGCTTGTCGGCCGCAACGGCCGGGGAAAAACCACCCTGTTAAATCTTTTCATGGGAAAATACGAGTATTCCGGCGCGATTTCGTCCGGCCTTGTCTTTCAGTATTTCCCCTTTGACGTGCCCGACCAGTCCCGGACCCCGCTGGAAATTGCCGAAAGCAAAATCTCCGGCTTCGAGGAATGGCGGCTTTTAAGGGAGCTTTCCCTGCTTTCGGTGGAGGAGGACGTTCTGACCCGTCCCTTTTATACCCTGAGCAACGGGGAACAGACCAAGGTGCTGCTGGCCGTCCTCTTTTTAAACGAACACGCGTTTCTGCTCATCGACGAGCCCACCAACCATCTGGACACCGGGGGGCGGGAAATCGTCAGCCGCTATTTAAACGGCAAGCAGGGCTTTATCCTTGTTTCCCACGACCGGGCGTTTCTGGACGGCTGCATCGACCATGTGCTGTCCATCAACCGGAACAATATCGAGCTGCAGAAAGGAAATTTTTCCTCGTGGGAGGAAAACAAGCGGCGGCAGGACGAATTTGAGCTTGCCGAGAACCGGCGGCTCAAAAAGGATATCCGGCGGCTTTCGGAGGCGGCAAAGCAAACCGCCGACTGGTCCGACAAGGTGGAAAAGACCAAAAGCAAAAAAAACATGCCCTCCAATTCCGGAACGGGCAAGCTGGATAAGGGCTATATCGGGCACCAGGCCGCCAAAATGATGCAGCGCTCCAAAAACATCGAGACGCGCAGGCTTTCCGCCGCCGAAGAGAAAGAGGGGCTTTTGAAAAACCTCGAAACCGCCGAAAGCCTGAAGCTTTCCCCTCTGCCCTACCATTCCCGGCGGCTTCTTTCGCTGGAAAAGCTCTCTCTTTTTTACGGGGAGAAGGCCGTCTGCGAAAACGTCGCCTTTACGGTGGAAGCGGGCGACCGGGTCGCCCTGACCGGCAGAAACGGGTCGGGAAAATGCAGTCTTTTAAAGCTCATCGGCGGGCAGGAGATCGCCTTTTGCGGCGGGCTTCAGAAGGGAAGCGGGCTGGTGATCTCCGCCGTACCGCAGGACACCTCGTTTTTAAAGGGCAACCTGCGGGAGTATGCGGGCGCCCGGGGCATCGGCGAAAGCCTGTTTCTGGCGATATTGCGCAAGCTGGATTTCGCCCGCGTCCAGTTTGAAAAGGACATGGCGGATTTTTCCGGCGGGCAGAAGAAAAAGGTGCTGATCGCGGCGAGCCTGTGCGAAAAAGCCCACCTGTACCTGTGGGACGAGCCGCTCAACTTCATCGACGTATTTTCCCGCATGCAGATCGAGGAGCTGCTTCTGTCCTTCTGCCCCACCATGGTCTTTGTGGAGCACGACCGCGCGTTCTGCGAAAAAATCGCCACCAAAACGGTGGCGCTGTAAGGGCAAAAAAACAATGGCATTGCGGCAAAAAACGGAAGGTGGTATAATCAGGATAACATGAAAATAACGGGATAAGAACAGGGAGGGTGCTGTGGGCGGAATTATTCCGGACGGGATTAGAATGGGCTTGGGTATTTTGTTTTTTATGCTCATGGTCATTGCCCTGCATAAGCTGCTTTTAAAAGCGATTCACCTTTTCTTTCCCGATATGGAAAAGTTGGTCGAAAAAATTGTCGCTAAAATCTTGAAATAGAAAGCTGCCCCTTTTTCAGGCGGCGGGAAGATCTGAGCGGGCGGCCAAAGCCGTCCGCTTTTCTCCGCATTTGCAAAAGGCCGTATCCCGGCCGCCCTGCCTCTCCAAAGAGCGGAAAATCCGCTTTACGGGGAGGCTTTGCTGTGTTACTATATTTGCATAAGCGGGTTTTCGTTGGATCATGATGGAATCCCGGCTGCTTTAAGGAAAATAGGCTTGCTTTCATCCGTGCGGATCAGGTCTGATTGTTTAAATTATCAGGGGTTCGCGATAAAGTAAGCAAAAAATCATGATATATTGGGCGGTGATTATTTTGGCTGAGTATTTACAATTTGCTTTCCGGGATGAATTTCGAAACTGGCTGAACGATAATTGCATGTCGAGCGGCGGGATTTGGGTGCTATTCGGCAAATCAGGCGGGCCAAAAACGTTAAAGGCAAGCGAGGCGCTTGAAGAAGCCCTTTGTTTTGGCTGGATTGACGGTCAGATGCAAAGCATTGACGAGAAATCCTATATAAAATATTTCTCTATGCGAGGGAAAAACAGTAAATGGTCGGAAAAAAACAAGACGTTGGCAGAAGCGCTTGAAAAACAAGGGATAATGACCGATTACGGCAGAGCGAAAAGAGAAGAGGCCAGGAAAAATGGCCAATGGGACAAGCCGAAACCTCCGGCAGTTACGGACGAACAAATAGAGGCTTTATCGGATTTATTAAAAGAACATGAGCCGGCCTGCACGAATTTTCTCGCAATGTCTCCCTCTGTAAAAAAGACTTATACGCGGGCATATTTTGACGCAAAAACGGATGCCGGACGCAGTAAACGTTTCTCGTGGATGATTGAGCGGTTAAATAAAAATCTTAAACCGATGTAAAGCGTTATCTGAGCAGCAGTCTGAATAAACAGCGTACCTTTGTTCCCAAAGGTACGGGATATATTTGGTTTTCCTTTATAAGCAAGCCCAAACCGAAAAAAAAGCGGCGGGACGGCGCTGCCCCCGCCGCTCCTGCGGTCCCGTTCCTGTGAAGCCGCCCCGGGGGCCGCTTCCGCGCCGCTTTGATTACGGCAGTCCGCCGAAAAAACAGGGAGAGGACAATTTATGAATCCGTCAGAGAAAGAAGGGCTTTTGCCCGGCCTGCTTCCCATCAGTCTGGAATCCGTGGTGCTGGAATGCCGGGATATCGCCGCCTTATCCGATTTTTACATCCGGCTGCTGGGCTGGAAGAAAGCCGATGAGGAAGAGGGAGAGTGGATCGACATTCTCTCCCCGTCCGGCGGGGTCCGGATCGCGTTTCAGAAAAACGGGGACTATCTCCCGCCGGTGTGGCCGGACGAGCCGGGGGCCCAGCAGCAGATGGCCCATCTGGATTTTTCGGTGAGAAACAGAGAGCAGATGGAGCTTGCCGTGGGGCGCGCCCTTTCCTGCGGTGCCAAAAAGGCGGCTGCTCAGTATGACCCGGAAAAGTGGACGACCATGATCGACCCGGCCGGGCATCCCTTTTGCTTTGTGGTCCGGTACTGAGCGGGAGCGCCTTTTCCATGCCGGGTCTTGCCGGCGCGAAAAGCGGAGTGTATTTTTACACTCCGCTTTTTTCGCGAACGATTATTCAAAGGTTTTGCTTTCTTCCTTTAACCGCCGGACCAGGAAAAAATACTTCACCGCCGGGATCAGGAACAAAACGCCAAAGAGCAGAACGGCCGCCCGAAGCACCCATGTTACCGCGCCGGGCGGAGATTCGCCGGGAAGGAAGGCGACAACCGTCAGCGCCAGCATGGCAAAGACAGCCCAGGCATAGGCGTGCAGAACGGCCTGATAGGTATTCCGCTTATCCTGGACGGTGGTATGCAGCGCAAACGGTTTTTCATCCCGCTTTTTTTCCAGAATCAGCAGCTCGCTGTTATACCCGCCGGGCGAAGTGGCAAGCTGGCCCAGACCCTTTGCGTAGGGCCTCCATTTCACCTTGCCGTAAGAAAAATTCAGGTTGATGTTCTTGGTAAAAGCGCGGTAGCCTACGTCCTCCAGATACCCGCGGTAATCCTTTGCCCTGGAAACGGATCGGTCTCCCACAAACTCCACGGCGTATTCATACTCGTTCGGGCCGCATTCCTCAAAGGTATAGGTCATGATGCCGCACTTTTTCAGCCGGTACCCGCGCTCCGCCATCCGGTTGAGCCATTTTTCCTGTCCGTCCAGGAAATCGATGAAATACCGGAATACCGTTTTGCTCATTGGCTCTCCTCCTCCCCCATAATGCCGGACGCCGTTTTTAAGACCTCGCCCAGCCGCCGGTATTCTTCCCGCGCCTTCTGCTTTCCCAGCTCCGTGATCTGATACTCTTTTTTCCTGCCGTCGGACCCTTCCCCCAAAGGGGCGATCCATTTTTTCCGGAGCAGGGCGTCCACCGCCCCGTACAGGGTCCCCGCGCCCAGGCACACCCGTCCGCGGGTCGCTTTTTCTATAAACTGCATCATGCCGTAACCGTGGTTCGGCTGATAAGCGGCCAGCAGGACAAGAAAGGTGGTTTCCGTCAGCGCGCCGCCTTTTCTGTTGTCTCTGATCTCCATCCCTCCCGTATTATTACGTTTACTGTAATAACAGCCTATCACAAAACGAAATCAATAGCAACCCCGTTTTCCGGTTTTTCCGATGATGCGCAGGCGATGTTCCCAAGGGCGGGCCGACGGCAGTTTCTTCCGGTGAAATTTACAGGTTTTTGCACGAACGGACGGAAAGCCTCATAGAATGGAAAGGAGAATAAAAAAGGGGGGATACCTATGGCGGTCCCTATCGGAGGGATGGAACTTCCGCTGCTGGGCGAACTGACCCGCCAGCAGCTCAAGGACACGATTTTGAATGCTCTGATTGACGAAGCCGGCGCCGTGGATTTTTACGGCCGGCTTGAAAAGCAGGCTCCCGATGCGCTGCACCGGGAGTTTATCGGGCATGCCTACGAGGACGAAGTCAAGCACATCGCCTTTTTCGAACGGCTGTATTTCCAGCTTTTCGGCCGGGGGCCCCGTTACGGCTTCGAGCCGGTGGAATACGACGATTACAGGGACGGGATCTTAAAAGCCCTGAAAGGCGAGCTTGCCGCCGCCGAATTTTACCGGGATATCCAGCTTTCGGTAAACGACCAGCTTACCCGCGACACCTTTTATCTTGCCATGACCGACGAGCTGGAGCACGCGGCCAGATTTTCCGTGCTGTACGGCACGCTGTAAAAAGCGTTTTTACACGCCGAAGCCGCCGTCCGCACCCAGCACCTGCCCGGTAAGGAAGGAAGCTTTTTCCGACGAGAAAAACAGGGCGCTTTCGGCGATATCCCGGGGGGTTCCCAGCCGCATCAGCGGCGTCTCCTCCCGCAAAGCCGCAAGGTCCTGCGCGGAAAGGTTCCCGTTCATGTCGGTTTCGATCACTCCCGGCGCAATGCAGTTGACCCGGATTCCAGACGGCCCCAGCTCCTTGGCGAGGGCCCTGGTAAAGCCGATGAGCGCCGCCTTGCTGGCGGAGTAAGCCACCTCCATGGAAGCGCCGGTCACTCCCCACACCGAGGAAATGTTCACGATGCTGCCCCGCTTTTTCGAGATCATGGAAGGGACGGCGTATTTGCAGCACAAAAACGCCCCCCGGACATTCACTGAAAACAGCTCGTCCCATTCCTCTGCGGTGATCTCCTGAAACAGCCGCCGGGACGCGATTCCGGCGTTGTTGACCAGCGCGTCGATTCTGCCAAAATCCTTCAAAACCTGCCCCATCATGATTTTTACCTCATCTTCACAGGAGACGTCGGCCTGCCGAAGCGTGCAGCCGCCGCCGTTTCCTGTGATTTCTGCGGACAGGCTCTCTGCGGCTTCGGTATTTTTGCGGTAATTGGCGATAACGTGGTACCCGTTCTGGGCAAACAGCAGGGCGCACGCCCTGCCGATCCCCCGGGAGGCTCCGGTGACGACCGCGGTTCTCATCTGTTTTTCAGCCCTTTCCGAAAGGCGGCTTCCCTAATCGGCGTTTTGCTGCCGGTATTGGACGGGAGTGGCGCCGGCGTGCTTTTTGAACACGTAGTTGAAATAGGTCACGCTGTTAAAGCCCACCGAAAAGGCCACGTCCGCCACCGGCTGGACGGAATGGGCCAGCATCTCCTTTGCTTTGTTCACCCGCACGGTGTTGATGTACTCGGTGCAGGGCACGCCGGTTTCCTTGGCAAACAGGCGGCAGAGGTACTGGGGATTGACGAAAAAGTGCCCCGCCAGATCGGTGAGCTTTAAGCTGCTGTAATAGTACTGGTTGATGTAATTGATGGTCTGCCGGATGATCCAGTGGAGGTTTTTGCTTACCGCAGGGCCCGGCTCGGGTTTCGGCGCGTTTTTGGGAAAATATCCCGCACAGAGCAGGATAGAGTCGGCCACCAGCCGGGCAAGCTCCTGGTAGTAGCCCAGTTCCCCGTCCCGGATTTCATGGAGGGAGCCGATTTTTGAAACGGCCTCGTTTTCATCCATACCGCTCTGGCGGCAGGCGCGCAGCACCCGTTCCCGCACCTTTTCCCGGTTGGATTTTAAAAGCAGGTGCCCTAAGGACACGATGCAGGCGACCTTTTCTCCCGTTACCACCGGCACCATGATCTCGGTCAGCCCCATGTGGCAGGCGCCGGTCAGGGGCTGGGCGGTCTCGGTGACCTTATTGATGGCAAGCCCCTTGTTTTTCATGCATTTTTTCAGGTTCTGGGGAGAGGTTTTGATAAAATTGCAGAATTCGCAGTTGTGAAAGCAGCGGGGAGGAGAAAGCTCCAGACACTTATGCTGGATAAACGCCCCGTTTAAAAAGTGGATGGAAATATGGAATTTTTTGCCGTCGGAAAGGTGGCTGATCAGCTTTTCCAGATATCCGTCGAATTGCGGTTCCGGTTTCATTTCTCATTTCCCCCTGACTAAATCACGGTAACGACAATGGTGTAGGAACCCGGGCCGCGGTTTTGGGAATCGTCGGTCACCTGAACGTTGCGCACCTCGGGGACCACGTAAAGCTTATTGGAGAAGCTCTGCACAAGGGAGTAGCTGTCGGCTTTGACCCGGATCACCAGGATTCCCGGGGCAAAGGAGAAATCCTCGAGGGTGACTTCGTCGGGGAGCACCCGCACAATATCCAGAAACAGCCTGGAATAGTCTGTGGAGACAGTATCCAGCTGCAGGGTGGTTTCGGCCATGGCGTCGGTATAGCGGGCGGCCATTTTGAAATAGCCGGGCTTGGTGAAGAAATATTCGATCTGCTTTAAAAAGCCGGTCTGTTCCACCAGCTTCTGCCACGCCGACGTGATAAAGGGCGCCTTGCTGGAGGTGACGTACAGATACGTGTCCACCCCCGCACGGAAGGCAAAGGAAACGCCGCAGAAAAGCACCGCCGCCCCGAAAAGAGCCGCAAAAAAGCCTCTTATTTTTGCCGCGGTGTCGTTCTTTTTGAAAGGGCCGCCGCTTTTCAAGCTTTTTCTTCACCCCTTACTGCTGACTGTTCAGATATTCCACATATTCCTCCAGGCAGAGATTGTGCTCTGTCATGTATTTGGCGTTTTCCACGCCCACATAGCGGTAATGCCACGGCTCGTAGGTGATGCCGGTGATATCGGTTTTATCCTTGCCGTAGCGCAGCACGAAGCCGTATTCGGCGCAGTGGGCGGCCATCCATTTGAACGCGTCGGTGGTGTCGAACTCCGCCACCAGGTCGCTGAAATAGTTATAATAATCCACGGTGATCAAATCGCAGGCAAGGCCGGTATGATGCTCGCTGGTGCGGGGGATGGCATTCCATTTGGCCGCTTCCTCCTCGGCGTCCGCCTGGGAATAGCCCGCTTTGAGAAGCTCGTTTACCTTGTTGTTATAGAGGGTCGTCTGCCGCTCTATCGAGCGGTAGCCGGAAATCAGCTGCAGCGGATAGCCTGCGTTTTTGGCCGCGGCCATAAAATCCTGCGCCGCCTGGACCACCCTCGAATCCATCAGCAGGTTGTTGGAGGCCACCTCCAGATTCACCGAGAAATCCTCCGGCAGCAGGTTCTGGCGGTTGACCAGAATCAGACGCCAGTCGCCCGTCTGGGTGACGGTGCCGCTTTGAGAGGATACCGGGGTCTGGCTGCCTGCCGCCTGGGAAGACGGGGTCTGGGAGGAAGGCTCCGAAGATGGCTCCCCGGAGGATGGTTCCTGGGATGAAACCGGCGGCTGGGAGCTGCTTTGCACGGAAGAAAGCGACGAGCCGCGGGACGGGCTGTCCGGCAGGGAGGAGGAGTTTTGGGCGTATCCGGATTTTTCCAGATACATGATGATGCCCAGAACGACCGCCACTAAGAGGAGCAGGACGACGGCGATGGCCAGGGACGGATTGCCGCCGGATTTTTTGCGTCCGGGATATGTAGGATGCTTTTTCAACATTTTTACCTCCGTAAAAAGAATAGACGGCAGTTTTCAGCCGGAGCCTTATTTTCAGAAATTCCCGCTGTGGTAAAGCAGAGCCGAAAGAGCCGCGATGGGCGCGGTTTCGCACCGCAGGATCCGGGGGCCTAAGGAGGCAAGGGAAATCCCGGCTTCTTCTGCCGCCGCCGCCTCGGCTTCCTCAAAGCCGCCCTCGCTGCCCACCATCACCGAGACGCTCAGAAAGCGCCGGGGCAGAAGGGTCATGAGGGGGCTCCGGGCTTTTTCGTAAAACAGCAGGGCAAGGGAATCCTCCGCCATCTTCCGGATCGCTTTTTCAAAGCTTAAAACAGGATGCACCCGGGGGATTTTTCCCCGGCCGCTCTGCTTTGCCGCTTCAAAAGCTATTTTATTATACCGCTCCAGCTTTTTATTCATGGATTTTTCGTCCGGGCGGGAAACGCACCGGGCTGTCAGCACCGGCACCACGTCGGAAGCGCCCAGCTCCACCGCCTTCTGCACGATCAGCTCCATTTTATCGGCCTTGGGGAGCGCCTGATACAGGGTGATGGCAACGCTTGGCTCGGTCATGCTGGGGCGGCTTTCCACAATGGAGAGCACCACCCGGTCGGCTTCAAAGCGCAGGATGGAGCAGTCATGGTCGGTGCCCTTTAAGTCGCACACCGTCAGTGCTTCGCCGGGCTTCATCCGCAGCACCCGGCTGATATGGGCAAAATCGTCTCCGGTGACGACGGCGGTGCCGCCGGAAATCTCCTCGGTAAAAAATCGGGGCATAAAGGTTACTCCTTGCAGGGGTTTGTTTGGGAAATCAGCGCCGGGATGCACGGATACCGGAGAAAACGGATCCTGCTGCCGGGCCGGTCAGGGTCTTGTCAGGCAGGCGGCCGCCCAGCCGTTTAAAAGCTTCTGTTCTTTCAGAATAAAGCCGTTTTTTTCTAAAGCCGCCAGCACCTCGGGAAGGCGCTCCTCAATGATGCCGGAAACCAGCAGAATCCCGCCGGACTTTAAAAAGCGGGGAGCGTCGGGGGCAAAGCGGATAATGAC
>ENA-UOOK01002592-UOOK01002592.1-fermentation-metagenome-genome-assembly--contig:-NODE-2592-length-21846-cov-5.919462_pt1 | contig 21846 bp, 21 predicted proteins | sample MGYA00245777_ERZ724023 | MGnify/ENA primary metagenome ERZ724023 (study PRJEB28704, sample SAMN03018312) | fermentation metagenome | biome: anthropogenic terrestrial biome; feature: soil; material...
CGTCAGCCTTCCAAGCTGAATGTCGCGGGTTCGAATCCCGTTTCCCGCTCCAAAATAATAACAACCGGACTTTACCATAGGTAAAGTCTTTTTTTATGGCGTTTCCTCCCTGAACTGCACGGATTTATTCAAAACGCGTATGATGAGGTGTGATTTTTGCCTGGTAGTAAGGGAGGATAACAATGGAAAAAAGGTTCCGAAGAATTAGGACGGTGCTCTGGATCATTCTTTTTGCCAATTTCCTAAGCGCTCTAGTAAAGATGGTAGTGGGGAGTATGATCAAAAGCGTAAGTTTGACTGCGGACGGTTATCATTCCCTGACTGACGGTTCTTCTAACATAGTGGGATTGATCGCTATTTATCTAGGAGCTAAGCCCGTAGATGAGGATCACCCCTACGGACATAAAAAGTTCGAAACCTTAGCGGCACTTTTGATCGCTGTTATGCTTGGCTTTTTGGGGTGTAAGATTCTATTTGGTGCCGCGCTCAGACTAGCTAATCCGGTACTTCCTGAGGTTTCGGCGGAGAGTCTATTAGCCTTGTCTGCTACTTTAGGAATGAATATCTTTATCGCCAGGTATGAGCGGAGAATCGGAAAACTTTTGCATAGCGAAATATTGGTAGCCGATGCGGTGCATACGCAAAGCGACATTTATATATCCATTGGGGTGCTGGTTACCCTGACTGGAATAAAACTGGGTCTACCGGCGGTGATTGATCCCTTAATTTCCTTAGCAGTGGCCGGGTTTATTTTCCGGGCGGCGCTGGAGATCTTCCTGCCAACCTGCGAGATCCTGGCTGATCGGGCCGCTTTAGACCATAAAGTTATTGCCGACCTTGTTTATCAATTTCAAGAGGTAAAAAATGTCCATGAGATCCGGAGCAGAGGACGGGACGATGAGGTATTCATTGACTTACACATTGAGACCAATCCGGCTATGAGTGTAAAGGACTGGCATCAGTTGAGCCATGAGATCGAGGAGACAGTAAGGAAAAAGACGGGAAAAGTAGTACAGATGATGATTCATGTGGAACCCTATGTGACCAAGCCAGAAAGTTTAACCCAGGATTTTACTATATAACCTGATGGTACTTGTTCCCTAGAAAATAGATCATGTTGTTCACCATAAAGGAAAAATCGTCGGCGTGAACAACTCAAATTATAGCGCCTTTGGGGCTTGTCATTACCCTGGCCTTAATTTTCATCCTTTCAGGTGTCCTAGTGGTAGCCAGGGTAATGACTACCTAGAAATTGACAAGGGGTTACTAAAAACTTATAATGTAATAAGGTTGTCCAAAAAGGAAGGAGGAGCTTCTGTGGGGGAATCATTGATTGTCACGACTTTAATCATACTTTTCTTTGCCTTTTTCACCCTCTTAAGCCGTAAAGCAGAACAAGAAGTAGATCGTTATTACGCAGAAAAACGAAATGCCGGGAAGAAATCCCGTTAAATTACGGCAAGTAAAATAGCTTGAACTGAAAAGTTACAAAGGAGGAATTCCAGTGCAACGGGATTTACGGCGGAAGACTTGGTTTATCCTCTTCCTGGTAGTAGTGGTTGGGGTTTACGCCATTCTTCCTATCTTTAACCCGATTTTAAAACAGTTGTTTTTCAAAGGGAATGATCCGATCCGCCGGGGGTTAGACCTTAAAGGCGGTCTTGAAGTCATTTTGGCCCCTGATTACCGGGTCGAAAGCAGGGTCTTGTCCGAGGTCGAATCATATGTCCAGGATTTGCTTTCCCCTTTGGGAGTACAAGCACAAAACATTAGTCTGTTAGGACAGTCTAATGATAATAACCGTTACGAAGGCCTGACTTTTAAGTTTGCTTCAGCGGACGAAGCGAAGCAAGTGGTTACGGCGGACGTAATCAAAGACAAACTAACCTGGCGTTCAGGGGTAGAAGAGAAAAAGCTGAAAGTAGACATCGCTGTTTCGACGGTTGATCCGTCGGTGGTGGAGGTTAAGGTTCAAGAAGACCCGGCCAATTTCCCGGCTGATGCGTTGTACCAAGCGAAAGTAATTATGGAAAATCGGATCAATTCTTCCGGGCTTTCGGAAACTGTGGTCCGTTTAGACCAGACGAAGCAGCGGATTGAAGTCCAGATGCCGGGGATACGGTCCCAAGCGGAAGCGGAACGTCTGCTTAAATCCACCGGTCGGCTCAATTTCCGTCTTAATAATGACAAAATTGTGATGTACGGAACCGATCTGGAAGAAGCACAAGCCGGATACCACCCGCAAAACAATACTCCAGTGATCAACCTTAGTTTTGGGAAATCCGGAGCTAAGCTTTTTGAGCAGATCACGACGGAAAATGTCAATGCAATCCTGGGGATTTATTTAGATGAAGAACAATTGATGGCGCCGATCATTTCCGAGCCGATCCCGAACGGAAGCGCCCAGATCAATATGGGGTCCGGGACCACGCTCCAGGAAGCCAAAGACTACGCCATCTTAATGAAATCCGGGGCGTTACCGATCTCTCTCCGCTCGGTATTGGTGACGCAAGTAGCGCCGACGCTGGGTACAGAAACGGTTAAGTTAAGTTTAATCGCCGGTGCCATCGGCATCCTACTGGTCTTTATCTTTATGATTATCTTCTACAGACGGATGGGCATCGTTGCCAATCTAGCGTTAGCTGTCTATACCTTACTGGTCCTAGGTTCAATTGCGCTTTTCCGAGGGGTGTTGACCCTCCCAGGGATTGCTGGTTTGATTTTAGGGGTCGGGATGGCGGTTGACGCCAATGTCATTATCTTTGAACGGATTAAGGATGAAATTCGTTCCGGTAAAGGGATGCGTTCCGCCTTGAATAGTGGTTTTGACCGGGCTTATGTGACCATTCTGGATTCGAATATTACGACCTTGCTGGTGGCTGCCGTGTTATATTTCTTCGGCACCGGCGCGGTCAAGGGCTTTGCGGTTACGTTAGCGGTCAGTATCTTGGCCAGTATGTTTACTGCGTTATTTGTCAGTAAAACCATCCTGGAAATCTGGGTTGGGAAAGCACCGGAGCGGTTTTTTGCCAAATATGAGGTTAGGGGGTGAAGCGGATGAATTTAATGAAATACAAGAAACTCTTTTTATTTATTGCATTAGGCGCGATCGTCTTCAGTATTGGAATTTGGGCGGTAAAAGGCTTGAACTTTGGGATCGAGTTTACCGGCGGTACCAATATCCGTTTCCCGCTCCAGGAAAAGGTTACATCGACGGAAGTATTGGCCGCACTAGACACGGAGGAGTTGCGCGCTTTTGATTTAGAGATTAGTCCCCCGCAACCTTACAATTATTTAGACCCGGAGACCGGAACACAAAAATATGGGGTTCTAGTCCAAACCCGTTTTATCAGTCAGGTTGAAGAAGACCTCGTGCTTGAAGCTTTGGATGCTGCCTTTGGCCCGCTTGACGAGGACGCTGCCGTCCAGATTAACCAGGTCGAACCAATCATCGGGAAAGAAATGCTGTTGAACGCCATCTATGCGGTGGTTATTGCATGGGCGTTGATGTTGATCTATATTGCGATCCGGTTTGAATTTAAATCCGGCGTCGTTGGACTGGCCGCCCTGATCCATGATGTGTTGGTGATTATTGGTGTCTTTGCCCTGCTTGAGAAACAGATCGATATGAACTTTGTCGCGGCGGCGTTAACGATCATTGGTTATTCGATCAACAATACGATTGTCATTTTTGACCGGATCCGGGAGCACATGAAGTCAAAGACGAAAGACGAAACCTATGATGAAATTGTCAACCTCTCACTGTTACAAAGTATGCGGCGGACCTTGAATACTTCAGCCACCACGGTTCTGGCAGTGTTAGTCCTTTATCTGGTGGGTAGTCCGTCGATTCGCGACTTTATGCTGGCGCTGCTCATTGGTCTGACAATAGGAAACTATTCCTCCCTCTTTATGGCCACTCCGCTGTGGTCGATTTGGAAAACCAGTGCAGAAAAAAGGAGCCGCGCGGCAAAAGTTGCCACGGCAACCGGAAAATAATTTAGATTTACGTTAAAAACCCTTCCTGACCGGGAGGGTTTTTTACTTTTTTAGCGCCAAAGGCCTTCTTTTTGGTTGAAGGTCTAGGGTAGTGCGGCTGATCCGGAAGGAGAAGTTGGGTTTGTGCCGAAATTATATACTTATTAACCTCAAAATCTGGAGGTGGTTGAATGCAATTCTTATTTATCCTGACCCTTTTATTTGCCGTTTTAGTCGCGACTTTTGCCTTGCAAAACGCCAATCCGGTGACGATTTATTTTTTAAACTGGCAATTTGAGGCGTCCTTTGGGTTGGTGATTTTAATCTGTATTTTAATCGGTGCAGTTGCCTTAGGAAGTCTCGGCTTGGTGCACCAAGCAAGCAGCAAACTGAAGACGCGGACTGATGGCAAGACTGGGAAAAAAGGCATATTCAGACTGGGCGGAAGAGATGAACAGTGTGAAAAATCCGAGACCAATCTGGTGGAAGAGCCAATCCCGGAAAAAGCAGGTAATCAACAAGCGCCAAACCATCAAGGCACGGTGAAAGAACCTGGAGGTGTAGAAGATTCGCCCCAAGAAGTGGAAGATTAGCACCAGCGACGAGCATTGTTCTCCCGAGTTAATTGCGGAGTTTGGACTTTCTCCCATCCTGGCCCGGATCCTTAGCAAACGGAAGATTACCACCCGTGAGCAGGCTGCCTTATTTTTTCACGGCGGAAAGGCGGATCTACCTTCTCCCTTTCTGCTCGACGGGATGGAAGCAGCAGTTGATCTCCTGGACTCAGCCCTTGAGCGTCAGGAACGGATCTTAATCTATGGTGATTACGATGCTGATGGGATTACAGCCGTTGCCCTCCTTTTGCGCACTCTGCGTCCGCTGAACAACGGAAATATCCTTTATTACCTACCGAAAAGATTGACCGAGGGCTATGGTTTGCATCAGGAAGCCTTGGCGAAAGCCGTAAAACACGGTTGTCGGTTAGTAATCACCGTGGATTGCGGGATCACAGCGGTCACGGAAGCGACCTACCTGGTGCAGCAGGGCGTGGGTCTGATTGTGACGGATCACCATGAACCCGGGGCGCAGCTTCCGTCGGCGGCTGCGATCATTAACCCGAAACTATCCCCCGCGTACCCCGATCCGCATCTGGCGGGAGTGGGGGTCGCCTTTAAACTGCTTCAGGGGTTAACTGAGCGTCGACCGGAGTTGGAAACAGGTTTATGGGAGAATATAGATCTGGTGTCGTTGGGGACCATTGCCGATGTTGTCCCGCTGCTGGGGGAGAATCGGGTCTTAGTAAAAGAAGGTCTCCAACAAATGGCCGACACGAAGAATATCGGACTCCGGGCCTTGCTGGATCAAGCCGGATTGACCGGGAAGAAGCCCAATGCCGGCCACGTCAGTTATATCTTGGCACCCCGTCTGAATGCGGTGGGTCGTTTGCACGATCCCGCGCAAGCGCTCCGTCTTTTGCTGGAGGAGAATCCGGAACGGGCGCGTAAACTTGCGGCTTGGCTGGAAACCGTGAATCAGAAACGGCAACGGGTTGAAGGACAGGTTTGGCAAGAAGCGGAAAGGGCAATTGCGGCGTCCGGTCCGGTGGGTAAGGTTATAGTGTTGGCTGGGGCATGGCATCCCGGTGTGATCGGGATTGTGGCTTCAAAGTTAACGGAGAAGTATTACCGGCCGACTGTGCTTTTAAGTTTAGAAGGGGAGAACGCCCGCGGTTCCGGCCGTAGTATTTCCGGGTTTAATCTTTTTCGGGCTTTAGCAGAATGTGCCGACTGTTTAACAAAATACGGCGGCCACGAATTTGCCGCAGGGCTTGAACTGGAGAAGAACCGTCTGGAGGAGTTCAAGGCAGCCATTACGGCGGTGGCGGAGGCTAGACTCTCCTCAGAACTGTTAACGCCGGCGCTGGAAGTAGAGGAAGTTATTCCGGTGGAAGCCGTGACGAAGGAGCTATTAGCGGATTTGGCCCGCTTAGAACCATTCGGGGAAGGCAACCCCGAGCCGGTTCTGGCCTGTCGGGGTCTTGATCTCTTGGCCTGTTATGGCGTGGGTAAGGAGGCGAAACATCTGAAACTAAAAGTCGCGGGCGGTCCGGTGACCTGCGAGGCGATTGGTTTCAATTTTGGTACCTTGATGCCCGAATTAGCAGGGGTTAAACAAGTGGATTTAGCCTTTAATCTTGAAAAAAATGAATGGAACAACCAACTACAGTTGGTTTTGAAGGATTTACAACTTCCGGAAGTTAGTTGAGGGCTTTTTGGATTCTTATTTGCTTTAAGTATTTCGATACAATATATTGATAGCCTAATACAAGTAAAACACTATATATTGTCCCGAAATTTCTTTAGCTGGATACAACGCAAAAAGCTTAGTTAGGGCTTTTTGCATTGTCAAAAGGCCCTAGTTGAAAGGTGAAGCTTAATGACGATTGGGGATTTGCTCGAGAAAGCAGAAAAATTCGGTCCGGAAGCCCGGGAGGAGATCAAGCGGGCTTACTCCTTCGCGGAAACAGCCCACCAGGGACAGCTCCGCGATTCGGGGGAAGCCTATATTGCCCATCCCTTGGCGGTTGCCAACATCTTGGTGGAGATGGGTCTGGATCCTACGTCGGTCATTGCGGCTCTCCTCCACGATGTGGTTGAAGATACGGAGATTGATTTGGAGGAGATCACCAATCAGTTCGGTAATGAGGTGGCCTCCTTAGTTGACGGACTGACGAAACTAAGTAAAATTGTTTTCCAGAACAAACAAGAGCAGCAAGTGGAAAACCTTCGAAAAATGCTCCTCGCCATGGCGAAGGATGTCCGGGTGATCATGATTAAGCTGGCCGACCGGATGCATAACATGCGTACTTTACGGTATCTTCCGGCGGAACGCCGTCGACGCATCGCCCGGGAAACCCTGGAGATCTATGCCCCTTTAGCTCACCGTCTCGGGATGTACCGGATGAAATGGGAATTGGAAGATATTGCCTTTCACTATTTGGAACCGGAGAAATATTACGAGCTGGTTGAGAAGGTCGCGCTCAAAAGATCCGAACGGGAACGGGAGATCGAAGAGAACATTAAAGCTTTGGCGGAACACCTGGCTGAGTTAAAGATCAAGGCCGATATTCAAGGCCGGCCTAAGCATTTATTTAGTGTCTATCAGAAAATGGCTAATCAACACAAGGATTTTTCGGAAATTTACGATCTGATGGCCTTACGGGTGGTGGTCGACACCATCCAGGATTGCTACGAAGTCCTCGGGGTGGTGCATACGCTCTGGAAACCGATCCCTGGTCGTTTTAAAGATTACATCGCGGTTCCAAAGTCCAATATGTACCAGTCTTTGCACACCACTGTCATGGGTAACCAAGGCGCGCCACTGGAGATCCAGATTCGCACCTGGCAAATGCATCAGGTGGCGGAGTTCGGGATTGCTGCCCACTGGCGTTATAAAGAAGGAAAGACGGTTCGTGATGAAGAGATGCTCCAGAAGATCGTGTGGTTGCGTCATCTCCTGGAGTGGCAGGGTGAAGCCAGTGACGCGGACGAGTTCCTAGAGAATCTGCGAGTTAACCTTTTTGAGGATGAAGTCTTTGTTTTCACCCCAAAAGGCGATGTCAAAAGTTTACCGGCAGGCGCGACTCCTGTTGATTTCGCCTATAGCGTGCATACCCATATCGGCCACGGTTGCGTCGGCGCGAAGGTAAATGGGCGGTTGGTCCCCCTTGATCATAAGTTGCAAAACGGTGATATCGTCCAAATTCTCACGGCAAAACAAGCGGCTGGGCCCAGTCGAGACTGGTTGAAATATGTGGTGACTTCGAAGGCCAAAAGCCGGATCCGCCAATGGCTCCGGGAACAAAGTCGTGAAGAATATACGCTTTTAGCCCGGGAGCAGTTGGAACGGGAACTAAAGAAGAATGGTTATGAACCACAGGTTTATTTAAGATCCGAGTGTTTGCAGGAGGTTGCGGAGCGGCTGGGATTTGTGCAAGGTGAAGATCTCCTGTTTGCGGTGGGCGACGGGAAGCTGACCTCGGGAGCAGTCGCTGCCAAGTTGGTGGCCGTCAAAGAACCGGAGAAAAAGCAACAACCGTTTCTACCTGGGGAAAAACCGCCGGGGCGGCCGGGTGGCGTAAAAGTCAAAGGAGTTTCTAACCTGATGGTCCGGTATTCCCGCTGTTGTAACCCGGTTCCCGGTGACGAGATCATCGGTTACATCACCAGGGGGAAAGGGGTGGCCATCCACCGGCTTGATTGCCCTAGTCTACCGAAGGACACCGAACGTTTTATCCGCGTCGAGTGGGATATGGATGATGCGGGGGTATACCCGTTGACCATTGAAGTGGAAGCGATTGATCGCAATAACCTACTGGTTGACATCATGAATCTGATGTCGCTGATGAAGATCAATGTTAGCGCAGTCAATGTACGCACCAACAATGGACTAGCCTCTTTGGATTTTACTATTGAAGTCCGTCACCTCGACGAAGCGAAAGAACTGGTCGGTAAATTACGGACGATTAAAGGGGTGCGGAAGGTTTTCCGGATTACTAAATCAAGAAAAAGAAAGAGTTGAATAAGGAGTAGGCGATGCGTGCATTAATCCAACGGGTCAGTTCCGCCCGGGTACGGGTGGAGGGGGAAATCACCGGTGAGATTGGCCCCGGTTTACTGGTTTTGCTGGGGATTGGTCACGGGGACGGCGAGGCGGAGGTCCGGCTACTCGCGGAGAAAATGATCAATTTACGGATTTTCGAAGATGACCAGGGAAAAATGAACCGCTCTCTTCTCGAGGTGAACGGGGCGGTGCTGGTTATTTCCCAGTTTACGCTCTATGCCGACTGCCGGAAAGGAAGACGGCCGAATTTTCTGGCCGCCGCTCCGCCGGAGCAGAGCGCAGAACTCTATGAACGGTTTATTGCGGCGCTCCGGGCTAGGGAGATTATGGTGGCGACTGGACGCTTTGGCGCCGAAATGGAAGTGGAGCTGGTCAATGATGGACCGGTTACGATCATGCTTGATTCCGCGGATTGGAACAAGGAAGGGTAATGACAACGTAAAAAGTCCAAAGTAAAAGGGGCGATGTGATGATGAAGATACGAAGAAGGTTGGTGCTGGCATTAGTCGCCGTTTCGCTACTGGCGATGGGCCTAGGGGTGCAGGCCGGGTTTGAGCCTCCGATTATTGAAACCGTGATTTACCCTGATGGTTTGGCCTATTTGGTTCGGGAAGGAGAGATCGCCCCAGAAAACGGCGAGTGTGTCCTTGATCTGCTGCCACCGGCTTTAAGCGGAAGTCTTAAAGTATACTCCCCGAATCCGGGTTTGGTTTTGGAGCAGGTAGTAGCCTCCCGGGATCAAGTGCTTACGGAGCAACCCATTGCCGATCTCCCGGAACTATTCCGGGAAAACACGGGTAAATCAATCCGACTGTCGGTTCATGGGGAAGTGGTTACTGGGGTAGTGAAAGGTTTTGTTGATCCGGCTTATGTGGTAGTGGGGGTGACCAATCCGAAGGGAAATAATGTTGATGAAATATATCCGTTGGATTTGATTAGCTCGTACCATTTCTTGGAACCGGTGAAATTACATAAGGAAAAAACCGATTATACCGGTAAACTACGCCTCCGGTTCCGTGAAGCGGCGTTTCAGGGTGGCGCCTATCCGGTGGGGATCAGTTACTTACAACACGGCTTAGCATGGAGTCCGGAGTATATCATCAACCTACAGTCAGAAAACAGCGGAGAATTATCCTTTTCGGGGGTGGTGACCAATGAAGCCGCCGATCTGGTCAACACCACGGTTTATCTTGCCGAAAAGGGTCCCCAGTTCCCACCCGGCTTGTCTCCGCTGGTGATCTTCTCGCCTGGGGAGGATACCGTAGCCAGACGGGGCCAGCTCACGGCGATGGGGGTTCAGAGTGAAAAAATGTCCTACGCGGCTAATCTGGAAACGGTGGAAACCGCGTCCTTGATTATGTATAAAACCAGAAACCCCGTCACCCTTAAAAAAGGAGAACGGATTTTATTGCCGCTCTTTCGGGGAGCGGTCCGGGCGGAATCCCTATATCAGGTTCGGCTTTTCCGGCCCCTCTATAGCACGGAAGTGGCTATCGAACCGGTTTGGAAAGTATATCGGATCTATAATAACTCTTCCATCCCCTGGATTGATGGACGGGTAATGCTGACGATGGCCGATCGGCCTCTGGGGATGGGCGAGTTCCCCTACATAGCCCCTAACCAGAGTGGTGAAATTAAGGTGATGACGGAACCGGGGATTAACGTAACAGCAAAAGAAGTCGAATTTGAACGGATCCAAGGGCAAATGGTGGTGCAGGGTACGGAATATGCTTTTGTGCGGATCCGCGGTGAAATCGAGGTTGAAAATACCAAAGATACTGAAATTAAGCTGAAGGTTAGTCACCAAGTTCCCGGGGAAGTAACTGCGATCGGGGAAGGTGGGGTTGCGGCTAAAAAGGCCGTTTTACAAGCCGGCCCTAATCCCACCTCGGAACTGAACTGGGAAGTACGGGTCTGGCCGCAGGGTAAGAGCAAGTTAACCTATACCTATCAAACTTACCTGCCGCTAGAGAAAAATATTCGGTGATTCCAGCACCAAGCATTTTTATAGAAGCTTTTCATAAGAGAATAAAGTCCTTAGTTTTGCCTCGCAGCAAAACTGAGGACTTTTTTTGCTAAAAATCTTGACAAATAGGCCGAGAAATGGTAAGTTATATCTAAACGTTTAACTAAACGTTTAGATAAGCGTTTAGATATTAAATAATAACGGATGTTGAGGGGGTAATTAGCTTGATTAAGCAACTTGGTATTAGTTCATGGTCATATCCATGGGCGATTGGGGTTCCCGGTTATCCAATACCGAAAAATCCGTTAACTGCCGTTGGACTTTTGGAAAAGGCAAAGACCTTAGGTGTTGATGTGGTGCAAATTGCCGATAACTTACCACTCCATCGGCTTAGTACCGCTGAACTAGAAGAACTACGGAATACCGCCGACGAATACGGGATTAAGTTGGAAATTGGAACCCGGGGTGTGCAGCCGGATCATCTTCGCCAATATTTGGCGATTGCCAAATTCTTAAACTCCGGGTTACTAAGAACTTTAACCCATACGGTTGAATCCCAGCCTGACTTGGCACAGATCGAAGCCTGGCTGCGGGAAGTTCTACCTGACTTTGCCGCCGCGGGGGTAGTAATTGCGCTGGAAAACTACGAACGGCATTCAGCTGCTGAACTCGCCGATTTAGTCCGAAAAATCGACCACCCCGCCTTGGGCGTATGCTTAGATACGGTTAATAATTTCGGTGCCTTAGAGGGACCGGAAGTAGTTTTGAATACGCTGGCACCTTATGTCTTAAATCTACATATTAAAGACTTTGCAATTGCCCGGATTGATACTGCAATGGGCTACTTAGTGACCGGAAAACCGGCGGGGGAAGGTCGGCTTAATGTCCCGGACGTAATCGAACTTCTTAACCAAAATAACCGCGCGATCAATATCATTCTGGAATTATGGCCTCCTTACCAAAATAGCGTTGAAGCCACCATCCAGAATGAAGCTGAATGGGTCGAGCGGAGTATCACCTATTTAAAATCCGCTTTAAAACAGGCAAGGAGTTAAGAAGAATGGCTACGATTAAAGATGTTGCGCAAAAAGCCGGCGTCTCCATTGCTACAGTCTCTTATGTCATCAATAAGTCCCGGCGGGTGAACCCGGAAACTGCAAAAAGGGTTTGCCAGGCCATTCAGGAATTAAACTATCACCCCAACCGGATTGCCCAGTCCTTGGTGACGAAAAGCACGCAAATTTTGAGTGTGTTGATCTCCGATATTACCGACCCGTTTTTCGCTCCCATTGTCCGCGGGATTGAAGATGTGGCCGTTAAAGCTGGATATATTGTGATGGTCTGCAACAATGATGAAGATTCTTCGAAAACCAAACGGTATCTGGATAGCCTTACCCAGCACCGGGTAGACGGACTCATCATCTCCCCGACCAGTGGGATTGAGGATTTAAAAGCAAATTTGGAGGAAATGGGGATCCCTACTGTTTTTGTTAACCGCCGCAGCGCCGAGGTGGAGGCAGATCTGGTGGAGAGTGATAACGAACTTGGCGCTTATATGGGTATTCGCCATTTGCTTGATCTAGGCCATACTAAAATTGGTACGATTATCGGACCGACCACCGTCTCGACTTATGCCGACCGGTTGTCTGGCTGCAAAAGGGCTTTTCAAGAGGCCGGGGTTACGCCGGATCCCAGCTTGCTAAAAACCGGTAGCTTCCACCCGGATTCCGGGTATCAGATGGCCAAGGAACTCTTCGCCGGCGCTACCAAACCAACAGCTGTTTTTGTCGGCAGTGGTCGCCTCAGCCGAGGCGCTTACCAAGCGTTTCAAGAGATGGGACTTGGCATCCCGGAGCAGTTGTCCCTGGTTACTTTCGATGACACGGAATGGACCACTTTAGTAACCCCGCCGCTGACGACCGTATCCCAACATACATACCAGATGGGGCAGATGGCTGCGGAAATCCTCCTGGAGCGGATTAAAAAACGAAATACGCCGCCTCCGCTATGGCCTGATGAAGAAGGACAAAAACCGGAAGCGATTCCCTTGCAACATCTTAAATTAAAACCGGATTTAATTGTCCGCTCATCAACAAGTCGTTTACAAGAGGGCGTTAAAGGGGGTGAGTGTGGAGAATAAAGTTGCTACGGTTCAATCCATTTATAAAAAGGAATTAAGGAGGTAAAGTGGAGATGTTCAGTAAAAAAAGTCTAATCGTCATGGTTGTTTTTATGCTACTGCTTACACTTCTGATTGTACCGTCGACAATGGGGGCCACAAGAAATTATACTTTGAGGCTCGCTCATATTTGTAATGAAGGTCATCCCATCCATCAAGGTGCGTTGCTTTTCAAGAAAACCGTGGAGGAGAAGACCAACGGAGCCGTGAAGATCCAGATCTTCCCCAACGCCACCCTTGGTTCAGCTCCTGAATTTACCGAACAAATCGCCGTTGGCGCTGTAGACCTTGGGCTCTGCACTTCCGGGCAACTACAGGTTTTTGTGCCCGAATATGCGGTAGTCATGATTCCTTTCTTATTCGAAGACTTCGATCACGCCCACCGTACTTTAGATGGTGAAGCCGGACAATTGCTGGCGGAGAAGGCTGAGAAGAAAGGTTTTATGGTATTAGGCGACTGGGAATGGGGCTTCCGGGCGATCACTAATAGTAAACGTCCGATTAATACTCCGGAAGATCTAAGAGGATTGAAGATGCGCGTTCCCAGTGAAATGCAGTTGCAGGAGACCTTTAAAGCTTTGGGTTCCCATAACACAGTGGTCGCCTTCCCTGAATTGTACATGGCATTAGCCCAAGGGGTGGTCGACGGGCAATGCAATCCGATTTCAACGATTTATGACCAAAAATTCTACGAAAGTCAAAAATACCTGGCAATTACCAACCATTCCTATAATAGTGAAATGCTGATTATGAGTAAGCGGGTTTATGATCGCCTGCCGTCCAACTACCAAAAGATCCTAAAGGATGCTGCCATCGAAGCGGCACCATTGGTACGGAGACTGACCGCCGAATCCGAACAGGGCTTGATCGACGAAATGAAAGCCAAGGGGATGATCGTTACTTATCCAGACCTAGGAGCCTTCCGGGACAAAACTGAGCCGGCGATTGCCCCGATCGCGAAATTTGCCGGTGAGAAATTCACCGCCGAGTTTTTGGAATACGTGGAAGCAGCTCGCTAAGGAGTAACCTCCTGGATTTGGGGGGCGCGACCTGCCCCCCTTTTAAGTACTTAAAACTTGTCCAGCCTAGAGCAAACAGAAAACCATGCCCATAACAACCTTGGAGGTGAAGATTTGGACGTTTTATTAGTGTTTGGTGTTTTAGTCGTGCTGATGATTGTTGGAGTCCCGGTCGCTTTCTCCCTAGGACTCTCAGCGATGCTGGCCTTGTATTTGTGCGATGCCTGGAATACTGTTACTGTTCTTGCCCAGCGTATGTACTCTGGGAGTACCTCTTTTGTGCTTTTAGCCATTCCCTTCTATATCCTGGCGGCGCAACTGATGAACACCAGCGGGATGAGCGAACGTATTACTAAGTTCTCCCAGCTACTGGTGGGTAGATATCGTGGCGGCTTGGGGCAGGTGAATATTTTGAATAGTATGTTGTTCGCGGGGATGTCCGGTTCCTCGGTCGCTGATGCCAGCGGAATTGGTCTGATCGAGATTGAAATGATGACCTCGGCTGGTTATGATAAGAAATTTAGCGCCGCGGTTACAGCCGCTTCGGCGACGATTGGTCCGGTGATTCCGCCCAGTATTCCGCTGGTGGTTTATGGGGCGATGGCAAGTGTTTCCGTGGGTCGCCTCTTTTTAGGCGGATTTGTCCCCGGGGTCCTGATGGGATTAGGAATGATGTTAGCGGTTTATTTCACCTCAGTAGCACGACAATATCCACGGAGCCAGCTTAAGCTGCGCGGTCGGGAATTATTCCGCTGTATAATTGATGGGATCGCCGGAGCCGGCTCGCTCCTTATTCTGATGGGTGGTATTTTAGGCGGAATCTTTACTCCGACCGAGGCTGCCGTAGTCGCCTGTTCTTATGCACTGATTCTTGGCTTATTTATCTACAAAGACTTGAAATTGTCGGATTTACCGCCAGCCCTCTGGGAGACAGTTAAGAACACAGTGTCGGTCCTCTTTGTGATGGCTGTTTCAACGGCTTATGCCCATGCGCTGACATTAATGCATGTTCCGGAGAAGGTGGTGGGGGCCTTTGGACAGCTGGCCGGACATCCGGTGGTCGTCCTCCTGATCATCAATGCCATTCTGTTGCTCCTGGGTTGTTTTATGGAGACGCTCAGTATTATGCTGTTGACAGTGCCTATTTTGCTCCCGGTTGTTACCCAATTGGGGATGGATCCGGTTCATTTTGGTGTGGTGATGACCTTAAATCTGATGCTTGGGCAATTGACTCCGCCTTTCGGCATTTGCCTGTTCACGGTCGCTAATGTAAGTAAAGTTCCCCTCTTTGAGCTGGTGAAAGAGGTTTGGCCGTATATCGTGGCGCTACTTATTATCCTGTTACTAATCACTTTTGTTCCGTCCGTTGTGATGTACTTACCCAATCTGATGATGAGCTAGGGGGGATGAAAAGATGTTAGCCAGATTGGAGAGGGGTCTCTATAATTTACTGAAGCGTTTCACTGAGTTGCTGGTTTTAGTCCTGGTGTTTATGGTGGCTGGGCAAATTCTAAGCCGCCAACTTAACCTACGGTGGCTGGCCACCCCCGATGAGATTGTGACGATGGTCTTTACTTGGCTTGCTTTCCTTGGTGGCGCCCTCATGGTACGCGATGATGGGCATTTACGGGCGGGAGTGCTGGATAATTATGTGGCGAAAAACCCGCGCTTACAAAAACCGTATCAAATTATGCTTGATCTTTTGATGTTATTCTTTGAAGTAGTCTTCTTCCGTTCCAGTTTGGTGCTGATGCATATCGGAACGCTTAAAAGAAGCGCCCAGCTTCAATGGCCACAAACCCTTTGGTATTTTCCGGTTTTGGTCGCTGCCGTATTAATGCTCTTATATACCGGAACCAGTTTGGTGCAGAATATCTTTGGGCGCGAGGCCAAAACCGCCAGTTAAAAAATGTTTTATCCGTAAATTTAAACAGTAAAGGAGAATGAGCAATGAAATTAGTAAAAGCTTGGGAAGAACAAGGAGTCGAGATCCCCGCCCCGTATCAACGCCGGATAAAGGTCCTGATGGCACCGGATAAGGAAGATGTCGCTGAATTAACTTTCAGCCATGCGCTGTTACCACCACAGGGTCGGACCGATTATCATACCCATGACCGTCCAGAACTGATCTATATTGTAACCGGTGAAGGGATTTGCCGTCATGACGGTGAAGAAACCCCGATTTGCGCTGATATGGTTTTGTGGGCACCGGCCGGAGAAAAACATCAGATGATTAATACCGGTTATACTGAGATGAAATTGGCGACCGTTTTCATCCCCGGTTACTTGGCGAAGGACAATTATAATCGTTGCTTGGATGCGGCGAAAGCGGCTAAAGCCGAAGGGGAAAAATAAAATTCGGAAAAAGAGAAAGGGATGATGATGCATGGACCGTTATGCAGAACTACTTGCTGCTAATACTTCGGCTTATGGTGGCTATGCTTTGAGCACCGCTTTGGAGCATATTGCCGCCTTGGGGTACCGGAGGGTAGAAATTGCGGCGATGTATGGTTTGGTCGAGCACATCACTCAGGAGCAGTTGACGACCAAGCATGCGGCGGAAGTTAAATCGATGATGAAACAGAACGGTCTAAAAAGCACCGCTTTCTCTGCCCACCTTTATTTAAACCGGTCCGATGCGGTAGACTTGTTTTTACCACGGATGGATTTTGCGAAAGTGATCGGCGCTTCGATTATAAATACTAAGGCTGGAGCGCCGTCCGGGTTGGATCAGTTTCTCCATAACATGGAGAAACTGATCCGTCATGCCGAAGACATCGATCTAAGAATAGGTTTAGAAACCCACGGTGATATCGTCGATTATGGATCAGCAGCGGTAGAAGCAGTCAGACGCTTTCCAACGGACTTGGTATTACTCAACTATGATTTTGGTAATGTCTTAATTAATTCCCGTGGGACAGTTGATCCGGCTGCCGACTTTAACAAAATCCAGGAGGCCGTCGGTCATCTTCACCTTAAGGATGCGGCAAAAGTGGATGGGATGTGGCAGTGGACGGCAATCGGCCAAGGGTCCATTGATTACTCTCCGGTTTGGGCTGGGATTAAACAATTGTCGGCCCCTTTGCCGTTGACTGTGGATCTTCCTTTAAGTCTTGCGCAAAAGGATGGAGCGCCGGCCCAGCCGCGGACAGACCTCCTTCACCTAGCTGAGATTGACCGGATCATGGGTGATTCCCGGCACTTTATCATGAAAGGGTTGGTGGAAGCTTGACATTATAGGCTAAAGGGTGTATAATAATTTTTGCTGAACGTGCCCAGGTGGCGGAACTGGCAGACGCGTACGTTTGAGGGGCGTATGGGCAACCGTACCGGTTCAAGTCCGGTCCTGGGCACCAAAAAGAAATTTACTGCGGAAGTGTCGTAGACACGGAGGCAGTTTTTTTTTACGCATGAAATCGTCGGGGGCAACAAATCATAAAACAGGAGTGGAAAGAAAAGCGATAAGGAGGACGATCATGGCTGAAGTCACCGTCTACACCACCTCAACTTGTCCGTGGTGTGTTAAGCTAAAATCTTTCTTAACGGAAGAGGGAATTTCCTTTCATGAAGTCAATGTCGGTCAGGATCCGGAGGCGGCCCGGCAGATGGTGGAGTTGACCGGACAGCGGAGCGTACCGGTGACGACCATCGGCGAGCAAATTATCATCGGTTATAATCCTAATGGGATCCGGGAGCTCCTAGGGTGAAGACCGTGGAACAGGCGGCGATGGCTACGGATTATGAGGTAATGATTATTGGGGCTGGTCCAGCCGGGATGACTGCTGCCTTATACTGCCAACGGAAGGGTCTACAGACCTTACTGCTCAGCAAGGATTTTGGCGGCCAGGCGAACTGGACAACGGTGGTCGAAAATTATATGGGATTTATGGAGATTGAGGGCCCGGAGTTAATGGACAGATTCAAGGAACAATTACGGGGCGAATACTTAACCCTAGTTGAGGATGAAGCCATTGCCTTACGGCCGGAGGCGGAAGGTTTTGTGGTTGAAGGAAGAAAAAGCGGTCAGCACCGCGGTCGAGCCGTAATTATTTCGACCGGAAAAAGGCCGAAGCAGTTGAATGTTCCTGGGGAGGAGCGCTTCCAGGGGAAAGGGGTTAGTTACTGTTCCACCTGTGATGCGCCCCTCTTTCGCGCTGCGCCGGTGGCGGTAGTCGGCGGCGGTAATTCGGGGGTGCAGGCAGTGTTGGATCTTTTAGCCATTGAGGCCAGGGAGGTTTATTTAGTTACTGAGGAGGATCTTTCGGCGGACCCGGTTTTAGCCACCCAAATTCGTAACCATCCCCGCGTCCGGATCTACCCTTTTTCCCAGGTTACGGCGATTCATGGGGAAAACGCGGTAACCGCGGTGACGATTCGACAGCGGGAAAGTGGGCACGAAGAACAACTGGCAGTCGAGGGAGTTTTTGTAGAGATCGGGTTGGACCCGAATAGTGAGATATTTCCCGATTTATGGAAAAACGAACGGGGGGAAATCGCTATCGATTGTAACTGCCGGACAAGTAACGCCGGGGTCTTTGCCGCCGGTGATGTGACGACCCTGCCGGAAAAACAGATTATTATCGCCGCGGGAGAAGGGGCGAAAGCGGCGATTACAGCTGGGGAGTATATTACACAGGCTAGGATGGTTGCGGCGGCCCCAAATTTTAGACCCCCCGTGGTGCGGGGGGTACTGTCAACTTCTCCGCTGGGCGGAGGTTAGTTTTTAGAAACAACGACAGGCAGTGTTAAAACGGTTCGAAGGATGAACCGTTACGAAACCCTGGACACACGGGAGTTTGCGGCTATTGACTTTAAAGGCGGATAACTGTAAAATTTGCAACACCGACAATACCCGTTCAATGTCAGACAGTCCTAAAGTTCCGTTCTGCAGAATGAACTGGGCTTGGTTCAGTCGGCGCAGGATATCGTTCTTCGGACCGGAAGCTAAGGGTAAGTTGCGGACGGCACCGCGGATCAGTTCAATCTGAGTGATCAGATCGGCGGCAATGGCCGGGGTAAGCGCGTCCGGATTACCCAAGAATTCGGCAACCGCCTGGGAGACATTCTCGATTCGACGTAATACACTACAAGAGCTACTCATTTAATCACCTCCCGCTCTATTTTATGAAAAAAAAGGCGGGAGGAGAGTTATATGGGGCTCAATCAAGCTTATATAATAGAAAAATCTTATTTATTCCTACAGCTAAGAGACCGGAGCCGCTGTTTCGGCGATGACTCGGCTAATTTCCGACGCGGCATCAGAGAGCTTACTTTCATTCATTGCTTTGATATAGTCCTCCCGGTTCTGGTAAAGGGTTAAGATCTGGTTCTTAAGCTTAGTTTCATTAATATCCTCTTCGTAAAGGACCATGCTGAAATTCTGCTGTTTAAAAGATTGCGCGTTTAAAATCTGGTCGCCCCGGCTCGCCTTCTTGGTCAGAGGGATCAGGAGATGGGGTTTTTTCAAGGCCAGTAATTCAAAGAGGAAATTAGCGCCTGACCTGGAGACACAAAGATCGGCTGCCGCTAGGATATGCGGTAGTTCCGGTCCGATAAAGGCAAATTGTTTGTAGCCTTTGTAACCGGTCAAACTCTGGTCAATATTACCTTGACCGCAAATATGGACCACCTGAAAGGTAAGGAGTAGATCCGGGAGGATGGCGCGGATTAATTGATTGATGGTTACAGAACCAAGACTACCGCCCATGACGAGTAAAACCGGCTTTTCGGCGTTAAAACCACAGAGGGCGAGCCCCTTTTCCGCGGAACCGGCCAGTAATTCCGGTCGGATCGGATTACCGGTTAAGACACTTTTCCCTTTGGGCAGATGTTTTAAGGTTTCGGGAAAAGTAGCGCAGACTGCTGATGCAAAGGGTAGTGCCAGCCGATTGGCCAGGCCGGGCGTGAGATCCGACTCGTGGAGAACGACCGGAATCTGATTGAGCCAAGCGCCGATCGTGACCGGCACCGCCACAAAACCGCCTTTGGAGAAAACCACCTGGGGACGGAGGGTCTTGAGGAGGCGATAGGATTGCACTAACCCTTTGATCACCCGGAAAGGATCGGTTAAATTCTGTCCGGAAAAGTAACGCCGGAACTTGCCGGTCGCCACCGGGTAGTAAGGAATCTGTTGTTCCTCAATTAACTCCCGTTCGATTCCGTCAACACTTCCGATATATAATATTTCCCAATTTTGATCCTGCAAGTTTGGCAACAGGGCTAGGTTTGGCATGACATGGCCGGCTGTACCACCACCGGTTAAGACAATTCTTTTCATGGGTAACTCTCCTTTACAACTACGAAAATAGCTTATGTTGTTCACTAAGTAGGAAAGGCAAGAAAAAGCATTAGCTTTTATAGTTTAGATTATATTCGCGATGGATTGGGATAAACCTTTGAACAAAGTTTTAAAACGCCTCCCCTTAATAGGGAAATTGACAAATAGGTGGAAGGTGGTATAATTTTTAAAATAAGAACGGATTGAGAAGAAAGAGAGGAGCTATACGACGATGAACAACTCTGCCCTCAAAGCTTATTTAGATGCTACAGATTCAGCTAATGTGAACCCGGGATTTATAGCATACCTTGCTAGTCTTACCGAAATCGCGAAAATCACCCCGACGATTGCCCGGGACATCGTGCATGAACTGAGGGACCAAAGAAACAACCTCAAATTAATTGCTTCTGAAAACTACTCATCCCTGGCTTGTCAGTTGGCGATGGGTAATCTTTTAACGGACAAGTATGCGGAAGGGTTTCCTTTCCATCGGTTTTACGCCGGTTGCGACAATGTGGATCAGGTTGAAAGTTATGCCGCCACCGAAGCTTGCCGCTTATTTGGCGCGGACCATGCCTACGTGCAACCCCATAGCGGTGCTGATGCCAACCTGATTGCCTTCTGGGGAATTTTAAACGCCAAGGTCAAAACGCCTACTTTAGAAGAATGGGGCGTTACTGACCCAGCCAAACTCACCCAGGAAGACTGGAACAAACTCCGTACGCTCCTTGGGAATCAACGCATGTTGGGCATGGACTATTACTCGGGAGGCCATCTAACCCACGGGTACCGGCATAACGTCTCCGCCCAGATGTTTGAGGCGTTTAGTTACGGCGTTGATGCGGAAACCGGTTTGCTGGATTATGACCGCATTGCCAGCCAGGCCGAAGAGATCAAACCCCTCATTTTACTGGCCGGTTATAGCGCTTATCCGCGGGCGATTAACTTCAAACAAATGCGGGCCATCGCCGACCGGGTGGGAGCGGTTTTGATGGTGGATATGGCTCACTTTGCCGGTTTAGTGGCCGGTGGGGTCTTTACCGGCGACTTTGATCCGGTCCGCCACGCCCATGTGGTCACGACTACCACCCATAAAACCCTGCGCGGACCCCGCGGCGGGTTGGTCTTATGTACCGAGGAGTTTGCCGAGCATATGGATAAAGGGTGTCCCTTAGTGATGGGCGGACCCTTACCCCATGTGATGGCGGCGAAGGCGGTCGCCTTAACAGAAGCGAATACCCCTGAGTTTAAAACCTACGCCCATGGGATTGTGGAGAATGCCAGGAGTCTGGCAGAGGCTTGCCAGGCCCAGGGGATGACCGTCTTGACCGGTGGCACCGACAATCATCTGCTCTTGATTGATGTCCGTCCCTTTGGGTTAACCGGGCGGCAGGCGGAGAGCGCCGTCCGGGAATGCGGGATTACTTTGAACCGGAACTCCCTGCCCAATGATACGAATGGGGCTTGGTACACCAGTGGTTTAAGGCTGGGAACCCCGGCCGTGACGACCCTGGGGATGGGCAAAGCGGAGATGAAGGAGATTGGGGCCAGCATGTACCAAGTTTTAAGTAATGTTAAACCGGCACCGATTAGCAGCGGAACCAACGCCGGTCAGTACAGTAAAGCCAAGTACCAACTGGATGAGGGGGTAAAAACGGAAGTGCGTACCCAAATCCAATCCTTGATCGCCCGTTTTCCGGTCTATCCCGAGCTTGATTTAGAGTTTATGCTTAAATATTTCGGCTAAAGAAAGCTTTTTGCGTTGTATCCATTAAAGAAGATTCCGTACAATATATAGTGTTTG
>ENA-UOOK01002593-UOOK01002593.1-fermentation-metagenome-genome-assembly--contig:-NODE-2593-length-21843-cov-16.492473_pt1 | contig 21843 bp, 17 predicted proteins | sample MGYA00245777_ERZ724023 | MGnify/ENA primary metagenome ERZ724023 (study PRJEB28704, sample SAMN03018312) | fermentation metagenome | biome: anthropogenic terrestrial biome; feature: soil...
TGATGCGCGACAAGTTTTCGTATTCCAAAATACTGAAGAGTTTGAACGCCGCCCCGCGAAAGAAAGATGAGGAGAAATAATACAGAAGGCTAAATGCTTCTATTATTCTTTTAAAACAAAGGTATTGATTAGATCAGGTATGCTTATACTATCTGTACTTTGTGTTTAACCGAATAGTTGTTTTATGATATGAGCCTGAAATTTAAATATGACTATCTTCTTGTCGGAGCAGGACTTTTTAATGCTGTTATTGCAAATGAATCCGCAAAAACAGGAAAGAAATGCCTTGTTGTGGAAAAAAGAATGCATATAGGGGGTAACCTTTATAATGAATCTATAGAAGGAATTAATATCCATACGTATGGCCCCCATATTTTCCATACGAATAATCCCACGATTTGGAAGTATCTTGCTGAATTGGCTCCCTTCAACCATTTTATCAATTCTCCTTTGGCGAAATACAAGGATGAGTTGTTTAATCTTCCGATTAATATGAATACATTTCATCAACTATGGAATGTCGTAACGCCGGAAGAGGCAAAAAAGAAACTTGAAGAGCAAAGAGAGCCGAAAAATAATCCCGGCAACTTCGAAGAACAGGCGTTGGCTTTATGCGGAAAGGATATCTACAATAAATTACTAAAAGGATACACCGAAAAACAATGGGGCAGGCCTGCAAAGCTGCTTCCCGGATTTTTAATCGAAAGGCTTCCGGTTCGATATACATATAATAACAATTATTTTAATTCAACTTTCCAAGGGATTCCAATCGGGGGTTATAACGGTATCATCGATAAATGCTTCAGAGAATGTGATATCCTGTTGGATTGTAATTATAATCTGGAAAAAAAGATTGGAAAAGAAGCCGAAACCATTATCTATACCGGAATGATCGATGAATACTATGATTATTGTTTCGGAATGTTGGAATACCGGTCATTGCAATTTGAGCATCAAGTATTAGATACAGATAATTATCAGGGAAATGCAGTTGTCAACTATACCGACAGAGAGATCCCCTATACCCGTATTGTCGAGCATAAACACTTTGAGTTCGGAAAACAAGCCAAAACCGTCATTACAAAAGAATATCCCTGTAAATGGGAGAAAGGTATGGAAGCTTATTATCCGGTGAATACCGAATGGAACAAGAATCTGTTTCTGAAATATGATCAATTGAGTAAAAGAGAGCATCATGTTTTTTTCGGAGGACGTTTGGGACGTTATGAATATGTAAATATGGATCAAACAATTGAAAATGCATTGACTTTGTTTAGAAAACTAAATTGATAACTATAAGATTGACTTGATACAACACTATTTTATATTTTGCTATGGAAAAAGGAATATCCGTTATTATGCCTACTTTTAATCAGGCAGGGTTTATACGCAGGGCGATATTAAGTCTGTTTGCTCAAACTTTTAAGCAGTGGGAGTTGATTATCATCAATGATGGCTGTACCGATAATACCGAATATTATTTATCGGATTTTTTGGATAATAAAAGAATAACTTATATCCGTGACGAAGAGAACAAGGGACTAGGGTACACTTTAAATCAAGGATTAGATATAGCTAAATATAATTGTATTGCATATTTACCTTCCGATGATTTTTATGATGGTAATCATCTTGAATCTCTAGAGAACAAATTAGATGAATCAGAAAATATTGTACTTGTTTTTAGTGGATTGCGCTATGATGAGTCACCTAACGCCGGGATTCTTGCGTATAGAAAGTCTCTAGGAGTAAGGGCTGAATATAGCTTGCAATTAGTTCAAACCGCTCATCGAAAGACGAAAGACCGCTGGATTGAACGAGAGGAATGTGTATCGGAAGATTTATTTTTTACATTTTGGAGGAAATTGACGGATAAAGGAGTTTTCGTTCCAACAGATCAGGTTACTTGCGAGTGGACTAATCATCCTTCTCAACGTCACAAGATTATAGGAGAAAAATTTGGTGGAGGTCTTAATAAATATAGACACTTCTATAAGGTTCAGGCCCCGATTAGAATGAGAACAACAAACTATAAAACAGTGGACGAAAATCAGCAATATATTCCCTATAGAGATAAAAAAACATTAGTGAAGGATTATCTTAAAATATTATTAGTAGGAGAACTTGCTTATAATCCGGAACGCGTATATGCATTTGAAGAAGCGGGACATAAATTATACGGACTTTGGGCTGACCCTGAATATTGTTTTTGTACGGTAGGTCCTTTACCGTTTGGTAATGTCGAAGATATTTCTCGTTCTCATTGGCAGGAACGTGTAAAAGAAATTGCTCCGGATATTATATATGCCCAACTGAACACAGGCTCCATTGAGTTTGCGCATGAAGTATTAAGAGCGAATACTGGCATTCCATTTGTCTGGCATTTTAAAGAAGGACCTCATGGAGCAATGAAACAGGGTTTATGGGACAAACTCATTGACCTCTATACATATTCTGATGGCAAGATATACTTAAATAAAGAGATGAAAGAGTGGTTTGAATTATTTATTCCTTATAATATCCAATCTGCACATACTTTTATTTTGGATGGGGATTTGCCAAAATCTAATTGTTTTGGAGGTGAATTTTCAGAAAAATATTCCGCATCCGACGGTGCAATACATACGGTGGTAGTAGGTAGAATAATGGGTATCGCACCGCAAGAAATGCGTATATTAGCCGATAATAATATTCACCTCCATGTATATAATGAAACCTATATTTCCGAAGATGCAGTTTTGTCCCAATTCAAAAAAGCTGCTCCAAGGCATTTTCATGTAGAACCTCATTGTTCTCAGTTTGACTGGGTAAGAGAATTCTCTAAATACGATGCCGGATGGTTGCATTGTTTCGATTGCTTAAATGAAAACTCCTTAATGAGAGCCAATTGGTCGGATTTGAATATCCCCGCTCGTATAAATACGTTGGCCGCTGCTGGAATCCCAATGATACAGAAAAAGAATTTGGGGCATACTGTTGCTATGCGAAATTATGTTGATCAATACGGTATGGGCATTTTTTATGATAATATAAAAGATTTGGTAAGTCAACTGAAAGATAAAGAACTTTTAAGTAAAACAGAACAAAATGTTCGAGCAAACCGCTTAAAATTTACTTTTGATTATCACATACCTTTTCTTATTGATTTTTTTAAACAAGTGATTATCTCGGCAAAACAAAATAAATATAACCGGCAACTTCCAATCTTATGAAAAAAGAATTACAAAGGATCGCAAATACGCTTGTTTTGTACAGTTATCATGCGAACTGTAACGGATTATTAGATGGGAAAATGGGTATAATTTTATTTCTATACCGGTATGCTGATTATTCAGGCTGTAAATATTATCGCGAATTTTCGGATAAACTATTGGATAAAGTATTAGCTTCCATTACTCATGTTTCCTCTGATTTTGAAAATGGTTTGGCCGGTATCGGATGGGTTGTAAATTATCTTATAAAGAGAGGCTTGATAGATGGCGCTCCCAATGAAGTTTTACAAGATGTGGATAAAAATGTTTTTTCGAATTATAGGTGTAATCCGTCTGTATCTCTTTTCGGGCAAGGCATCTATTTAATAGAGCGATTAAAAGATAATCCATCCAATACTGATTTTGAAAAGCATGTTGTCGAATGTCTTGATTTTTGTCATAAGGGAATGAAAGAATATAATGGGCCTGTTTCCCTTTATCACATCAATTCCCTTCTGTTTTTCTTGTTAAAAATTGAAGTTTTTCTTTCTGAGGAAGTCAAAATTGACTCTATAAAGAAGCTTCTTTTTGAGAGATTAAACATAGCATTTAGGGATAAAATATATGATGATGTCGATTTATATATATTTAAACGGCTGTTGGATGGGATTGAATCGAAACAAAAAAATAAATGGCAGGATATTCTTTTACTTAAAACTCCGGAATTATTAAAACACTATGAAATTGAAAGAAGAATCAAAATTTCATGGCAGGAGGCCCTCTATTTTAGAAATAGCCAACTAGGAAAAATACCCTCTGAGAATATTGGCCCTTTTATAGATTGCAAACAAGAAAGTTTGACTATGAAGGATTTTCTTTTTGCTGGCGGGTTAGCGGGTTTTGGAAATATGATATTATCTGATTGTACTACAGAATAATGTTGAATATAATTTAAAAGTATAGTTCTAATTTTATTAATATAAATCCAAACGTATGAAAAAGAAATTAACAAGGGACAGTTTCAGTGCATTACGAAGCAAATTCGTTGTGCTGGATGAGCCGCAACAAAAAGCAATTGTAGGCGGAGATTATTGGGATGACCATGGCATTTGGGCTCTTGATTCGTCGGGAAATACCTATTGGACAAGAACATCACAAGGAGATGGATACTATTACGGTGATTCGGGCTATTCATCCGGTAGCTATGAACCTGGATATGGATATTATGGAAGCGGCAGTTATAGCAGTGACAGCTATAATTCTTATCCGGGACAAGGATATGGAGATTGTGTCATTCAATCCGTGGCATATATGTTTGGATTATCCCTTGAGGAAGTTCATTCTAAAATGAGTGAAGTACTCCAAGAATTATATGGTTATAGCAAAGAAGCAAGCGATGTCATGGCCGGAGGTACAGGAGCTAAATTTGATCAAGTAGAAGCTCTTATGAATAAAATCTCGAATTCATGTTATGTTTCTTCTTACAATGGTAGTTCTTCGACGTGTGCTTTAGGTTTAATAGGCCCTCAGGGAGCCAACCCCGGACATGCAATAGTGTTGGAATATTACAATGCTTCGGCAAACACATATAATTATGTGGATCCTCAGAACGGAAATGCAATAGGAACAATTTTAGCATCTGATTTACTATGGGTTATTACTGCAAATTAGTTGATTTAAAAATTATTTTGATCTTTTTGTCCTTTCTATTGACTTTCGAATTATTTTCCCAATCAATAGAAGATATCTATGATCTTCGATTTGAAAGTTTCAGTAAATCATATCGAGGAGATTGGACAAATAGTGGAAAAATGATTAAATTTTCCATTGATAGTTCGGAATTTATTAATGAGAAATATCCATTGAAGATATCTTCAATACAAACTCAACGAAATGGAGTCTTAGATAAAAAAAGAGAGGTATTACTCTCCCGTACAATAACTCTGCCTCAATACGAATATGGAGATAAATGTACTGTTTTCATAAATAGCAAAAGTGAGGACTGGAAGAATTGGAAGTTTGAGATTAGAGGGCTGGATGAAATGGAAAATATTTTGTATGTAGACTCTGTGTATATCGAGAGTAGTTCATGGAAAACACATTCTGTATCTTTTCCTTTATACAACTTTAAAGCAATTAGAATATGCATTACATTTTCAGATGCTCATCCTATAGGGACCCAAAATGCATGGATCGATAGGATCGGTATTTCTATTAATGATAAATACCTCAATACAATGAGGTTGTCGGACTTTTATAATGGATTTCCTTTAAATTTAAATAATAGAGATATGGTGTCATTATCGTTTGTCGATGATAATTCGATAGCAAACATCAGAGATATGAAGAATAAAAAAATAATAGGACTTGGAGAATGCACTCATGGAAGTCAAGAAATTAAAAAAGCCGCTTATCAATTTATAAGAACATTAATTTCCGAATACAATTGTAAAGCTGTTTTACTGGAGAGAGCATCGGATATGTGCTTAAAGTGGGATTTATACGTGAATGGAATTATTTCGGAAAAAATAGCATCTGACATAGAAGAAGAGTTGAGGTGTTTTTTCGATGATTCTGCCTCATTTCTCGATTTCCTAAAATGGCTTAAGTGCTATAACAGTACAACACGGTCCAAAGTACATATCTTTGGATTTAACACACTTGCCCAACCTCAACTTTTTTTCTTCGACTATTTCAGATTACTTTTGGGAGATATAAATTCGTTACCTTATTTGCGATTATTAAAAAAAGAGAATTACCGCGGTATAATTGATCACGCTTTAACTGACGCACGATTACAATCTATTATGGAGCCTGAAGATTTCAATTATTTATTGTTTCTATTAAATGAATCGATAGAAGGTCGTACGATTTTTAACGGAGAAAATGAGAATCGAGAATTTGATATGTGGAAAAGAGCAGATAAAATTATTCAGCAGTATTTGAAAAAGGATAATAAAGTGGTTATTTATGCTCATAGTTCTCATATCAATAAAAAAAATGACTTCTTTTTTGATGTTCAAAAAAAACCGTCGTTGGGCAATTATATTCATAAAAAATATGGCAACGGGTATTTCTCCATATGCTTTCAAGTAGGAAGGGGAAAATATACACAAGATGATTCGGGAGTCTTCAGCAAAACCGTTATAGATACTTTGCAAGCGCCAATGATCACCAGCTTTGAATTTTCGGCTTTAGTCGCCGATAATTCCTATTTTTACTATCCGGCCCAAAAGTTATCTGATGATATATCAAGCGTGAGAGCGATCGGAAGAGAAAGAAAGAACACAAACCAATTTTTTTTCTGTTCTATAAAAAAGCGATTTAATGGAGTTGTTTTTATACGGAATAGTAATCAATTAAATAGAATTGAGAAATATCCATTTTTTTATACGAATGGATTCATGCAAAATAAAAAGGTGCAACAGCAGAAAATATTAAAAGAGTTGTGAGAAGGGTCATGATTTTTTTTAGCGTAATCATCTTCTTTTTGTTTGTCGAGCAATTCATATTCTCTCAAGAAACAACAGGCTCAACGAATAATGACAAAACTGATTCTGCGATCGATGATTTAGGGTATTTAACCTATCGGAATGAAATGAGGTTATTAAAAAGTCGTACGGGATACGAGGTTCTCAATAAATATTTCGAAACACTTGAAGGATTTAGTATTATACAAAAATTTAAAGAAAAATCCAAGCAGATAGACACCTATTATTATGAATATAAGAAAGATTATTCCTACAACAGAAAAGGATATTGAAAGTATGCTACTTTTGGAGAGAGATTGCCGATATGTTGCAGCACATGCAGTATTTGGTAAATCGTTTTAGTGAAGCAAATTGAAGAATACTAAAGAATTATATGAATAAATTGGATTATTGTTTTTATTTTGTTTCAATGCTTTTTTTGATTGCCTGTTCCGGGAATTATAAAGATCAAAGTGTGGAAAACTCTTTGAGCGAAATTAAGACCTATACGCCTTTTGCGCTTGATTCCATTTTTAATAAATCGTGGGATACGGTATATGTATTGAAACCCTATTCCTATAGGGAAATAGAGGTTTTTTCTTTGGATATACCTCGAAGATACCGGAAAGCGTTTAAAGTAATAGAGAAATCCGAGGGATCCTGTGTTTTAATTTTTACAAAAAGTAAAAAAATGGTGGGTTATTCCGAAATATCCAGACTTGTTGCGGATTTTTCCTATGTTAATTCGATTAGATATCCGGCCAACCTAGTCTTTTATTTAGACAGAAGAAGAAGAGCCTATATTGAGAATGAAGAATATCATCAATAAAATGATACTGAAATTTGAACAATATGAAAAAGAAATTGACAAGAGACAGTTTCAGTGCACTACGAAGCAAGTTCGTTGTGCTGAATGAACAGCAACAAAAGGCCTTCATAGGAGGAGGTTATTTTGAAGATTATGGAATTGGTTATTATGACCAATCAGGAAATTATTATTGGTCCAGGACGCAAGATGATAACGGCTCCATTTATTCCGGGGATTATTGGGATAATACGTCGAGTTCCGGGTCCGGATATAGTGGTAGCGGATTATACGAGAGTAATTCAATTACCGGCTATGGAACCTCGGGTAATCCTCTCTCGGTAGAGGATTATAACACCTTGACAGAAATGGGGAGATGGAACGGTGGATATGTGGAAGGACTCGGTTATGTATTGCCGGAAGTTACGGTATTGGGATCTACAGGAAATAGTAATAATAACAGTGGAACTTTCAATATTAATGACGCCATTATTTATCTTACAAGCAATGCCCAAGAAACATCTTCCGGATATTGTGCAATGTATGTCAGACAGGCTATTGAAGCGGGGGGCCTTTCCACCGATGGCCGTCCAGGATCTGCTTGCGGGTATGATACGTACTTACCTACGATTGGATTTTCAGTCGTAGACCCTTATAATTATATTCCTCAATCGGGAGATATTGTCGTTCATGAAGCAACAAGTGGTCATCCTTATGGTCATATAGCAATGTATAACGGAGAAAAATGGATTTCAGATTTTACACAAAGTGATATGTATGGTAGCTCTGCATATAGAAATAATCCCGATTATACTATTCTTAGATGGAATCCATAAACAGAAAAATGATGAAACAGAAAATGATGTTTTTATTATTATTCGTGTATTGTTCTTCTCTCTTTGCTTCGGTTATTCAGAATAATCAAACAGTCGTTGATGCCTCTGGAAAACCGGACAAAGCTCAAAAATGTAGAACGGAACAAATTGTTGCAGTATGGGATAGTATTCCCGAACAGGACGCGATTCGTGTAATAGAAGATTTTTACAGAGTTTATGGAGCCAATATTTTGTCTGAGGCAAACATGAATGATTCTTTGATTATGAAGAAATATGTAACCGATAGACTGAGAGAAAAAATGGATAGAGTGAGGACTGCTATAGGGGCTGACCCTATTATCCGGGCTCAGGATTTCAATGGATATGCCTTGAATTCTATAAAAATAACCCCTTTGGGAAATGATTGGTATATGGTTCATTATAAATGGAACGTGAATGATGATAATCCCAGAAACATCCCTTTAAAAGTGAAAGATATCGATGGACACCCTTTCATCGATTATATTACCCCGGAATGGAACGATTCTATCTATGGCGATTCTTTATTAGGCAATAACATCGAGGCATTGCCTATTGACAATTCTTCACCGCTGTCGTTTGTAAAAACTTTCTATGCCGCCTACACATCGGAATATTGCCGCATGCCTGAAAACTTAATATCCCGTCTCGCAGCTTTGCGTGCGAAATGTTTTACACCCAATGCTTTGAAGCAATTTGAAAAGGCGGAAAAAGAATATGAGTCGGACGGCTTATTCAATTATGATCTATTGATTGATGATTTCGATTTTGATTGCTTGTGGATTGCTTCTATCTCGTATACATCGTTGGATGACAACACTTGTCGGATACGCCTTAAGAAGAGGAGAAATTCCCCTGCTACTCTTACAATCGGATTAATAAAACAGGCGGAAGGATATAAGATTGATAGTATCCATATAGAAAAATGAATTCCGGTAATGATTTTGATATGAATCAAGAGGAAACGGATAAAAAAGAAAATCCCGACCTTCCAGTTGTTGTAAACAAACAACCGGATCTTTCTTCGGAAAAATCCGAGGAAGTGCAGGCCATCATCGACCGTATGCCGACCTATTGGACGAAATGGGTCGCTCTTTGCGTCGGCATCCTGATGGGAGTCATTCTTTTGTTGGGTTTCCTGATCCGATATCCCGATACGGTGGACGGGCAGATATCGGTGACAGCCGTCACTGCGCCGGTGCGCCTGGTTGCCAACACTGCCGGCCGCCTGATCCTTTTGCAACCCGATAGGACGGATATAAAAAAGGGTGCGGTAATATCCTATATCGAAAGCGGGGCCGACTACCGCCACATCCTTTGGGTGGACTCGCTGCTCGACAATCCCGCCATGCCGGAAAAAGGGTACGGTATGCTTCCCGATTCACTGCTGTTGGGCGATGTAAGTTCGGCGTATAACTCCTTTATGCTTGCCTGTCTGCAATATGAACGGTTACAGACTTCGGATATTTACGTAACGATGCGGCAGAACCTGCAAAACCAAATTCGTTCGGACAGGTTGGTGATCGATAATCTTACGACAGAACTCGAATTGAAAGCATCCGTATTGGAAGATTCCGAAGACCGGTTGAAAAAAGACAGTATCCTGTTCGATAATGAGGTAATCAGCGAATATGATTACCGTCAACAGCGTGCCTCGCATCTCTCCCTACAGGAAACATTTCTGAACATGGAAAGCAACCGCCTGCTCAAACAGTCGGAAGTCAGCCATAACCTATTGGAAATACAGCGGATTGAACTGGAAGAGATCGAGAGTAAGGAAAAAGCTTATTCGGAATTAATAACTCAACGGAATGCCCTGGCGAACGCCGTCACCCTGTGGAAGGAACGGTACCTGCAATACAGTCCGGTGGAGGGTGAACTCGAATACCTCGGTTTCTGGCGCGACAACAGCTTCGTGCAGTCGGGGCAAGAATTATTCACGGTCATTCCCGACAAAAACAATATCGTGGGCGAGGTGATGATTCCTTCTTACGGCGCCGGGAAAGTGGAGACGGGTCAGACCGTTAATGTCAAGATCAATAATTATCCTTATGACGAATACGGATTACTGAAAGGCGCGGTGCGGTCTGTCTCGCGCATTACCAACAAGATCGAGACGGCAAACGGAACCGGAGATGCTTATCTGGTGGTCGTCTCTTTTCCGGACGGCACAACAACAAACTTCGGCAAATTTCTTCCGCTCGACTTTGAGTCCAAGGGAACTGCGGAGATTATCACCAAAAGAAAACGACTTATCGAGCGCCTGTTTGACAACCTAAAAGCGAAAACGGAAAAATAAATGAAACTAAAACATTTTCCTGTAGAATACCAAATGGACTCGCAAGACTGCGGTCCGGCATCCCTAAAAATTATTGCCAAATATTTCGGGAAGTACTATTCCCTGCAATACCTACGCGACCGTTGCGGAATAACCAAGGAAGGCGTTTCGCTGCTCGATTTGGGCACGGGCGCGGAAAGTATAGGCTTGCGCACGCTGGCTATTAAATGCACCCTTGATGATGTCATAAACAGCGTCTGCCTTCCGGCCATTCTTTTTTGGAAAGAAAGTCATTTCATTGTCGTTTACGGAGCGGATAAAAGGCATGTATGGGTCTCTGATCCGGCAAAAGGGCGTATCCGATATACCCATGAAGAATTCCGGAAAGGATGGTGTGCCAAAGGAAGCAACACGGGAGTTCTTTTGGCTGTTGAGCCGACAGCCGGTTTCAAGGATTCCAAAGCGGAAAAAGAGCGGCGCAGGAACAGTTTTTCCAGTATCCTGAAATACTTCCTGCCTTATAAGAAAAATTTTACGCTTGTTTTTATCATTATGTTGGTCGTGACGCTGTTGCAAGGCGTCTTGCCGTTCATTTCCAAGGCGGTGATCGATGTGGGGATCAAAACTTCCGACGTGAATTTTATCAATATGGTACTGGCCGGAAACATAGCCATCCTTCTCAGCGTAATGATCTTCAACGTGCTGCGCGACTGGATACTGATGCACATTACTTCGCGAGTGAATATCGCCCTCATTTCGGATTACCTGATCAAACTGATGAAGCTGCCGGTCACCTTTTTCGAGAACAAACTGTTGGGCGATATCCTGCAACGGGCGCAGGATCACGAACGTATCCGCAGTTTTATCATGAACAATTCCCTTTCCGTGATATTTTCGGCTTTTACGTTCGTCCTTTTCGCCATTATATTATTGGTATATAACGCGGTTATCTTTTACATTTTTGTGGCCGGATCGGTGCTGTATGTCGCTTGGGTTTTGTTGTTCCTGAACATCCGTAAGAAGCTCGACTGGGAATATTTCGAGTTGATTTCGCGAAATCAAAGCTATTGGGTGGAAACCGTATCGGCGATACAAGATATCAAGATTTATAATTATGAGAAATACCGCCGGTGGAAATGGGAAGAGATACAAGCGCGGCTTTACCATGTCAACAAAAGAGTATTGACCGTTACCAATGCGCAGAATCTCGGGGCGCAATTTATCGAAAGTATCAAGAATATGGGTATCGTGTTCTTTTGTGCCGTGGCGGTAATCAACGGCGATATTACTTTCGGCGTAATGATCTCCACGCAATTCATTATCGGTATGCTGAACGGCCCCTTGATCCAGTTTATCAACTTTGTCATCACTGGACAATATGCGAAAATCAGTTTCCTTCGCATCAACGAAATACGGCAGTTGGAAGACGAGAATGAATGGTTAACCATAGGTACGAATGCCACGGTTATGCCGGAGGACAAGACCATCCTGCTGGAAAATGTTCATTTTCAATACACCGTCAATAGCCCGCTGGTTCTTCGCAATATCTATCTGAGGATTCCGGAAAAGAAGGTGACGGCAATCGTAGGCGGTAGCGGCAGCGGGAAATCCACCTTGTTGAAACTGTTGGTGAGGTTGTATAAGCCGACGTACGGGGATATCAAGATGGGCGGGATGAATGTCAACCTTATCAATTTAAAGAAGTGGCGTGAGATGTGCGGGGTGGTGATGCAGGACGGAAAGACTTTTAATGATACCGTCTTGAACAATATTGTGCTGGACGATGAGCGGATAGATTATGACCGGTTGCGCGAAGTATGCCGTGTAGCGCAGATAGAAACGGAGATTCATGAGATGCCTAAAGGGTTCGAGACGGTGATCGGAGAAAACGGGAGGGGCTTAAGTGGCGGACAAAAGCAACGGTTGCTGATTGCCCGCGCGCTTTACCGGAATCCGGAGTTGTTGTTTCTTGATGAGGCAACCAACTCGCTCGATGTGATTAACGAACGGAAGATCGTCGATGCATTGAACGGCGCCTTTAAAGACCGTACCGTGATCGTTGTGGCGCATCGTTTAAGTACCATCCGCAATGCAGATCAGATTGTCGTTCTTGATAAGGGATTTATCGTAGAGATTGGTAATCATGATACGTTGATGGAAAAGAAGGGGCATTACTTTTCTTTGGTATCCACACAAATGCAAGCATAGTTTCATTTGTAGAGCCATTATTTTTTCGAATAAAATGGGAAAGATGAATCATGCCCTTGCTACTTATTTCATCATTAAAGGTTTATAAAATTATTCTGAGATATAATATGCAACAGATAAATAGAAAAATACTTATCTTTTTATTTCTTTTCTTTTTTACAATGGTTGTTTCTGCTCAAGAAAACGATGAGCAGAAATTAATAGATCTCTTAACAACTGGACGTTTTTTTGAAGCAAAAGAGTTCTATGAACAGGCGGAAAAAGATAGTGTATTTGATCCCTTTTTTCGTCTCTATTACAAATATGAGATAGCCCGAATGTTGAACCGTACGGATTCTGCTGCTTTTTTTCTGGAACAACTATTAGAAAGGGGTGATGAGTATTTTGGAGCATTTAAATACCAATTTTACGACCTACTACTCGAATTATACACTTTCAACTTGCAAGATTACAAAAAGGCAATGTTAACTTGTGAAAGAATACAGAAATCTTTGGAGAATAACCATTTTGGTAAAGAATTGGAAGATATAGCAAACGACCCTCAATATGTTGAAAACCGAAAAAAACAAATTCGAAAAAGAGAAAAATACCCAACAGTTAAGTTTTCCCGGAAGGATTCAAATAACCCTTTAAAATTCAAAGATGATAATAAATTCCTTTTCTTTGATGCCGTCTACAATAATAAAACACTACACTGACAACCCTTTTTGATACAGGAGTATCATTATTCTTTCTTATCAAAGAGGAAGTGGCAGACAGCATTGGAGTAAGAAGACTGGACATTTTTGATAATGATACGTCGATAGTGTTTAACGGCGTAAAGTTACCTATGGAAGAAGGAATCCTCGATTCCGTTGAAATAGCAGATTTCAAGTTTTATAATATCCCGGTGGGCATATACAAATTCGACCCGATATCGAATATTCCGGATTCGTTGGTTAATCATAATCACGAAAGAAAAGAATCATTGGAGTATTTTTCCAACTCCATGAGTATCGTGATGGGATACCCGGCAATGTTTCTGATGGGAAAAATCATCGTCGATTTCGAAAATAACGTACTTTCATTTCCTGATGATTCTTTGATCCAAACAAACAATAATATTGAACCTAATCTTTTTGCATATACAACGGCTCTGTTCACCCGGCTATATATCAACGATATTCCTTTTACAGCCCATGTTGATTTTGGTTCTACGTCATATATGCAAATTCACTCGTCTTTTTATGAAAAAAATAAATGTAAAATCCCTGTTAAATCCGTTGCTGACAAAAAGCCCTTGAATATCTCCATGATACATAATACTTGGTTGAATATTCCTTACGAGATCCCGGAGAATCCTATATTAAAGTTTAATAGTAAGATAGTTCTCGCGAAAGAAGATAACGTGATTGAGATCTATTCGCTGCCGGGGCAATCAGTTCCCGGGACGTTTGACGGACATATAGGATACCCTTTTTTCAGGAATTTGGGAAAGAAGATTCTACTTGATTTCGATAATATGCGCATTGATATTATTGAATGAATAGAATGAATCCAATTCGGTAGTAGCCATCCTACACTTTTAGCAAATTTCCGAAAGTGTAGAATATGTTCTCGAAACAGTTGTACATGTTTCCGAAGGTATTTTTTATGTTTCCGCTACTATTTCTCATGTTTTAGAAAGTGCTGCACATGTTTCCGAAAGTATTTTTTACCTTTCCGAAACCGTTTCTCATGTTATCGCCTGACATTTTTATATAGTAGAAAGAGCTGCGCACGTTTCCGCTAACGTTGCACATGTTTTCGAAACACTCTTTTTTCTCCGCTGAGGAAACAATGCTGTCGTAGAAAAAGAAGATGATAACGCCATATGGTAATCCCGCAAATCATAAGGTTGCCGGTCAAAGTAAAAAACATCGATGGGAATTCTTGAAATATAGTTAAGGAGAATGAATAAACGGACGGAAAAATCTTTTATAAACAAACAAATTATCGTACTTTTGTGATTGTGTAAAATAAAAACAGAAATAGTCCGACCTACTACCGGAAAACTTCTGGTTGGAGCAAAGAACAATACACAAGCATGCAAGAAAAACGTCGAAATAATAAATATAAAACTTATGAGTGATCACAAAGAAAATTTTTTTGTAGATTTTCCACCTACGTCCACCGATGAATGGATGGAGAAAATCACCGCCGATTTAAAAGGGGCTGATTTTCAAAAAAAACTGGTGTGGAGAACCAATGAAGGATTTACCGTAAATCCTTTTTATCGGGCAGAAAATGTAGAAGGTTTGCCGACCCTCGAAAACCTACCCGGGCAGTTTCCCTACGTACGGTCCACCAAGAAAGATAATGTGTGGTATATACGGCGGGAAATACACGTGGACGATTTCGCCGAAGCCAATAAAAAGGCCGTGAAACTGCTCACGAAAGGCATTACTTCTTTCGGCTTCCATCTTCCCAAAAATGGAATTACCCCCGAAAATATAAAAGTATTGCTTAAGGACATTTCGCCTGAGAAAGTAGAATTGAATTTCAGAACGTGTATTTCGCGTACGCTTGAGCTTGCACGTGTGGTGTCGGATTATCTGTTGAAGAATAATTTTGAATTGACCAAATGCCAGGGCTCCATCGAGTTCGATCCTTTCCGGAAAATATTGAAGAAAGGAATAGATTCCCCGCAATGGGCCGAAGAGGCGGCTGAAATCGTCAATATCACGTCGCAGTTGCCCCATTACCGTTGCATTTACATAACGGGCAATAGTTTTAGCGATGTCGGAGCTTATATCCATCAGGAACTCGGATATAGTTTGTCTTATGGCAATCAGATCCTCGGGGCCTTGATTGAAAAAGGTATCGATCCGGTAGTGGCTGCCAATAAGATAAAATTCACCTTCGGTATCGATTCCAATTATTTTATGGAAATAGCCAAATTCCGTGCAGCCCGCTGGTTATGGGCCGAAATCGTAAATGCCTATGAACCGCTGCACGCCGGACAATATAGCGACGAAGAACGGAAAAATGCGGCAAAAATGAATGTCCATGCCGTCACATCGGCATTTAACCAATCGGTTTTCGACCCGTATGTGAATCTGCTCCGTTCGCAAACCGAAGCCATGTCGGCTACCATCGCTTCCGTCGACTCATTAACCGTGCGGCCTTTCAATGAAGCGTTTGAAACACCTACCGATTTTTCCGAACGTATCGCTGTTAATCAACAATTATTGTTGAAAGAAGAAGCGCATTTCGATAAAATCATCGATCCTTCTGCCGGATCGTATTATATTGAAACCCTCACTTCGTCCATCGCCGAACAAGCTTGGAAGCTTTTCCTCAAAACGGAGGAACAGGGATTTTACGAGAACTTGAAAGCGGGCGCTGTACAAGATGCCGTCAATGCTTCGGGCGATGCACGCATGATAGCGGTAGCCAAACGTCGGGAAGTGCTGGTCGGAACCAACCAATACCCGAACTTTACCGAGAGAAGGAGCGATACGCTTGCAGAAAGCCATCAACATGCTTGCGGATGCGACGGCGATAAGGAAACTCCTTTTAAAAAGCTGAAAGTACGCCGCTTGGCGGACGACTTTAATGAACTCCGCTTAGCCACCGAACGAAGCAAGAAAACGCCGAAAGTATTTATGCTCACGATCGGTAACCTGGCTATGCGTTTGGCTCGGTCGCAGTTCTCAGCCAACTTCTTCGGATGCGCGGGTTATGAATTAATCGATAACCTCGGATTCAACACGGTGGAAGGAGGCATTAAAGCGGCGCGCGAAAAAGATGCCGATGTTATCGTATTGTGCTCGAGCGATGATGAATATGTAACGTATGCTCCGGAAGCTTTCGATATGCTGAAAGGCGGCAAGGAACTGTTTGTCGTTGCGGGTGCGCCGGCTTGCATGGACGACCTGAAAGCGCAGGGTATCGAACATTTTATTCATGTACGCAGCAATGTGCTCGAAACATTGATCCTATTTCATAAACTTCTCGGGATTACTATAAAATAAAACGATCAATTGAAATGAAACCGAATTTTAAAAATATAAATTTTCAAACGGCCGGCTTTGAACAACACAACGCTGCCGATTGGATGAAAGAAAACAATATTAAGGCCAATTGGCTCACACCGGAACAGATACCGGTAAAACCCGTATATACCAAGGAAGATCTCGAAGGCATGGAGCACTTAAACTATGCCGCAGGTATTCCTCCTTTTCTCCGTGGCCCTTATTCCACGATGTATGTGATGCGTCCCTGGACGATTCGACAATACGCCGGATTTTCGACCGCCGAAGAATCCAATGCTTTTTACCGCCGTAACCTCGCTTCGGGACAGAAAGGTTTGTCGGTGGCTTTCGACTTGCCAACGCACCGCGGTTATGATGCCGACAACGAACGCGTCGTCGGCGATGTGGGGAAGGCCGGTGTATCGATTTGTTCGGTAGAAGATATGAAAGTCCTTTTTGACGGTATTCCGTTGAATAAAATGTCGGTGTCCATGACCATGAACGGCGCGGTACTTCCCATTCTGGCTTTCTATATCGTCGCTGCGCAGGAGCAAGGCGCCAAACTCGAAGAGATGGCCGGAACCATTCAGAACGATATCCTGAAAGAGTTCATGGTACGTAACACCTATATTTATCCGCCGCTTTTCTCGATGAAAATCATTGCCGACATCTTTGAATTTACTTCGCAGAAGATGCCGAAGTTCAACTCGATCTCCATCTCGGGTTACCACATGCAAGAGGCGGGAGCCACAGCCGATATCGAATTAGGCTACACGTTGGCCGACGGCATCGAATATCTGCGCGCCGGTATCAACGCCGGTATCAAAGTCGATGCATTTGCCCCGCGTTTGTCGTTCTTCTGGGCTATCGGGATGAATCACTTTATGGAAATCGCCAAGATGCGCGCCGCCCGTTTGTTATGGGCCAAGATTGTGAAGGGATTCGGTGCGAAGAATCCTAAATCGATGGCGTTGCGTACGCACTCGCAGACTTCCGGTTGGTCGCTTACCGAACAAGACCCTTATAATAATGTAGGGCGTACTTGCATTGAGGCGATGGCGGCTGCGTTGGGACATACGCAATCGTTGCACACCAATGCGTTGGATGAGGCTATCGCCTTGCCGACCGATTTCTCGGCACGTATTGCGCGTAATACGCAGATTTATATTCAATCCGAAACGAACATCACCCGTCAGGTCGATCCCTGGGCCGGTTCTTTCTATGTGGAATCGTTGACCCATGCGTTGGCGCAAAAAGCTTGGGAACATATTCAAGAGGTCGAAAAACTGGGAGGCATGGCAAAAGCCATTGAGACGGGCGTTCCGAAGTTACGTATCGAAGAAGCCGCTGCCCGTACGCAAGCGCGTATCGACTCGGGTATTCAAAAGATTATCGGAGTGAATGAATATCGGTTGGAAAAAGAAGATCCGATTGATATTCTCGAAGTGGATAATACCGAAGTGCTTCGGCAACAGGTAGAGCGATTGAAGAAATTGCGTGCAGAACGGGATGGAACCGCCGTACGCCAAGCATTGGAAGCCATTACCAAATGTGTGGAAACCAAGGAAGGTAATTTGTTGGAGTTAGCCGTGGAAGCAGCACGGGTTCGCGCCACATTGGGCGAAATATCGGATGCTTGTGAAAAGGTAGTAGGACGTTATAATGCAATAATCAGAACAATCTCAGGAGTGTATTCATCAGAATCCAAAACAGATGCCACGCTTAAGGAAGCGCGCGCACTTACCGAACAGTTTGCCCGCAAAGAAGGGCGCCAACCTCGTATTATGGTTGCGAAAATAGGGCAGGACGGACACGACCGCGGCGCCAAAGTGATTGCTACGGGTTATGCCGATTGCGGTTTCGACGTCGATATGGGACCGTTGTTTCAAACTCCGGCCGAGGCGGCGCGTCAAGCAGTAGAGAATGACGTCCATGTATTGGGTGTTTCTTCTCTTGCTGCCGGTCATAAAACACTTGTTCCGCAAGTTCTCGCAGAACTGAAAAAGTTAGGGCGTCCCGATATTGTGGTGATTGCCGGCGGTGTTATTCCGGCACAAGATTACGATTTCCTTTACAAAGCGGGAGTGGCGGCTATTTTCGGTCCCGGAACCTCGGTTACCAAATCGGCGTGTCAAATCGTACATATCTTGATGGATGAAAATTCTTCGGAGGAGACAGTAACGACGAAGGAATGAGCGCTTATCCCTTGCCTTCCCCCGGGGAAGTGCATCGGAGTTTCCGTAAAACTGACGGCTGCGGCACCCGTATGGATGTACCGGCCGTCAGTTGTTTTTCGGTGTTTCAAAATATATAAATATAACGCAAAGAAAGAGAGACAATCGTATGGCTGATAAATTACATGAAGCTGTTTTTACGCCTGTGCCTTCGGATTGGAAAAGAAAACCGTATTTCGATTATTACTATCATCGCCTGAAGACCAAATACAATATCAATCATCATATCGATATCACCGCCTTCCTGAAAGAAAAAGAAATACGGCAAGTGAAGTTTTATCCCGCTTTTTTATACGTCATCATGCGGGTGATTAATCAACACGAAGAGTTCAGGATGGGTTTTGATGAAGAAAACAGGTTGGGGATATGGAATTATCTCGTTCCTTCCTATACCATTTTTCATCAGGACGATCATACTTTTTCCGACATTTGGAGTAATTATTCTCCTGTCTTTGCAGAATTTTACGATTCCGTTATGGAAGACATGAATACCTATAAAGAGGTGAAGAAAATCAAGGCGAAAGAAAATCAGCCTGCAAATTTTTGTCCGATCTCAGTGGTTCCCTGGTTAAGTTTTCAGAGTATTAGTCAGGATACTTCTTCCGAATCGAACCTTTTATTTCCTATAATCCGCTTTGGAAAATATTACGAAAATGACCATAAGATGCTCCTTCCGTTTTCAATATTCGTCAATCATGCGGTAGCGGACGGATATCATACGGCCACATTCATAAATGATATCGAACAATTCGGCAACAATGCCCGCGAATGGATGGATAGATAAAGAAAGAACGGTAAAACACAATGGTTCGGTAAAATATGGTAAAAGCAATTATTTTTGATATGGACGGAGTCATCATAGATTCAGAGAAATTATGGAAACGGGCCGAATATGAAATATTCTCATCCTTAGGTGTCAATGTCACGGATTCGGATTCGGAATTGACTCAAACCATGACTACGGCAGAAGTTACCCGCTTTTGGTATTCGAAGTATCCGTGGCAAAACATCTCATTGAGAGAAGCAGAACAAAGGGTTGTGTCGAGGGTGATTGAACTTATCGATACGGAAGATTGTCGTATCGAAGGTGTGAAATCATTTATAGAAAAGTTAAAAGAGATGGGGTTAAAAGTAGCATTGGCAACTAACTCTCCAAGCGAAATAATTCCTTTTGTCTTGAAAAAATTGGAGATTACTCATTTGTTCGATGTCATATCTTCTGCCGATCTTGTCGATAAAGGAAAGCCGGCTCCCGACATATATTATTATACAGCCCGAAAGCTCGCTGTGGATCCTAAATATTGTATTGCCATCGAAGACTCATATACGGGAATGTCAGCAGCAAAAACAGCTCGTATGACCGTCATCGCGTTTATTAGGAAAAAAAAAGATTTACCTGCCGGTATTATTGACTTTCAATTTGATCGTTTTGATTGTAAAAATATAGATGAATGGATAAAACGGGGCTTTCTCAATTGAATTTAGCTCACTTTTCGCAAGCAAACGTTGTTTAGTATTACTCATTCATCGACTTGATTTACGTAACGGAAGGCTGATCGCTCTCTTTGTCTGCGAAAGTTGAAATAAAAACACCAAAAAAATTGTTTTATAATCGAAAATAACATAAATTTGAGGGCCGAATTTTATCTTCTTTTGAAATAAAATTGACACAATCTTTATTTTTTTTCTTTATATCATTAATCTATACGGAAACGGATTATTAAATATAAAATGTAATATTCACATCAAAAAGAACATCAAATGAAAAAGGCATTAATGGGTATTGGTTTTCTCGTTATCGCTTATAGTTGCAGTACACAGCAAAAGGTGGTGCGAGTTGAACCTCAAGTTCAAGAAATCAAACAAGAAGAGCAGGAACAGGTGCTCAAACGGAAAGTTGCCATAGCTCGTTTTTCGAATGAAACGCAGTATGCTAAAGGAATTTTTTATGATAAAGATAGTTTTAAATTGACAGAGGAAATGCTTAGAGAAGAGATTGTTGTTTCAAATGCTCCATCTCGAACTGAAAAAGACATCGACAATTATTTGAAAGATATCGATACAATGTTTTTTGAATTTTCTCATCATATCAAAAATAATGGTTTTTTAGTGCTCACACTAAAACTTGGCACGGCAAAATATTTTAAAATTTTAACTCAATTTATAAACTCTGCTAGAAAAAGCGGGTTTGAATTTGTTGGCAATTATTCCATAGATAACACAGATCCGACAATTAGGAAACAAGCTGCATATTTGTCGGTCATTATGAAGCAAGTCGTTGTTGTTTTTCAGAAATTAAAGCCTGAAGATTCTTATTGGTTTATTGGGGATGTAAATGTTGAAACTGAGACAGTTAAAATTGTTTATCGATTAATTGATAAGTCAAAAGATAAATATATTGATTTGTCAGAAGCGGTAGAAGCGGTTAGGAAAGCTGTTTTGGACCAATATGGGATAATCTTTTCTAACGCCGACTTAAAAAGAATTAGCACAGTAATTAATGATAGTTTTTCTGTTGCTGAACATTTTGTTCATTTTGATTCAAATGAATTGTATTTAGGTCTTGAGGACAAATCATCCTTGTTGATTAAGTTATATGATATTATCCCTGTTTTAATAAAAAAATTGCTTGCTTCAAAAGGCTCATTTTGTAAAGACGATTTATATGCTGAGATTGCTTATCTATTATTTGATGGTGATACTGCTCTTTTTGATCTTTTAAATTCTGATGAGGGATATAAGAATCAAATAAATAGTCTTCTTTCCAATTATTGTGAAATTTTAAATGATAGATATGTTGCTAGGCAA
>ENA-UOOK01002594-UOOK01002594.1-fermentation-metagenome-genome-assembly--contig:-NODE-2594-length-21841-cov-3.945745_pt1 | contig 21841 bp, 17 predicted proteins | sample MGYA00245777_ERZ724023 | MGnify/ENA primary metagenome ERZ724023 (study PRJEB28704, sample SAMN03018312) | fermentation metagenome | biome: anthropogenic terrestrial biome; feature: soil; material...
CGTAATGGGCTTTGATGGATACCTCACCGATAAATGGCGCAACACCCGCGACGAGGGTAACGAAGAGCTTTGGTCCGTTCAGAAAAAGGACGCCGTATCGCTGCTTTGGTGCGACGGGATCCGTATTGCCGGATATGGCATATCCGTCGTGGTCGTGCTCTTGCTTGTCCTGCGGGGGAAGGTGAGCCTGGGTGTATTCGGCGCGTCGGTCGCGGCATTTCTGAGCCTGCAGAACAGCATGAAGGATTTTTTGACCGAGCTGGGACGAATCCCGGAGCAGCTATCCTATGCCGGCGACTATTACTCCTTTTTGGACATGCCGGAAGAATCGGATGGGGAAGCAATTTTCCCCGGATCCTTCGACAGCATTGTGCTGGATCACGTAAGCTTCCGGTATCCGAACAACGATTGCTACGCCTTGAAATCCGTCGATCTTACCATCCGGAAAGGTGAAAAAATCGTTATACTGGGAGAAAACGGAAGCGGTAAAACCACGCTGTCCAAGGTATTGCTTGGATTATACCCCCCGGAGAGCGGACGGGTGTTATACGACGGAAGACCGGTGGAGGATTTTTCAAAGGAGAGTTTTTACTCGAAAATATCGGCTATTGCACAGGATTTTGTGGCGTATAGCCTGACACTTCGGGAGAATGTCGCGTTGTCCGATACGGCCCGGCTGCACTGCGATGAGGAGATACGGACCGTCCTCGCACATGCGGGCGCGGAACAGATTGGCAACCTTGACGACAGGATGGGGCGCGAATTCGGCGGCAGGGAGCTTTCCATCGGGCAGTGGCAGAAGCTGGCGATTGCAAGAGGATTGTTCCGGGTCAGCGAGCTGATCCTGCTCGATGAACCGACAAGCGCCCTCGACCCGCTGGTGGAAACGGAAATCCTCGCCGGGTTTATCCAGGCGGCGGAAAACAAAACGGCGTTGATTATTTCCCATCGGGTTGGATTATGCAAGCTGGCGGACCGGATCATTGTGATGAAAAACGGCGAAATTGCCGAGACGGGAACCCATGACGATCTGATCAAAGCAAGCGGTGAATATGCAAGATTATACAAAGCGCAGGAGATGTGGTATCATCCTGATTTCAAATCCACTGCAACAAGCCGTAATGCTGCAAAATAACGAAGGCTGCCTTAGCCTTAGTTGCAGAATCAGCCGACGATATTGCAGCATTTTCGAATTACCTCTTCAGATAATCCGACGGGCTCACCCCGGTGATTTTTTTGAAGACCCGGCTGAAGTAGTATATACTGTCAAAGCCTACATTCTCAGCTGCTTCGGATACATTGCATTCTCCGCTCAACAACAGATCCTTGGCTTTATTGATTTTGATTTGATTCTGATATTGGACCGGGGTATAGCCTGTCACCTGTTTGAATAATTGGCGAAAATAAGACGGACTGAGGCCGGATTTCTGCGTCAGTTCTTCTATCGAAAAGTTCCTGTAATACTCATTTTGTATTGTGCTTTGGATTTCCTCTATGGTATGAATGTGGGGAACATTGTGATAACGGGTATCCATCTCCCGTATCATCAGATAAAGTATCTGCATGATAATGCTTCGGCACCTTATCAGATAACCGGGACTTTTTCCCGTCCAGATATGATTCAGTTCCGAAAACAAGGGGGATAATTCAAAGGAGTTAAAATCTGTTACGGAATTTGCCAATGATAAAAGCTTCTCCTGGTCTTTCGATCCAATAATAACAAGATCGAAGGCAACAGAGTAAAAGGCCCAGGGGTCGAAAGGACTGCTTGCCGCCGAATGTGGGGATCCTTTGGAGAAAAGGATCAGATCCCCCTTGCTGATCGCATAATCCTTTCCGTCAAAATAATAATGCGCCTTTCCCTGGGTTGCATAAGCAAGAATGTAATAATCACTGTTAGTCAGGTTGGTTATCTTCCATTCCGGATTGGGTTTTCTTTCGAGTACGAATCCAATATCCGACACCAGGAAATTATAAGGATCCTGTGCTGGACAATCTTTCATAATCAACCTTCTTTCTTAAATAGCATCAAATGAATCCGCTGATAAATACAAGATATTTCAGGAATCGACCTTGCCAATAAATCCGATCAGATTCTCATGAGGATGCTACTTTTATTATAGAGCCTTTTTCCCGAACTGTCCATTCGGCTATCGTTGAAAAGTGCAAATCATTATCGTTTCATGAATGGAGAAAAGGACATTTTTTTCATATAATGAAATTATGATTTTACAGCTGTATCAGCAGATTGCAACAAACAAACAGGAAGCACAAGGCGATCAACAAACGGCAAAATGATTTTTGTAATTTCGGAAAGAAGGTGACTGGAGCACGATGGATCTGGAAAAATTAAAGGCTTCCCGTGCAAAAAAAGAACGCGTTGATTTCCCCGTAAGCGAAAAAGAATTATGCGACAGATTGGAAGTCCTGTACACCGGAGCAATAAACGACGTACTGCGGGAGATGAATTTGCTTCATCAGACATTGCCCTCTTCCATTCTGCCCTTAAAAGAGGATATGATAAGAGCGGGAATCGCTTTTACGGTAAAGGGATCCAAGAATCTGACCCTTGAAAATGAGATGGAGCAAAGGGCGCAGATGCTGGAAGCGATCCGGGAAAACTCCATGGTGGTTTGGGATACCAGCGGAGACGACGAGTCGGCGCAATGGGGGGAAGTCATGACGATGGCTTCCATTCAGCGGGGGTGCCGCGGAGCGGTGGTGGACGGCGGTATCCGCGATACCAAAAAGGTATTGAGTCAGAATTTCCCCGTGTTTGCCAGATATCGCACTTCCAACGGCATGCTGGGAAGATTCCGGATGATCGGTTATCAGGTCCCCATACAGATCGGAAATGTTCTGATCCATCCCGGGGATGTGGTTTTCGGTGACATCGACGGTGTGATTGTTATCCCCCGGGAGATTGCCTATCCGGTATTGACCCGAGCGGAGGCGATAAAGGGCAAGGAAGGCGAAATCAAGGAGTGGGTGAAGGACGGCATGAGTCCGACGGAAGTGATCCGGAACGGCGGATACTTTTAACGGATCAAACGATTATTTTGCGGCATTGGGATATTTGTAAAAAACAATTTTGCAAGGAGTGGATGGAAAGATGCGTGAACTAACGGATCAGGTGGTTGTTGTCATAGGAGCCGGCGGAGGAATGGGACAGGCAATATGCAGGCAATTGGTAAGGGAAAAAGGTAAACTGGCCATAGCATCCAATGATTCCGACTCGCTGAAAAAACTTGAACAGGATATCGCCGGCCAGGGCGCGGATATTTTGTCCGAAACCGTGGATGTAACAAAAGAAGAGGAGGTTAGGGACTTCTTTGCAAAGATCAGCGATACGTTCGGCAAGCCGGATATTCTACTGAATCTGCCGGGAGTGAGCATACCGGCAAAAATCCCGGAAATGACCCTTGAGCAGTATAATCTGAGTATGGATGTCAATGTAATGGGGCCTTTTCTGTGCTCGAAGCATTTTATTCCCTATGTGGATCCGGAAAAAGGCGGGCTGATCATCAATATCGGCTCCATGGCTGCAAAAAGAGCGAATGCGAACGCGCCGCTTTACTGCACCGCCAAGGCTGCGCTCAATATGCTGTCCGACGGAATGGCTCTGCAGGTCAAGGATCATAATATCCGGGTCACCACACTGAATCCGGGTCCCACGGATACAAAATTCTGGGGGGACCGGAAGATACCGAGGGAGAAATTCATGAAGGCGGAAGATATCGCCGACGTCGTGTTATTTGTAATGAAGAGCAAGGAATACATCGTGTTCCATGATATTGCCTTTGAGTCATTTTCCTTCTTCAGGAAATAGAGTTGATTGCACTGCAAGAACTCGTCCGCCGAAGCCGGATTCTATTTTGCAATAATATAATTTTCTCGATGCAGAATCTTGTTGTTGCATTAAAATGCAGCTATGAAAAAGGTAAGAAAAGGGGGATTTGAAAGTGATACTGGATCATTTTGATCTGAAAGGAAAGGTTGCCGTCGTGACCGGATGCAATACCGGCCTTGGTCAGGGAATGGCGGTTGGCCTTGCGCAGGCAGGCGCTGATATTGTGGGCGTGTACCGTTCGGAAGCCGGTGAGACGCAAAAGAGAGTTGAAGCGTTGGGGCGTGGTTTCCTGCCGGTGAAAGCGGACCTTTCCTCCACCGAACCGATAAACGGCATCATCGGAAAGGCATTGGATCAATTCGGGAAAATCGATATTCTGGTAAACAATGCCGGTATTATCCGGAGAAACGAATCGATCGATTTTACGGAAAAGGACTGGGATGACGTCCTGAATGTCAACACCAAGGTTCTCTTTTTCCTGAGCCAGGCGGCAGCCCGGCAATTTGTAAAACAGGGAAACGGAGGGAAAATCATCAACATTGCTTCCATGCTTTCCTATCAGGGTGGGATCCGGGTTCCGTCCTATACGGCAAGCAAGCATGCGGTAATGGGATTGACCCGCATACTGGCCAATGAGTGGGCGAAGTATCACATCAATGTGAATGCGATCGCTCCGGGCTATATGGTAACAAACAACACGGCCGCCCTGAGAGCGGATGAAAAGCGGTATCATGAGATCCTGGACAGGATCCCCGCGGGACGGTGGGGAACTCCGGAGGACCTGCAGGGAATTGTCGTATTCCTGGCTTCGGACGCATCCGATTATATAAACGGCTTTACCATTGCGGTGGACGGCGGATGGCTGGCAAGGTAGAGAAGGGATCGCACTATGCAGTACATATGCAGTACAAATGAAGACAGGACAGGACATTCTTATACCTGTTTGTGCCACTGATGGCGGAAGGGAGGTTTCTATGAGCAGAGAATCAGAAGATTACCTGTTCCGGAACGGGATCAAAAGATTCCCGATACCGAACCGATGGTGCGTTCACAGTTATTATACCTTATGTCCCTATGCTCCGGACGGATCCGGGAGGATTTTGATTGCCGGCGCCGATCTGGACGGTAAAACCGGCGATGTGCTGATCCTTTCCCCGGAAGGGAAGATCCTGGACCGGTTCGGGAAAAACCCGCTTCATAACGGGGTATATCATACGGGTTACTGGCAAACCTGGAGCCCGGACGCAAAATATGTGTTTTATCAGGGCGGTTCGCTTCGGGAGCCGAAAATTGTGAAACGGGAGTTATGCACCGGAAAAGAAATGGTAATCAAAGGGGATATGGAAGGAGCTCCTCCCTTCGGGGAGCCGATTTTGTCCGGCCTTTTGGGAATGCTGTACGCGGCGGGTTACGGAGACGGGATTTTCTATCCGGAGCAAGCCCCGGTACCTTTTCAGAAGCGGGAGGAGCACGGACTATTCGAATATACCTTTGAACCGGTTGGAAAGAAGCTTCGTTTGAGCGTAGCGGAAGTTCTGGAGAAGCATCCGCTTCGGGACAAGTTGCGGAAAGCCGATAAGGAGATCAAAAGCAGATTAGGCGAGGGGGACGGGCTGACGCTCATGCTTTACTGCGTAAGATGGAATCCGGACGGGTCCCGTTTTCTTTTTTATTTCGGTAACCACTGTGTGGCAAAAGGACGGGGAGAGCCTAAACTAGCCTATGTGTTCACCTCCGATCGTGATTTGAAGGAGATCCATCTGGCCGTCGACTTAAGTTTCGGCAAGCGGGGCGTCCATTGGTCATGGCATCCAAACGGTGAGGATCTGATCGGGTATGGACCGGATCCGGACGACCCGGAGAGAGGCTGTCTGGCGAAGGTGCATTATGACGGGACCGGTTATACCCGCATCAGCCGTCAGGCCGGCGGAGGCCATCCCAGTATTTCTCCCGTGGACCCGGGTCTTCTGGTAACGGATGATGTCAGCAGGCAACCGGGAGACGTTATGTTCATCGACCTGAAAAAGGACCGTATCGTGAAGAAATATATCCTGCCGAGGACATTCGGGGATACCATACCGTCGGGGCGAAATCCCTGTCGGGTCTGCCATCATCCGGCATTCCGCCGGGACGGGAAAAAAGTGCTGGTCAATACGCTGCCCGGACGGTTTGCCGTTACCTGTGAATTAGACGTACCGGAGGTATGGGAATGAGCCTTTGGGCGCTTTTGAGCGGGGGCAACAGCATGCCCGTCCGCAAAACAACGGGGCAGCGAATCGCTTTGTGGTGCGGATACCGGCTGGCGGTACGAAATAAGAATACGAAGATCCATCCGACCTGCGCTATCAGCCCGGAAGCCCGGATTTGTCCCAGGGACGGAAGGATAGAGATCGGCGCGGGCTCCTGCATTTCCCTCGGAGCTCTCATACAGGGAAACGTGCGGATCGGAGAAAACAGTTCGGTACAGGCGTATTCCATCCTGGTAGGCTACGGCGGCAAAGACAACCCGGCAGGTCTTATCCGGATCGGAAACAGTGTGCGAATCGCGTCCCATGTCATGATGATCGCCGCGAACCATAAATTTGAGGATCCCGACCGGCTGATACGCACGCAGGGCCTGCATTGCAAGCCGATCACCATAGAGGATGACGTCTGGATCGGAGGAAACGCGAATATTATCGCCGGCGTTACGGTGGGCAAGGGATCGGTGATCGGCGCCGGATCCGTCGTGACGAAGGATATTCCCCCGTACAGTGTTGCGGTGGGCGTACCGGCCAGGGTGATCAGGAGCAGGACCCCTTCGGTGTCTCTGGCAGATGAATAAAGGTTTACGGCATCTGGCGGTGTTGGTGGAGGATTTTGACAGGGAGTATCAGAAATTGAAGGACAAGGGTATTGAGATCGCAGCGGAACCTGTAATCAACGAAGAAATAAAGCTGGTGCTGTTCCGTGATCCGGAGGAAAATCTTTGCCATTTGGTAGAGAGAGCTTCCCCCCTGAAACAGGAGGAATAAGACATGATTTTGTATCGGGACGGTTTCCTTGTCGACTTGTTTGTCGACGATTCAGAACCCGGTTGTGTCCACAGGGCCGCAAAGGATCTGCAAGGCGACCTGCAGAAAATCACCGGCCGGATGGCGGATTATAAGCGGTATCTCCCGGCACGGGAGCACGGTTGTATTGTAATCGGCACCCTGGACAACGAACGCTTTCGCGCGTTTCTTGCCGGGCAGGGGCTGGATTGCGGGGAGATGGAAGGCGGCTGGGAGCGATATATTCTCAGAACTTTCGGTGAGAAAGATGAAAGTCTTGTTATCTGCGGCAGCGACGAGCGCGGCACGATGTGGGGGATTTACCATGTGTGCGAACACTTTCTCGGTGTGGATCCGCAGTATTTCTGGACGGACAATGAGCCCCGAAAGCGGGAGAAACTTGTAATCGATCCGATAAACTACATCTCGCAAACGCCGACCTTCCGATTCCGGGGCTGGTTTCTGAACGACGAGGATCTGCTGACCGAATGGAAGAACGGAGGCGGAACACGTAATATCGACTATCCTTTTTACCATCAGGTCATCCACCACAGTATCCTTGAAAAGGTTGTGGAGACCGCTCTGCGATTGCGTCAGAATCTGATGATCCCGTCATCGTTTGTGGACATCATGAATCCGCCGGAGGAAAACCTTGTACGCATCGTGACCGAACGCGGCATGTTCGTTTCACAGCATCACGTGGAACCGATGGGGGTCAGCCACTTCGGATTTGAAAACTACTGGGCAAAGCGCGGCGGAAAGCAGGCCGCATCCTATATAAAGCATCCGGAGCGGTTCGAGGAGATCTGGCGGGCGTATGCAGAGAAATGGGCAAAATACGGAAATGTAATCTGGCAGCTTGGATTGCGCGGACGCGGCGACCGGCCGGTCTGGGTCCATGACCCGAATGTACCGGAAAGCATGGATGCGCGTGGCGCTATCATCTCCCGCGCCATACAAAAGCAGTGGGAGATCGTGGCGGATGTGCTGGGCAGCCGGGATTTCTTTTCCACCACAACGCTCTGGATGGAGGGGGGCGTCCTCCACAATCTTGGCTTGTTGAAATTCCCGAAAAATACGATGATTGTGCTATCCGACATCGGGGGATCCCAGATGTGGAGCGAGGACTTCTACAATGTGAAACGCCAACCCGGCCGGGATTACGGGCTGTATTACCATGTTGCATTCTGGGGCGGCGGGCCGCGCCTGGCGCAGATTACCTCCCCGTGGAAGATGTATTATAATTACACCCAGGCAATCTGGCACGGCGATACGGCATACTCCGTTCTGAATGTGGGAAACATCCGGGAGTTTACCGAAGGGATCCGTGCCAACGCCGAAATGACATGGAGCTTTGCATCTTTTGATCCGGACGAATTTCTCTACCGCTACAGCAGATATGAATATGGCAGAAGCTTGCCGGAAATATACAGGGAATACTTTTCTGCATTTCATGTTATCCGATCCGATCGGATTCGTGACGATGAAGTCCTGATGGATGGAATTGCCCGTCAATACGGACAAAGCATAATCCGATACCTGAAGGACGGTGAAGCCATACCGGAACAGGTAAGGCAGGTATGCATGGCGGCATTCCCGGTGGCAACCCAAAAATGGGATGCAGTGATAGAACGGATTGCAGGAGAAATGGACCGGATCGGTGAAAGTCGCCGTCCATTTTATCGCGACCATATGCTGCTGCATGCAAAGACAATGAAGGCGCTGTATTGCTGGTTGGAAAACCTGTGGTACGCCGTGCGGAAAGACGATCGGAGCTATGTCGCAAAGTCGGCGAATGCCCTCCGGCAGATTGTGGAGGACCGGAAAAGCTCCGAGCACGGCAAGTGGAAGCACTGGTACCGCGGAGACCGTAAGATGAACCTTCCCGGTCTGCTGGAAGAAACCGAAAGCGTATTGTGAGCGGTCAGATGTCGGCTATGGTCGGCTTGTTGCCGCGCAGGATACTGGGTGGGAACGAGTATTTTCTTTTGAATGCCTTATAAAACGAATTGGATGACGCAAATCCGCAGGAAGCGGAGATCTCATTGATGCTGCCGTCCGTGTTTTTCAGTAAGTCATAGGCCTTCTCCAGGCGCAGATCTTCAACGTATTTGGAAAAGGTTTTCCCTGTGGCTTTTTTTATGGTTTTCTGCAACGTCGTATCCGAAATTCCGAAATGATCGGATACGGTTGTCGCATACAGTCCGTCATCGGTGTAATTTTCCAGTATGAAACTGCAGATGGATTTGGCAAAATGATCTGTATTTTGAGCATGAGCTTCTTTGAAGATCATGCACATATCCATACAGCATCGGTTATATTCTTCCAGAATTTCAGATATCCTTTTGTCCCGGTCATTGATTGGGATGCTGATGGAAGAAATGGCGGGCATATTCTCAATTTTGATCCGAAGCAGGAGATTCCGTAAGCTGTTGCAGGTCTGATGAATGGCAATTTCATGCATTGCATCGGCCTGGGTCAGGGATTTCAGGATGGATTGGAAGATGGATTGGGTCGTTTCCGTATCGCCGGCCAGCAAAGCATCGTACAGTTGTTGCATGGTCATATAATCCAATGGCAGACGGTACGCCCTTTGCGGGAAGTTGTGAAGCTGCCATACGGGCAGGTCCCGGTTGGATCGGGACAGGTACAGGATGTCCCGGATCTGAAGAAAGGCTTCGGAAAGATCCCGGCAGTCGGCAAAAACTTCGCTGAGAGCGATTTGAAAAGCTGCGGAGAACTTAACGTTGAGATGATGATAGAAATTTTCAAGAGCAGATATCCAGGACGGGAAATCTTCTCCGCATGGAGTCGGCAACAACAGGACTATCATGCGTTCATCAAAAAGCTGTTTATAGATTTTATCGCCAAACAATTGGGATACTTCGTCGAGCAATTCCAACTGGAGAGAGGCGGTGGCTTCGACATTCGACCCTTCTTCCATTTCATAGTTGATTGCCGCCAATTGGAAGCATTCGGGAAAATCCGGAAAAAGGCGCCGGAAGTCTGTCAGGGATTCCTGATTATGGAGCCCTTTGACCAGGGCCTTATCAAAAGTATTGTTGCGGATCAGGCTTTTTTGAATTTCGATTGTCCGGGAATAAGAATCTATGGTTTCCGTCAGACCGGATACCGCAGTTGTGATGTACTCATATTCGCTTTCACCGACGGAGGAAGCAGGGTCGATGCTTCCTGACGATACGGCCTGTTCGACAAAATCAACTACCTTGCGGATCGGTTTGTTGCTGTTATAGGCAAAAAACAGGATCAAAGCGATGCCAACCAGAAGGATGACGGAAATGCACAGAAAAAAGGTTGCACGGATCGGTGCCAGATGGCCATTAATCAAAGAGAAAGGAATGCCGACGACAATATGAAGTTTTGAATTTTTCAGATCCGTGCGGATGGTAAAATACGGATCTGCAGAATAATATTGATGATTGAAGATAAGATTATCCTGATCATCGTATATCAGGATATACCCTTTTTGTGCAATTTCATTCGATACAATCGTATGGATGAGATCCTCGGAGCGTATTGTTGCATAGAGCAAACCGGATGCCGGTTCCTTGTAGTTTTCCCTCCATGGAGTAACAAAGGTGATTGCCGAATAGCTCTGAAAGTCATGGGATTGGTATTGCATTTCCGGTAGAAATCCGCCGGCCATAGCATTCTTACGCGCCGATGTAAGCCAATCCGGATACGTATAGTCCTGACAGGAAAAGAACTCGCCATAAAAGCGGTAGGCATCGTTTGCCAAAAAACTGCGGTAGCGGGTGAGTATCACTTCCTCATTCAGTATGATGCCGGCATCTTTCACGATGTTGGTTGCTCCGACAAGCCCTTTGAAATTACTGATGATTTGAGGAAGCTGATAATAGCTGCGTTTTAGCGTAGAGGGGTTCTGATAGATCAGCGTCCGATACCGCGTATCCGCGTAAGTAACCTGAACGAGGTTCATCAGAGACATGATCTGATCGTCCAGGACCTCCGCACCATTCTGAAGCATGGTCATATTCAGACTTTTCTCCTGTTTTTCCATGGTGTAGTAGTTATTGATATATATCGGTATAAACATAATACATACACATAGGAAGAATATAACATAGATCCTTAGAAAATTACGAAAAGAGTGACTGTTAAAAAGTTTGAAGCCCATCTATATTCTCCTTCCCAATAGAGTAAAAAGCAGTGTGGACAGCGAGAGTTGCATATATTCTTTTTCAAAAATCGGTATCTGTTCTGACTATATTATATGACAATATGTGCTAAAAATGCAAGGCGTCTTTGTAGGTATTTGATAATTTTATGAAATATCATTGCGATTGTGCTTTTTCCACATATGGCTTTTAGGTCATTTCATTGAACTATTTATTTATCCTGTTGTCTCTTGTCGTTGAAAGTTGTTAAATGATGATGAATCAAAAAACGAGGAGGTTATTGAATATGGTTAAAAAAATCACATGTATCTTATTGGTCGTCTTGCTGTTCCTTTTTGCAGGCTGTCAAGGCGATACGGCTGACTCGGACACAGCAAAGGAAGGTGTCTCCGAAGCCACCAGGCAACCGGCTCCCAGTGGGACTGCTTCCGCCGATTCCTCTTCCGCAGAGGACAGCCGGTTCAATCCGGGAGGAGTATTTCCTATTTGTAAGGAAACCGTGCCTTTGGCCATTGCGATTGCGGAAAATTCTCTGGTAGAGGATTTTGAAACCAACAAGCAGACTTTGTTATTGGAGGAACGCGGAAATTTTGACTTATCCTTTGATATTTATCCCAGTGCGGATTTTTCCACCAAGCTGAATCTGATGGTATCTTCCGGGGGAGACGATTTGCCTGATGTGATATTGCATAACCCCGGCGATGCAAAAGTGCTTTCCTTTGCCAAGGCCGGTGCAATCATTCCCTTAACAGAATATTATAAAGATCCGGATGCCGCTTTCTTTATCAATGATGCAATCCGGAGAACCGAAACTGACTTTTTGAAGATGATTACCTCGCCGGATGGAGAACTATACGGTATTCCGGCGTATAACCAATCGCTGACGAACGAAACGGGAAATAAACTATGGATCTATAAGCCCTGGCTGGACACACTTGGGTTGCAAGCACCTGAGACACCGGAGGATCTGTATGAAGTATTCAAAGCATTCCGGGACAACGATCCCAACGGAAACGGGCTGAAAGACGAAGTTCCGTTAACCGGATATACTGGATGGTATGGATGGTTCCAAGCCCTGATGAATCCTTATATTTATGCCGGAGACGGAAACTATTTCGTCGTGGAAAACGGGAACGTAAGTGCCGCATACAATACGGAAGAATGGAGAGAAGGACTTCGGTATATCAAAAAACTGTTTGATGAGGAATTGATCTCCCCGTTGACCTTAACGCAGGATAACGCACAGTATAAGGCCATGCTGCAGGGCGATGAAACAATCGTGGGCTTTTTTGTTGGTTCACCAAGCATTCTGAGCGCAACGGACGAACGCAGACTGGACTATATAGGAATTCCTCCTTTGAAAGGCAGTAATGGAACTCAATATGCTATCTATTCTCCTCAGGTTCCCTATATTGCCTTTATGATCAGTAAAAACTGTAAGGATCCGGAAGCTGCTTTCCGCCTTGGCGATCTGATGGTGAGTGAAGAGCTGTCTATCCATACCCGGTGGGGGGAAAAGGGCGTGGATTGGGTGGAAGCCGGACCGAATGATAAAACAATCTATGAAGAACTGGGTTTGGGATACCCGGCGGTATTGAAAGTGATAAAAGATCAATGGAGCGATATTCAGAATGCACATTGGCGTCAAGCCGGTCCATTTGTTCGTCAATACTCCATTGCACTGGGAGTTGTATCTGAAACCAATAATCCGCTTGAAACAATGGCACGTATCGCTACGATCCAAGGGGAATATACGGATAAAATTCCGAAGGAGCGAATCGAAAAGCTTATTTATACCGAAGAGGAGAGCAATCTGGTCACGGAACCGATGACGAATCTAAGGACTTATGTAAATGAATCCATGGCGATGTTCGTTACCGGAGCGAAGGATCTGGATTCCGATTGGGATGCTTATCTGAAGGAACTGGATACCATTGGACTGGAAACCGTTCTGAAAACTGTACAGACGGTATATGATCGTATGTATAAGTAAATTGTTAGGAAACTAATACTAATAAAAACTTGTGTGCGGGGATGTCGCAAATTCTACTGTGGCTGCGACATCCCTGTCATAAGTATTACATGGCAATAAAGCATAACAGCGTAAAAAGGAAGGTGCCGCTTGTGACAAAAACAAAGAGAATGAAGCTGGCTCGCACCCAGTGGCAGTTATATTTGTTCCTGTTGCTTCCTATTATATATCTGATTCTATTTAAATATGTTCCCATGGCCGGGATCCAGATCGCGTTTAAAAACTTCAATGCCAGGGACGGGATCTGGGGCAGTCCCTGGGTTGGGCTGAAGCAGTTTCAGAATTTCTTTGCATCCTATACCTTTGAACGGGTGATCGGAAATACCTTGCGATTGTCCCTTTACAGCATCCTTGTCGGGTTTCCGATTCCGATTCTGTTCGCTTTGATACTGAACAGTATTTCGCAGCGAAAATTCAAGAAAACGGTGCAAACCGTTACTTACATGCCTCATTTCATATCCGTTGTCGTCCTGGTCGGCATCGTATTGCAGATTTTAAATCCGCGAATCGGGCTGTACGGTACGTTGTACAGTCTATTGAACAACGGTGCCAGTCCGCCGGATCCCATGGGGAGCGCCACAGCTTTTCCGCATATTTATATCTGGTCCGGCATTTGGCAGAATTTTGGATGGGGATCCATTATTTATATAGCTGCGTTGTCCGGTGTGGATATGCAACTCCATGAAGCCGCACAAATTGACGGCGCCAGCCGTTTCCAGCGGGTCATCCATATCGACTTTCCTTCCATCCTGCCTACGGCTACGATCATGTTGATTATGCGGACCGGGCATATCATGAGCATCGGATTCGAAAAAATATATTTGATGCAAAATAACCTGAATTTAGCCGCAAGCGAAATTATTTCAACCTATGTTTACAAGGTTGGGCTCTCTGCCGGAGGCAATATGAACTTTTCCTATTCCACGGCAATTGATCTGTTTAATTCTGTGGTTAATTTAATTCTGATCATACTTGTCAATTATCTAGCCGGCAAGATGAGCGAAACCAGCTTATGGTAGGGGGTAGAAAAATGTCTTCCGTACAATTGCAGGCATCAATCGGGAAGAAGCGAAAACAGAAAGGTTACAGGGTAAGACTTTCTTCCGGCGATAAGGTATATTATACAATTGTATATACAATATTGATTCTATTACTGATTGTGATAGTGTATCCTCTTATTTACATTGTGTCGGCTTCTTTTTCCTCCGCCAAGGCGGTAACCTCGGGAAAGGTAATCTTTTTTCCCGTGGACTTCAGCCTGGAGGGATATAAAGCGGTATTTGAGTACAAACCGGTATACACCGGATACCGGAATACGTTTTTTTATACGATTGTCGGAACCTTCATCAATGTCGCCATGACCATGTTGGCGGCTTATCCCCTGGCCAGAAAGAATCTCCAGGGGAGAGGGTTCTTCACATTCCTGTTCACCTTTACCATGATTTTTTCCGGAGGGATGATACCGAATTATATGTTGATATCGGACCTGAAGATGATCAATACGGTATGGGCAATGCTCATTCCGGGAGCCATTGGCGTTTCCAATGTGATAATAACCCGGACATTTATTCAGACCAATATTCCAACAGATCTTCTGGAGGCATCGCAAATCGACGGATGCTCGGACGCCTTGTACTTTTTCAAAATTGTTCTTCCGCTCTCCAAAGCGGTTATGTCGGTTATCACACTCTATTATGCGGTGGGACATTGGAACGCCTATTTCAGTGCTTTCCTGTATCTCAATAAAAAGGAATTGTATCCGTTGCAGTTGTTCCTGCGGGAAATCCTGGTGATGAATCAGTTCGATACGGAAATGCTCATTGATCCGGAAGAGGAAGTAGTGAAGCAGGGACTGGCAGATTTGCTGAAATACTCCCTGATTATCGTTTCCACCGTACCGATTCTATGTGTTTATCCTTTTGTGGAGAAATATTTTGAAAAAGGCGTAATGATCGGGTCGCTGAAGGGGTAGTATGCTATGAATCATAGAATGATCAGGAAAGGATGAAATGAAATGCTGGATGCCAAAACAATAAAGGAATACGCAAAGGAGTTGGGAGCCGATATCGTAGGGATAGCGTCGATGGACCGGTTTGAAGGCGCACCGCCCCAAATGGATCCACGCTTTATTATGCCCAAGGCAAAATCGATGATTGTTATGGGCTTTCGGGTAATGCGAGGTTCTCTACGAGGAATCGAGGAAGGGACTTTTTTCAGCAACTATTCTGCAATGGGATACGGCGGACTGACATATTTGTATATCCCACTGACGGTGATCAACTTATGCAAAATTATTGAAGACGAGGGATATGAGGCAATACCGATAGGCCATCAAAGCGACTGGCGTGCCATAGATAATAAAGGGGTGCCCCGAAAAAACTACAGTCGTCCCGTAGAGCAGGGGAAACCTCAGCCGGATATCATGCTTCATCTGAGGATATGCGCTTTTGCAGCCGGATTGGGAGAGATAGGATACAGTAAAATGTTTCTTTCACCGGAGTTCGGCCCGCGTCAGAGAATAGGTGTGGTGCTTACCGAACTGGAGTTGGAACCCGATCCCTTATATAATGGCCCGCAGCTCTGCAACAGATGTAAGGCGTGTGTAAAAGCATGTCCAGGTAAAGCAATCAGTCCCGATAAAACAGTAAAGGTACAAATAGCCGGAAGGATGGTGGAATGGGGCGAACTGGATGAAAACGCATGTGATCTGGCGTTTCGGGGCGGAGAAATGTGCAGGGATGGAGAGCAGGGCAGCTATTTTGAAGGCCGCGATGATGTCAAGCCGAGTTCTATTTCACCTTTTTATAAAAAACCGAGGAACCTGTATAATACGGGCCAGGCAGTCTGCGGAGCCAGAGGATGTACCAGGGCTTGCATGATCAGCCTGGAATCCAGAGGAGTGCTGAAAAACAAATTTCATGAACCGTTCCGGACAAAGAAGCCATGGACGATCGATTGGTCGGACACCACTGCGGTCAAAACGATCATTATAACCCCCGATCCTCTGGATCCGGGTACTACGCCTGAAAATACAAGCAGCAGGAAATCAGGGATAAAAGAGGCGGATTGATTTGAAATTTGCGGTCGGATACCAGTTATATCAAGACGAGGAACGGCCATTTCCGGATATTATCAAAAAGTACTCGCAAAGTATCTGTGAAATTTATTTTCCATGGCTTGACAGCAGGTCCGGGAGGTCTTCGCTGACGAACCGAAGAGGGTATGTCGATTGGGATGGTCAGGGCAAATTGATTTCCGATCTTAAGCTTTTTCGAGCTTTGGGGTTGAAACTGGACTTACTCCTTAACGGGAATTGTTATGGCAAATATGCCATGTCTCAATATCTGCAAAACAATGTATCTTCCATACTGGATTATCTGGCAGAAGAGGTTGGAGGAGCAGACATCGTAACGACTGCTTCTCCTGCCATTGCCCATATGATCAGGCAGGCATATCCCGGCACAGAAGTGCGTGCATCTGTTAATATGAGGATCGGCACAGTAAAAGGTATCCAATATATATCCCATCTATTTGATTCTTTCTATATACAGAGGGAGTATAACCGGGACTTCGTGCGAATAGAAGAATTACTGGAATGGGCGCGGGCAAATAACAAGAAGATGCTGATGCTGGCTAACAGCGGATGTATGAATTTTTGTTCCGGACAAACATTTCATGACAATATGGTGTCGCATGGAAGTGAAATAGAGGAAATGCGAAATATAAAGAACTGGAATCCTCATATGTGCTGGAATTATCTCACGGATCCGGAGAATTGGGTATCCGTACTGCAGAATTCATGGATCCGGCCGGAAGATCTGCACCATTATGAAACATATTTTGAAACCGTAAAGCTGGCTACCAGAATGCATGCACTTCCCGGTATGGTAATCAATGCCTACGCCTGCGGCAGATATTACGGTAATTTGCTTGATCTGTTCGAACCGGGATATGGACCTGCTTTTGCACCCTATGTCATAGACAATACAAAATTTCCGGAGGATTGGTTTGAGGTCACAACAAAATGTGATAAAAAATGTTTCCGGTGCAGTTACTGCAAGAAGATATTGGATCAGGTATTAATAAATACGGAAGTATTGTAGGATATTCCATGGATCATCGAATTGTGCAAATCATTATCGTTTCCTGAATGGAGAAGGATCGGTTTTCCGGTTATAATGAAAATAAGAGTAAGGGCAAGAGGCAAGACTTTTTCTCACAGTTGAAAAAGAGGTGCCTGGATCCGGGCATCTAAGCAGGAGGATGATTTCATTGAAACCTTTGGATCTCTCTCAGAATTTATTTATCCGGTACGAAAACACACAGATGGTCCGGAATTATTACGGTTTGCTGGCGCTATACGCTTTGGCGCAAACCGCTGTGGAATCCGGAAGCAAGCGTTTGCTGAAAAAGTGCGTGGATCTTTTGGATCTCTGGCCGGATGGGTTGGAGCATATCCGGTATAACTTTGATAACTATCGGGCCGGTGGGAATGGGAAGGCATATCTGGTGATGCTGGAGGCAACCGGCAGACTGGAAGCGGGAACCGGTTTTTTGGAAAAGCAGAAGGAAATCGTGCGGGAGTATGCGGACAAGACACTGCGGGCGCCGGTGGATCGGGACGGCATCCTGTGCATGCCGGGCAAACCGGAGGCGGAACAGATCTGGATCGACGTCGTGACCGCCGTAACGCCTTACATGCTTTTTGCGGGGCTGGCTTTCCGGGAAGATCGTTATATCGGCTTTGCGGCGGAGCAGTGTTTTAAGATGTACGAAATATTCCGGGATCCGGATTGCGGGCTGCTGCATCAGAGCAGAGGGTTCCGGGAGGACAGGGAGGCCTTTTCGGAAGACCATTGGTCCAGAGGAAACGGATGGGGATATCTGGGCTTGACGGACCTGGTACAGTATCTGCCGGAGGATTCCCCTCACAGGGAAAAAGCGGAAAAATATTTCCGGGAGCTTTCCGCCGCTTTGCTTCCTTATCAGGGGCCGAACGGCTTATGGAGGCAGGAGATTACAATGGATACCTGCTGGGAAGAATCTTCCGGAACCGGCCTGATTCTGTACGGGTACGGAGCGGGACTCCGCCTGGGTCTGCTGGATAAGGATACTTATTATAGGACCTTTGAAAAAGGGATCCATGGACTTTCCGATCTTTGCATCAACAAGGACTTCTCCACCGGTCATTCCTGCCCCGGTTGTCTTTGCCCCGGAAGCGGAGAAGACAAGGGGACGATTCATGCCTATATCCATGAGAAACAACCCAGGCGGGATGAACCCCATTCCTATGGAGCCTTGATGCTGGCCATGGTAGAAGCCCACCGGAACGGGATCCGGGATATTCCGCGCCGGTAAACGGACTGTACGTAAAATCGATACTGCAGCAACCAAGGCTAAGGCGTCCTTCGCTATTTTGCAGCAATATGACTTGTTGCAGTTGAATCAAAATCGTGTTATGTAAAAAATAGCTTTTATGATATCTGTAAGGTTTATCACTGTAAAATATCAATTTAAGCCTTACAAAACTTTGGTAAGAGGAGTATATCAAGATGGGATTTTTTATCAGTGAATCGGAGGTCCGGGAATTGCGGAGCGCTCCGGAAGACAGCCATCAGAAAAGGTTCTATAACGGTTTGAAGAATCGGACCGAACGTAATACAAAAGAAGACTGCCTGGTACAGTCGACCGATACGCAGGAGTGGTATCATCTGGCATGGGAAAGAATGAGCGATGCTTCCTTTGTATGGGCGGTGGAACGTCCCGAGCCTCTCGGTCGCTGGATCCGCAGCCGGATCCTGGAACTGGTGCGGCTGAGCGCAGATGACTGGATCGGACCGTGGTACAGGAAAAGAGGCGGTCCCCAACCGATCGGGGCATTGGAAACCTCCCATATTGCTCTGGCCGTCTGCGAAGCTTACGAAAACTGCAGCGACCTGTTTACGGAGGAGGAGCTGCAGGAGATCAAAAATGCCATCCGGGAGAAAGGAATGATCCTTTGCAAACGCTTTTGCGAGGGGACTGTCAGAGAAAAACAACATATCAACAACTGGTTTATCGTACTGCTGGACGGGTATGGTACCTGCGCCCTTGTCCTGGACGAAAAGGAGGAAATCGGACAGGCCATGGAATGGGCCCGTCTGGCTGCCTCGTTGTATAGCCCCAATGATTATGGGGAATCGATCCAATATTCCAATTATTCCAATATCCATCTGACTCATTTCAACGAGATTGCCATCCGCAGGGGATATCCGCCGGAGGAACTGGAAATGGACTGCTATACGCGGCTGATGCCGTGGTATGCTTCCAGCTTTCTGCACATCAAATATATCGACAGCGTGGATAGTCTTGCGCCCCGTACCCTGAATTTCGGGGACAGCGCCGCGATTTTCCGGCCTTCCGGGGATGTGTTGGCCCATATTTCCGCCCGGATGAAGGACAGGTTCCGGAGGGAAGCCGGATTGGCCCGATGGCTGCTGGACACGTTGAATGGCGAGTATTACAACCTATCGAGTGAACTGGCTACCTTTGGGTTTGTGAATCAATTTCAATATTACACCATATTGCTGTATCCGTGCCTGTCGCAGCCTCTGACTCCCGGACAGGCCGCTTTGAGCGAAGTCATGGCGTTTGACGGAGGGCACGTGATTGCCCGGGACCGGTGGGAAAATCCCCGGTCGGTGATCGCCATGGCAGCCGGCTATCAACCCTATCGCGTCACCAGCCACCGGCATCTGGATCAGTGCAGCTTCCAGCTTGTAGTCGGGAAGGAAAGGATGCTGGTGGATCCCGGCCATTGCTGCTATCGCCTGGCATCCCAGCGTAAGTCCTGCGATGAGAGCTCCCACAATACCTTTTCCATCCGGAAGGACGGCAAGCCGCTGAAACAGAGATCCGTATCCGGGAACATTTTCAAGGATGGTCCGGTCGGGAACAAGAGGCTGTACAATCAATATATGGGGGATGTTCTTGTCGTTGCTTCCGATATGGCGGGGTTGTATGACGATATCATACGAAAAGCGGCCCGATTCTGGATTATGAAACTACCCCATATGTTATTTGTGATCGACGTAGTGGAAGCGGAGGAACCTGTCGGCCTTTGTTCCCATTTTGTGGGCAATAACCGCAACAATGAACTGAAAGTGCACATCTATAATCCCCATCGCCTCGTATTCCGCAGGGGAGAGGAAGCGTTGAAGCTCTTTGAGATCTATTCGGAAACGGACGGCCGGGTCAGCGACACCAATCTGGAGTTTGACTGGACTTATGTCCATGACTACTATCATCCGCTGCCCAATCAGGCCGGGCAGGGAAAGGAAGGCTCCGGACTGACCTATCTGTGGAAAAGCGCTGAGGAAGGGAAAAAGCAGATCCGCATCCATTCGTTGGCTATGGAGCGGGAAGCCGATATTAAAAAGTGGCATGTCCGGACCCGGGACGACGGGTTTATCCGGATCGAATCGCCGGATCCCGCGGAATACCTGGATGTGAAAACCACGGGGGATGAGATCGTTATCCGCCAGCCCGGCAGGGATGCGGACAGGATCCGCATGTAGGATCGTATTGAAATCAGAATATCATTTATTCATTCGTTCAGGAGGAGGAAAACGCAATGATAGCGGCAATGTTGGAAGATTGGGAGAAGCTTGTTGTGAAAGAGATGGACCGCCCTGTACTTCATGAGGGAGAAGCGCTGATCAAAGTGCTGTATGCGGGCGTCTGCGGTTCGGATATCGCTGTGTACAGCGGGAAACATCCGACGGCGACCGTGCCGGTGGTAGTGGGCCATGAAATCATAGGAACGATTGAAGATATCCATTCCGATAAACCGGTAGGATTCCATATCGGCGACCGGGTCACCGTGGACCCGTTGATCAGCTGCGGAACCTGTGAAGCCTGTAAAAAAGGTTTCTATCATGTGTGCAGGAACCTGAAGCTGCTGGGAATTCATGAAAACGGTGGATATGCGCAGTATACGAAGGCATCCGTCGATAAACTGGTGAAGGTTTCCGATCGATTGCCGGATCCGGTTGCCGCCTTATCCGAGCCGTTTGCGGTCGGCTTTCACGTGGTTTCCAGGTCCGGGCTGAAACTGGGGGATACCGCACTGATCGTGGGAGCGGGCCCTATCGGCATGGTGATCGCGATTGCGGCGAAGGCGGCGGGCGCTTTCAGAGTGGTCATCTCCGAAATCAATGAAAGACGCCTGGCATTGGCGAAATCTCTGGGTTTTGAAACCATAGATTCCGGAAAAACGGATGCCTTGGCGGCAGTCAATGAGATGACGGGTGAAAGCGGTTTTGACGTGGTATTTGAAGTGTCCGGTTCCAGGGCAGGTATTCTTTTGACGACCGATGCGTGCAAGATCCGCGGAACGATCGTCCCACTAAACCTCAGCGGAGCACCTGTTGAGTTTATGCTTGGGAAAGTCTCATTCAAGGAGATGCGGGTGATCGGTACCCGCGTCTATCCCTATATGGACTTTGTGGGAGGCGTAAAGCTTTTGGAGAGAATGGCGGAGGTGTATGACCTGAATAAGCTGATTACGGATATCCTTCCGCTTCATGAGGCACAAAGGGCCATCGACAGCATGAAGTCCGGAACGAATGTAAGCAAGATCCTTTTAAAATGCAATGACTGATTGATTGCACTGCAAAAACTCGTCCGTCGAAGCCGTGTTGCGAATCAGCGGCGACTCATCTTGCATTTTCCCGGCCGCATCTTATCAGGCATCCGTGCCTGGAGATGCTAAAAATGACATCCGTGT
>ENA-UOOK01002595-UOOK01002595.1-fermentation-metagenome-genome-assembly--contig:-NODE-2595-length-21838-cov-10.956526_pt1 | contig 21838 bp, 18 predicted proteins | sample MGYA00245777_ERZ724023 | MGnify/ENA primary metagenome ERZ724023 (study PRJEB28704, sample SAMN03018312) | fermentation metagenome | biome: anthropogenic terrestrial biome; feature: soil...
CCCCGGACACCCTGATTAAAAGTCAGGTGCTCTGCCAGCTGAGCTAATGATTCATAATTTAGCATTTGTAAAATCATTTTTTTACGATCCGTAAATTTAACAACTGGTATATTATATCAACTTTACCCAGGCTTGTCAACACGGAACCGGAACAATTTTATAAAATTCCAGCAGAATCGGGCGATTTCCTCTTCCGAGGCCGACCCCGTAAGCTTTTGAAAAAGCTTGACCAAAACTTTTCAGTTTATGCAATTTTTCTTGAATTTGAGTCCTTCGACAACCCTGAAAAAGGGATCAGGCCCGTTCCACCATAAGCGGAGTGGGCCTGATCCCTTGTTTTTCAATCAAGGACAGAAATCAATCTGGTGCATCCTGATCTGCCGGATCTTTCTGCTCCCGCGTTTTGAATTTTTCCATCAGTTCCTTGAGCATCTCGGACTGGCTGGTGAGCTGCTCGCTGGCGGCGGCGCTCTCTTCCGCCGTGGCGGAGTTCGTCTGGGTCACCGAAGAAATCTGGGACATGCCGCTGTCCAGCTCTTCCACCGCGCGGGCCTGCTCTTTGGAAGCATCCGTGATCCTCTGGATCAGTTCGTTGACGCTGTTCGTCTTTTCCACAATCTCTTTCAGGGACTGGGCCGTCTGATCGGCGATCGTCATACCCTTTTTCACGGAGTCGATGGAATTCTGAATCAGGGATGTCGTGGATTCCGCCGCCTGCGCGCTCTTGGAAGCAAGGCTGCGCACCTCATCCGCCACAACGGCGAACCCCTTGCCGGCCTCCCCGGCGCGCGCGGCCTCCACCGCCGCGTTCAGCGCCAGAATATTGGTCTGCGCCGCAATGTCGTTGATCACCTTGATGATATCCATAATCTGCGCGGAAGAGGAATTGATGTCCTTCATCGACTGAAGCATCTCTTTCATCTGGCCGCTGCCCTTATTGACAAAGCCCAGCGTCTCGTTCGACAGCTTTTCCATGGCGAGGGCGTGATCCGCGTTATTGCGGACATGCCCGGACACATTTTTCAGGGAATTGGTAAGCTGCTCCACCGTTCCGGCCTGCTCCGCGGAGTTCTGCGCCAGATTCTGCGCGCCGAGCGCGACTTCCTCCGACCCGGAATGGACCTGAAGGGCCGCCTGCGTGATCCCGATGAAGGTCTGATTCAGGGATTCCAGGATTCTGGTAAGCGCCTGCTGCATCGGGATAAAATCTCCCTGATAAGTGACGGTGCTTTCGGCGGTCAGGTCGTTTTCCGAAACTCTCTGCAAAACGCCTGAAATATCGTTGATATAGGTGCGCAGCCCCCGGATCGTATTGTCCAGCGCCTTGGTCAGCCGCGCCACCTCGTCCCTGCCGCGCGCCGCGACCAGGTCCGTCGCGAGATCGCCCTGCGCCAGAAGCTCGATGCGTCCCGTCGCGTCCACAATGGGCTTGGTGATCTTTCCTGCAAAAATCGCGGTGATGATCGTCGCGGCGATCTGGATCAGGATTCCAATCACGACATTGATCACGAGGGTGTTGTAAAGGTTCGCCATAAGCTGGCTGACCGGCGTCGTCACCGCCAGGTACCAGCCCTCGGCCCCGGCGAGGGGAATGAATGCCACCAGGCGCTTCACGCCGTTATATACGGAATAACCGGTGCCGGTCTTTTTATCCTTGATCTGCTGAAAGACATTTGCGATCGGCTGATAGGACTTGTCCTTTTTTGCCAGCGCAAAATAATCCACCGGGTTCTCGGCTGCGCTTTTCGTCGGATGCACCACTGTTTTCGTATGCTGGTCGACCAGGAACGCATACCCCTCGTCCCCGACCTTGATGTTGCTGATGATTCGGCTGAACTCGTCATAGGATATCTCGCCGTAAAGCACCTTTCCGTCTCCGAAAGGCGTGGCGATCATCAGGACCAGGCTGCCATCCTGCTTGCTTTTCTGCGGGCTGCCGATAAAGGTATTCCCTCCCGCCGCCTCCTGAAAGAATTCCTCCTGGGCAATGTTTCCGTCCTTCCCGGTATTCCCCTTCGAATCCGCAATCGCGTAATAGTTGAAGCCGTCCGACCTTGCCGTCAGCGACAGGATTCCCTGAGTCTCGCTTTCCGAAAGGCCGGGCTGATTCAGGCGGCTGTTTCTTGCCATCGTCTCCACCTTGCTGCGGTAACCGCTCATTCCGCTGTCCACCACCAGCTTATAGGCGGCGGCAAGCTGGGAGGCATCCTGCTCGTTTTGGGAAACGGAATTGCGGTAGTACAGCCAGCAGGTGATGCCGGTCGCCAGAATATTGGTGACCAATACCAGAATCGTAATAAAGACCCGCAGCTTTGTTTTTAAAGATTTCACTGTCCCTGAATTCCTTCCGTTCTGTATTTGCCAACCCGGTTTCCTGTTCACTGGTGCATTGCAGGCCCCCGGAACGGCAAAGCGCCGCTTTTTCCACCTTTTGAACCGTATGAAAAAAGCAGGCGCTTTCCTCTTCTACCCATTTTATCGGCATTATTTGTTAATTTTTTACCTATTTCCGGAAGAAAAGCAGCAAAAAGAGAAGACCCCTCCCGTTTTCGGAAGGGCCCTCCCCTTTTTAAAGCTCTATTTCGAGAGCTTATCCATAATACCGATGATCTCTTCGATCTTTTTCCGCTGATCCTCTTCGCCGAGGGCATCCTGAACGCATCCGGTCAGATGCGCATGCAGGACCTCTTTGTTGATATTGCGGAGGATCGCCTGCGTCGCAAGAAGCTGGTTGGAAATATCGATGCAGTACCGGTCTTCCTCCACCATCTTCAAAAGCCCGTCGATCTGCCCGCGTGCAGTTTTCAGCAGGCGGGTGATTTTTTCTTTATCTGCCCGCACGGGCCGCACCCCCTTTTTCCGCCCCCCCGAAAACCATCAGTTTCCGAACAGGCCTTTTTTTTCGGTGATGGAGCCAGCCTCGTAGCCGGCTTTCTGCACCGCATCCCGAAGGGTCTGGTCCGCGACGTCCTTTTCCAGGCTGACGACCGCGTCCTTTTTCTTCAGGTTCACCTTGGCTTTGACGCCGTCTATGCCGTTCAAAGCTTTTTCCACTTTCGCCTTGCAGTGCTCGCACTGCATTCCTTCAATGGCAATGACTTTTTTCATCGTAAAAGACTTCCTTTCTTATGAATCCTATCGTCATGCTTTCTGAACCGCGCGGCGCGGCTTGAAAAATTTGAGCCGCAGCGCGTTGGAAACGACGCAGACCGAGCTCAGGCTCATCGCCGCGGCGGCGAACATCGGGTTGAGCTTCCAGCCCAGCAGGAAATAGAACACGCCGGCCGCAAGCGGGATTCCGATGCTGTTGTAGAAGAACGCCCAGAACAGGTTCTGCTTGATGTTGCGGATCGTCGCCTTGCTCAGCTGGATCGCCGTGACGGCGTCGAGCAGGTCGCTTTTCATCAGCACGATGTCCGCCGATTCGATCGCGACATCTGTTCCGGCGCCGATCGCGATGCCGACATCCGCGCGGGCAAGGGCGGGCGCGTCGTTGATGCCGTCGCCGATCATCGCGACTTTTTTGCCGCTCTCCTGAATCGCGCGGACCTCGCTCTCCTTATCCTGCGGCATGACCTCCGCCACAACGCGGTCGATATGGAGCTGCCGGCGGATGGCTTCGGCTGTTCTCTTATTATCCCCCGTCAGCATCACCACGTCAATCCCCATCGCCTTGAATTCTTCGATCGCCTCCCGGCTGGTCGGCTTTACGACGTCCGCCACGGCGATCACGCCCAGAAGGCTGTTCCCCCTAGCAAAATACAGCGGGGTTTTGCCATCCTCCGCAAACCGCTCCGCGGCCTGCCGCATCTCGTCCGCCGGAACGCCGTGCTCCTGCATCAGCGCAAGGTTGCCGGCCAGATATTCCGCACCGCTGATCTCCGCAACGATCCCGCGGCCAGAGACCGCCTCGAATTTTCCGACAGGCCGGATCTGCGCATCCTTTTCCAGCGCGTGCTCCACAATCGCTTCCGCCAGCGGATGCTCGGACGGCTTTTCCACGGAAGCTGCGATCGAGAGCAACTCCTGCTCTTCGATGCCGGGCGCCGCGAGCAGGTCCGTCACCTTCGGCTTTCCTTCCGTGATCGTCCCGGTCTTGTCGAGCACCACGGTGCTGACCGTGTGCGCCGTTTCCAGCGCTTCCGCCGACTTGATCAGGATCCCGTTGGAAGCGCCCTTCCCCGTGCCGACCATGATCGCGACGGGCGTCGCGAGGCCGAGTGCGCAGGGGCACGAAATCACGAGCACCGCGATCCCGATGGAAAGCGCAAATTCGAACGACTGGCCGAGAATCAGCCAGACGGCCGCGGCGATGACGGCCAGCGCGATGACGACGGGAACGAACACGCCGCTGACCCGGTCGGCCAGCTTCGCGATCGGCGCCTTGGAGGAGCTCGCCTCGTCGACCAGCTCGATGATCTGGGCGAGGGTCGTGTCGTCGCCGACCTTCTGCGCCTGGAATTTGAAGAATCCCGTTTTATTCACGGTCGCGGCGATGACCTTGTCGCCGACGTTCTTTTCCACCGGGATGCTCTCTCCGGTAAGCGCCGACTGGTCCACGGCCGAGGAGCCCTCGACGATGACGCCGTCCACCGGGATGCTCTGCCCGGGCCGGACGACCACGGTGTCGCCCACCGCGACCTCCTCTACCGGGATTTCCTTTTCCGCTCCGTCCCGGATGACCGTCGCGGTTTTCGGGGCCAAATCCATCAGCTTGGAAATCGCCTCCGAAGTCTTTCCCTTGGAGCGCGCCTCCAGGTATTTCCCGAGCGTGATCAGGGTCAGGATCGTCCCGGCGGATTCAAAATACAGATCCATCAGGAAATGGTCCGCCGTCATCATGTCATCCGCGCCCAGCGCGTACCCGATTTTATAAATCGCGAAAACGCCGTAGGCGATTGCAGCGGAAGAGCCGATCGCGATCAGCGAATCCATATTCGGCGAGCGTTTCCAAAGGGTTTTAAACCCGACCTGAAAGTACTTTCTGTTGACGAAAACGATCGGCAGAAGCAGAAGGAACTGGGTGAACGCGAACGGCACGGCGTTTTCCGCCCCGTGGAACGCGCTTTCGATAAAAAACGGCACCGGGATGCCGAGCCATTCCTTCATCATGTGGTGCATCGCAAGATACATCAGCGGAATCCAGAAGGCAAACGATACGATCAGCCGGAATTTCATGGATTTCAGCTCGGCTTCCACGGGATTTTCGGCCTTTTCAGCCGCGGCGGGCTTCGCCCCCTTCTCATGGATGGAAGCGCCGTACCCCGCCTCCTCGACGGCGTGGATGATGCCGCCGCTGTCCAGCGCGGCCTCGTCGTAATCGACGGCCATGCTGTTGGACAGAAGATTGACATTGACCGACCGTACCCCCGAAAGCTTTCCGACGCTTTTTTCTACGGCTGCGGAGCAGGCCGAGCAGGACATGCCGGTCACGTTGAATTTTTGATTCATATGGATCACCTCTCTATACCCCCGGTGGGGTGTATTTATAGGGTATCCCCTTTCTCCAGTTTTGTCAATAGGCAATTCCCGTTTTATCATGCCCGTTTTCGGAAAAATGTTGCTGAAAACGCGGCGGAACCAAACGGGCCGCATTCCGAGAATCAGCCTGTTCCGGTTTTGACCCGAAGGATGCGGATCATTTCGGCAATTGACAAAGGGGATCCTGATGTGCCAGAATGGATTTGCAACCGGGTAAATCTTTGATCGGGAAATGTCCTTTTAGATGGAGGTGCTTGAAGATCAAAAATCAATCGAAATTCCTTCTGCTTCTAAAAGCTCTCATCGCCGTCTCCGCCCTCTTCGTTTTCCCGAACTGGCGCTATCCGCTGTTCTTTATTCTTTTCCTCTGGCTGCTTTTCGATCTTTTCAAAAAGAGAGGGAAGCTGGTCCTTTTTGACCTGTTGGCGGCCATATTCGTGCTGGCGGCAATGTATCCCCTCCGAGCCCCTCTGGACAAAATGCGCTTTTTCCTGTGGCAGGGCCGGTATGCTTCGGCTGTTGAAACCATGCTGCCGGAGCTTTCCCGGCGTAAAGACAGCTCCTGGGAAGAATACCGTCCGCCGGGCCTGTGGGGGCTTTCGGAAGGCCGGGCGGTCTATTATGGGAAATACAATGGCAGCATTCTGATTTACTTCCCGTCGAGCACCACCTTTTTTAATACCTATGGCTTTATTTTCTTTTCCGATCAGACGGCCCGCGATTTTCTGGAGCACCCGAGCGGCTACGATCCTTCCCTGTCAAAGGAAAAAGCTTACGACGAAATCGAAGAGCTCAAGCGGGGTTGGGCATATGTCAAACTATACTGACTTTGAAGGCGGATTTCCCCGCGAACTAAAATTCCCGGCACGGAAGCTATGCTCCGTGCCGGGAATTTTCCACACTTTAAAAGATTTTTAAAGGATTACTGGTGCTCGCGGATGAACTTTGCCATTTTGACGTCTTCCCGCTTGATATGGTTGACCAGCCAGCCGGCGATACTGGTATTCACTTTCGCAACCAAGGCGATGTTGGTGCCCTCTTTCGCCAGCTCATCCTTCAGGTCGTGGATGGTCTTTTTATATTCGTCATGGAATTTCTTATGCTTTTCGTACTCGGGATAATGATATTTCAGCTGAAGGTCCTGCTCGTCGGAAAAATGCTTTTCCACATAACCGTTCAGGAACTCCAGCGTTTTCGAAATCTCCGCGCGCCCCTGTCCCTTCGAGCAGGCATCCAGCAGCTCGTTTATGGCGTCGAGCAGCTGCTGATGCTGACGGTCGATCATTGCGTTCCCGGTCACCAGGTCCTTCGTCAATGTATATGCCAACTTCGGTCGCTCCTTCTTCTATTTTCTCCCATTTTATACGATAATCCGCCAAAAATCAAGGGCAGACATGAAAATTCAGGAATAATTATTGTTATTTTATTCCTGTAATTCCAACGTAAAAGGCCCCCGGCAAAAAGCCGGAGGCCTTGGATGACCGTATGAAAAGATCAGCCGCGCAGAGCCTTCGTCAGCAGGGGGACGATCTCGTACAGATCGCCCACGATGCCGTAGTCCGCGTTCTGCAGGATAGGCGCGTCGGGGTCTTGATTGATGGCGACGATGGTTTTGGCATCGTAAATACCGCGCAGATGCTGGATCTGGCCGGAAATCCCGATGGCAAAGTACAGCGAGCCTTTGAATTTCTGTCCGGAAATCCCGACGAAATGATCCAGCGGCACCCAGCCCTTCTCCTCCGCGACGGGGCGGGAGGAGCCGACCTCAGCGCCCATGGCGGCGGCGAGGTCCTGAATCAGCCGCAGATCATCCTTCGAGGACAGGCCGCGGCCGACGCTGCATACCTTATCCGCCACCGCGATGCTGCCCGGCGTGCCGCTCCCCTTCATGTTTTCAGCGGGGAACAGGCGCAGGAATTCCGCGACCTTTTCGCCTGCGGTGCCGTCTTTGATGAGAATTCCCTTGCGGGGGCCGGTCTGGCCCGCCAGTTTGGATTTCCCGGGGACGGCCGGCGCTGCGGGGGCCGGTGCGGCCGCCGGCTTTTTGGGAGGCTTGCCCAAAATAAAGTTGGAAATCACAAGCCTTTGGATTTCGTTGGTCCCCTCGTAAATGGTGCAGATCTTGGCGTCGCGGTACATGCGTTCCACCGCGAAACCCTTGATGTAGCCGGAGCCGCCGTAAATCTGGACGGCGTCGTTGACCACCTCGAGACAGATATCGGATGCGTACTGCTTGGCCATGGCGGATTCCATGCCGTACGGCTCGTGGTGCTCTTTCTGTTCGGCGGCGCTGTACACCAGAAAGCGCGCGGCGCGGATCTTCGTCGCCATGTCGGCGAGCTTGAACGCGACGGTCTGCTGCCTGCAGATCGGCTTGCCGAACTGGACCCTCTCCCTGGCGTACTGCAAAGCCTTCTCATAAGCGCCCTGAGCGATCCCCAGCGCCTGGGAGGCGATTCCGATCCGGCCGCCCTCCAGGGTCTCCATGGCGATTTTGAAGCCTTGGCCCTCTTCGCCCAGAAGATTTTCCTTCGGCACCATCACGTCGTGGAACACAAGCTCCGCCGTGGCGGATGAGCGGATGCCCATTTTATTGTAATGGGTCCCGAACGTAAAGCCCTTCCAGCCTTTTTCCACAATAAACGCGCTGATCCCGTGGGTGCCGATGCCGAGCGTCGTCACCGCGAACACCACATAGGTGTCCGCCTCGCCGCCGTTTGTAATAAACACCTTGGAACCGTTCAGAATATAGTGGTCCCCATCCGGAACCGCGGTCGTCTGCGTCCCGCCGGCGTCGCTGCCCGCGTTTTCCTCCGTCAGGCCGAACGCGGCGAGCTTTTGGCCGCTCGCAAGCGGTTTCAGGTATTTCTGCTTCTGGCTCTCCGTGCCGAAGGCAAAAATCGGCCATGAACCGAGCGACACATGCGCCGACAGAATCACGCCCACGCCCGCATCCACGCGGGAAAGCTCCTCGACCGCCAGGACATAGCTCAGCACATCCCGGCCGGCGCCGCCGTATTCCTTCGGATACGGAAGGCCGAGCCACCCGTTTTCTCCCATTTCCCGAACGATTTTTCCCGGGAACAGGTTGTCCGTGTCGAGCTGAAACGCAATCGGCCCGATTTTTTCTTCGGCGAACGCTCTGATTTTTTCCTTCAGCTCCGCCTGCTCCCTGCTCAGCTTAAAATCCATAACGGCCTCCTTATGTTATTCTGCCTTCGCCTTCCACAGCCCGTGCAGGTTGCAGTACGCATAAACCGTGATTTCCGGCGCATGCTTTCCATGATAGACGAAATTGCAGGGGTTTCCCTCGCAGTTGGGGACAAGCTCGTCGCCCTCCCCGACAAAAGCGGTTCCTTCATCCTCATCCGGAGCCGCGCAGACAAAATGCGCCTCCGGCTTCATTCCCGGATGCAGGCGCTGGATTTCGATCCTGTCCCCTTCGGCCAAAGCGATCCATTCGATAAAATGCTCCTGCGTCATCGGGTGTTTGACAGAGCCGACCTTCACCTGAAGCTTCGTCCCCTCGCGCGTGAGGACGGGCACGTGCTTTTCCCGCGCGGCATCCGTCGAGTTGGCGTGAAGCTCCGTCATCGGATGGCCGCAGCAGGTAAGCGTGCCGCCGCCCTTCCGAATCAGCGCGACAATATTTCCGCAGGTTTCGCAGCGATAAAAAACGACTTGATCCATTTTCTTTTCTTCCTTTCTCAACCGGGGCCCGTGCCGGCGGTTTCCGCCCCGCAGGGGAACGGAAGCCGCCAAAGCGGCAGGCTCAAACAGGTTTCATCCGTATGGGATCTTATGATTTGCCTTTATTATAAACCGGTTTTGGACAAACTGCAAGAAAAAATGCAAATAATTATCAACTTTCATTTTTTGGATGTTCCGTCGGAAACGGATCATAGCGCTGCCGCTTCCCGGCGGCCCTCCGGCAGACCGGATTCCCCGGAAAGCAGGCGAATCCGCCGAAAACGCGCCGACGGCCAATGTTTTCCGGCCTTTCAAAAAACGGCTTTGCATGGGGGTTCAGGCACTTTTTCCCATTTTGAATTTGACAAAAGTAACAACTTTCATGTATAATTAAATTGTTACTTTACAGAAAGGAGGACTTGCAGTGATCCGATTTGAACATGTTTCCAAGCGATTCAAAGAGGCGGCCGTCCTGTCCGACATCTCGTTCGAGATCGAAAAAGGGACGTTCGTCGCCATCATCGGCGCCAGCGGCTGCGGAAAAACCACAACGCTGAAAATGATCAACCGGCTGATCGAGCCCACCGAGGGAAAAATCTTCATCAACGGGGAAGACATCAGCCAGAAAGACGTGATAGCCCTCCGGCGGAATATGGGATATGTGATTCAGCAGACCGGCCTGTTCCCGCATATGACGATCCGGGAGAACATCGAGCTGATCCCGAAGGTTCAGAAAAAGAGCCCGGATGAAATTAAAAAGCGGACCTTCGAGCTGATGGAGATGGTCGGCCTGGACCGCGACACCTTCCTGGACCGCTACCCCACCGAGCTGAGCGGCGGCCAGCAGCAAAGGGTAGGCGTCGCGCGGGCCTTCGCCACGGACCCCGACATCATCCTGATGGATGAGCCGTTTTCCGCGCTGGACCCCATCACGCGCGCCGGCCTTCAGGATGAACTGGCTTCGCTGCAGGCCAAGCTGAAAAAAACCATCGTTTTTGTCACGCACGATATGGACGAGGCGATCAAGGTCGCCGACAAGCTGCTGATCATGAGCCACGGCAGCATCGTGCAGTACGATACGCCGGAAAACATCCTGAAAAATCCCGCGAACGACTTTGTCTCTCATTTCGTCGGGAAGAACCGGATCTGGACTTCCCCCGAATTCATCAAGGCGGAAGACATCATGATCGAGGACCCCGTCACCTGCACCGAGGACCTCACGCTGTTCCGCTGCATGGAGCGGATGAGAATGGCCAAGGTGGACAGCCTGATGGTGGTGGATGAGAAGACGAGGGTGCTGAAAGGCATCGTCAAAGCCTATCAGCTTCGCCTTGCGGAAGACAAGGCCGCCCCGGTGGGGCGGATCATGAAGCGGGACTTCCCCCGCGTTTCTCCCGGCGACACGATCGTCGACATCCTGAAAATCGTAAACCAGGACAATCTTTCCACCATTCCGGTGGTCAGCCCGGACGGCGTGCTGAAAGGACTGATCACAAGAAGCAGCCTGGTGACGACGCTGAGCCACCAGTATATCGGAGATATGGAAGGGGAGGAATCAGAATGAATTTTCTGGAATATATGGCCGCGAACCGGTCGCAGATTCTTTCCCTGCTGATCGAACATATCGAGCTGACCGCGATTTCCGTCGGGCTCGCGATTCTGATCGGTGTGCCGCTCGGCATCCTGATCTGTTCGGTGCGGCCGCTCGAAAAGCCCGTGCTCGGCGTGTCGAGCGTGATCCAAGCCATCCCCAGCATGGCGCTGCTCGGCTTTGCGATCCCCTTCCTCGGGATCGGCACCCTGCCCGCCGTCGTCACGGTCATTCTGTACTCGCTGCTGCCCATCATCAAGAACACCTATACGGGCATCTCCAACATCGCGCCCGAAATCACGGAGGCGGCGACGGGGATCGGCCTGACGAAATCCCAGATCCTCACCAGGGTGCAGATTCCGCTGGCGCTTCCCGTCATTATGGCGGGCGTGCGGATTTCCGCCGTCACCGCGGTGGGCCTGATGACGATCGCCGCGTTTATCGGCGCGGGAGGGCTCGGCTTCCTCGTGTTTTCGGGGATCCGCACCGTCAACAACAACCAGATCCTGGCGGGCGCCATACCGGCCTGTCTTCTGGCCCTGGCCGTGGATTTTCTGGTGGGGCTGGTAGAGAAGCTGGTCACGCCGATCAGCCTGCAGAGCGGGCGTTCCGCGGATAAGGCCCGCGTCAAAAGGGAGCGCAGGACGCAGAAGGCGATCCTCGGCGTCTGTGCCGGCGCCATTGCCGCGACGTTCCTGTTCACCTCTCTGGCCGGCGGACGGCAGAGCGACAAGGTGATCCGCGTGGGAACGAAGGATTTCACGGAGCAGATGATCCTGGGGCATATCGTTTCGGACATGATTGAGGCCCACACCGACATTTCCGTGGAACGAAAGATCAATCTGGGCGGAACCCAAGTCTGCTTTTCCGCGCTGAAAGCGAACGAGATCGACCTTTACGTCGAGTATACCGGCACCGCTTACGGCGACACGCTGCAGTACCCGCCGATCAGCGATGTGGAAAAGGTTTACAGCACCGTCAAAAAGGACTTCAAGGAGAAATTCGACATCGAGGTCCTGAAGCAGATGGGCTTCAACAACACCTACACGCTGGCGGTCCGCCCGGAAACCGCTGAAAAATATCACCTGAAAACCTTCAGCGACCTTGCCAAAGCGGCGAAAAACCTGAGCGCCGGAACGACGCTGGAGTTCCTGAACCGCGACGATGGGCTGCCCGGGGTGAAAAAGAAATACCAGTTCAGCTTTGCAAAGGAAGTGGGGCTCGACGGTTCGCCGCGCTATACGGCGCTGATGAACAAGGATGTGGATGTGGTGGACGCGTTTTCCACCGACGGCCTGCTCAAAAAATTCGGACTGACCGTGCTGAAGGACGACAAATCGTTCTTCCCACCCTATTACGCGATCCCGATCATGCGGAGCGAAACCCTGAAAAAATATCCGGAGATCGTCCCGCTCCTGGAAAAAGTGGGCGACAAGCTGACGGATGAAGTCATGATGGACCTGAACTATCAGGTCGACGAGCTCCAAAAGGAGCCCGAGGACGTCGCCCATGAATTTTTGGAAAAGCAGGGGCTGATCTGAGTTCACTTTCATTAGAATTACGAAATGAATTTGTTTCCTCCCCCGCCTATGGTGGGAGAAAATAAAACAAACTCCACATCTTAACTGGAAACGCTAAAGCAAGGACGCATCCCAAAACGGGATGCGTCCTTGCTTTGTTTGACGGCTATGTAAAGGTCGGAAGCTTTTCCCCTTTACAGCCTCAGCCGCTGCGGAATTCTGTCGGGGTCTTCCCGAAATGCTTTTTGAAGCAGACGGAAAAATAGCGCTGGTTGCTGTACCCGGTCCTCTCCGCGATATCCTGGATTTTAATGGTCGGGTCCCGGAGAAGCTCCATGGCCTTTTCCATGCGGACCCGGGTCAGATATTCCACAAAGGATTCCTTTGACTGCTGCCTGAAAATTTGGCGCAGGTAGTTGGAGCTGATATAAAGCACGGACGCGACGTCGTCGATATTGAAATCGCTGTCCGAAATGTGATCGTTGATGATATGCTTGGCGCGGTTGACGAGGGAATTTCCCTTTTCCTCATTGAATTTCTGATAGCACGCGACGATATTCCCGATGAAGATCCGGAACCAGGAAAGGCAGCTTTCCAGATCCTGCGTGGCGAACAGGCCGTCGAAGCGGACCGTGAGATCGGCCTTCTCCCCATAGGTGACCTGCAGCTCCCGCAGGATCAGCACCGTCAGCTTCAAAAAATAGGTTTTGATATACTCGAACCTGACATTCTGAAAACTGGCCGCTTGTTCCGCCATGCGGTCGATCAGCTCGGCGCAGCGGCTGTACGGCTGATATTTCACGCTTTGCAGCAGGCTGTTTTCCAGCTCGGTGCTCATCCGGAATTCCATTCCCTGGTTCTGGGAAATGTCCTCGTAATTGCGGAGCGTCCCTGGCGGCCGGCCGCCGTCGGCGAGCAGCGTGTTCATCGCCTCGCGGTACGATTTGCGGATCCCCTCGGCGCTCCCGTACTGTCGCCCGAGCGCGCCGCCGGCCTGAACGAAGGCGTGCTTTTTGGCGCCGGCCAGAAGCCGGTTGAGCGAGGCGTTGACCGTGCGGAAAAGCCTGCGGGTATCGGGGTCGTCGGACACGAGGATCAGCACCTCGCTGGAGCTGCCGATCATCATGTGGTACGCGCGGATGTCGGGCGGGAAGACGGTGCCGATCACGGCGGAAAGAAACCGGGCGAATTTTTCGGGGGCGTTCCTGCACTCCTGCGTACGGGCGGCCTTCAGCACCGCGACGGTATAGCTTTTCCCCGTCAGGTCCAGCTCGACGAGCTTCGCCTTCTCCTGAATCGCCTTTTCGCTCAGCTCCTCATGGATGAGGGAATGGAAAAAGCGTTCCCGCAGGATGGGCAGGCTCTCCTGATACTTGCTCATCATCTCGCCGATATCCTTCAAAAAGGTATCGTGCCGCATGATCTCGTCGAGCAGCTTCTGCGTGATCTCTTTGATCTTGACCGGGAGGACCGGCTTGATGAGGTAATCCCCCACCCCCAGCCGCACGGCGTTCTGCGCATACGAAAAATTTTCGTGCGCGCTGATGATGACCACCTTCGGGGAGTACCCGTTCTGATGCAGGGTCTCGATCAGCTCCAGCCCGTCGCAGCGCGGCATGGCGATATCGGTAAAGATGATGTCGGGGCGCTTTTTTTCAAAGACCTCGTATGCCTCCAAGCCGTCCCGGGCCGTCCAGACATGGCCGATGCTCGGGAACTGGCGGAGCAGATAATTCCGGATCCCCTCTTTCGTGATTTCATCGTCGTCAGCGATCAGCAGGCTGTATTGATTGTTCATTCGGAATCCTCCTCCCCTCCGCCCGGGGAATCCCTCTGCGGGATACGCAGGATCGCCCTGGTCCATTTTCCGGCCTCGCTCTCGTAAAAGAGGCCGTATTCGTCTCCGAAATAAAGCTTGATGCGCTCGTTGACGTTATAGATCCCATAGCCGTCCTCCGGGACAAAGCTGCAGACGGCAAGCTGCTCGTTCATTTTTTTCAGCCGCTCCGGCTCGATGCCCGCGCCGTTGTCCATGACCTCCAGCGCGATGCCGCTCCGCTCATCCCTGGAAACGCGGATCGAGATGTCCTTTTGCGGGCTGTCGCTGCACTGCACCCCGTGGAAGATCGCGTTTTCCACCAGCGGCTGCAAGGACAGCTTTAAGATGAAACAGCCCGTCAGGCTTTCGTCGAGGTCGAAATGATAGCTGATGGAATTCCCGTACCGGACCTTCTGGATCGCGAGATAGCTCTTTACCTGCTCGATCTCGTCGCTGATCGGAATGACCGTCTTTCCTCCCCGGATGCGGTACTCGTAAAACCGGGCGAGCTCCGCCGCAAGCGTGCTGATCTCGTCGGATTTCCCCTCCGCGGCCAGCCAGATGATGGAATTGAGCGTGTTATGTAAAAAGTGCGGGTCGATCTGCGCCTGAAGCGCGTTGAGCTCCGCCTTCCGCTTCAGCGTCTGCTCCTGCCTGACGTTTTCCTTTTCCACCTTCAGCTGCTCGATCGTCAGGTTCAGCCTGGATACCAGGTTCCCCAGCTTTTCCACCATGTCGTTGAAGCAGAGGGCGAGCCTCCCCACCTCGTTGTTGTAGCGGTACTCGTACCTTCGGGTGAAATCCCCCTTCGTCACCGCGAGCATGGCCCGCTGAAGCTGCTCCAGCGGGCGGATGATCCGCACGGAAAAGAAGAGCGAAAACGCCCCCGCGATCAGCGCGGAAAGGAAGATCAGAAAGACGACCAGATATTTGCTGCTGTTCAGCGCCGCCTTGTTCTGGGCTTTATCGGAGAACACGACGACCGCCCACGCGCTGGAATCCAGGCAGTCTGCGGAGATGATGTAGTCCCGGTTGTTTTCATCCCAGTGGGAAAGCTTCGGCGGAATCGTGACCATGCCCAGATAAGTCTGGGCCATGGCGTTGTCGTTCGAGGCGATCAGCCGCTTGCTCCGGTCGACAACGACGACATCCTCCGTGCCGATGATGCTTTTCGAAAGGTATTTGTCCATCTCGTTGCTGTCGATGTTGATGATCAGGTAAACCTCGCCGAAATAGCCCGGGACGCTGACCCGCACCACCATCGGGATCACATATTTGTCCCCTTTGAAGATCTCATCCTTGATCTTCGCGCCCTTGTAAAGGGTGGGGCCGCCGTTTTCCCGGTATTCCCGGTACAGGCGGGATTTGAGGAAGGCGTAGCCCTCTTTCGGGTAAGAGGCCAGATCGTAAAAGGACCCCTTCGGCGTGTAGACGTAAATCGAGCTGATGAACGGGTCGCTCATCTTGATCTCCGAAATGAACCCGTTCATCCGCGTCATGGTCAGGGCATACTGGTACTCGTTGTCCTGCAGCAGGAATTCCCGCAGGGCGGACGTGTAGGACGGGCCGCTGACCAGCGTGTAGACCCGGCTGATGATGGAGCGCAGGCGCTCGTCCATGTATTTGCTGATCTGGAGCGAAAGGGTCATGGCGTGATTGGAAAGGTTCCGCTCCAGGTCGCGCGAGATATTGCGGTAGTAAGAAACCGAGAAAATCCCCGATACGATGACGGAAAGAGCGACGCTTAAAAGGATGATGCGGTTCCTCAAAGACATGCTTTTCAAAGAATGAACCATCGGAAATCCCCTCGGTTTTGCAGCGCCGGGAGCCTGCGGCATTTCCGCTGAGGCGCGGAGCCGCCGTGTCAGCCCTTGACGGCGCCGGCCGTCAGTCCGGCGATGAACTGTTTGTTGGTGAAGAAGTAAAGAGTCAGGACTGGGATGATGGCAAGCGACGCGCCCGCCAGCATGATGTGCCACTCCGCCGCGGCGAACACGCTGTATTTCAGCTGGACGACCGCCACCGTGAGGGTGGTCAGCTTTTTGTTGGACATGGTCATGACCAGCGTTGTGATATAGTCGTTCCAGGTGTTGCGGAACGTGAACAGGGCCACGACGCCCAGGATTGGGCGGATCAGCGGCATAATGATCTGCCACCAGGTTCTGAAAATGCTGCACCCGTCGATGCGGGCGGCCTCATCCAGCTCTTTGGGCACTCCCTTGACAAAGCCCTGCACCAGAAAGACGTTGGTGATCTGCCCCCCGGTCAGCACCAGCACCAGCGACAGCATGGACTTGCTCATGCCGATCTTGTCGAGCATCTGCATGATCGGGTACAGCGCGACGGCGCCGATGGAAACGAACATCATGGCGGCGTAGCTGACCGTCATCAGCTTTTTTCCGGCAAAGTCAAACCGCGCCAGAATATACCCGGAAAGGGAAGTGGTGATCACCGCGAGCGCCATCGTCGCAAGGCTGACGATCAGGCTGTTCTTCCCGTATTCCAGAAAATTGGATTTGATAAAGGCGGTGTAATAGTTCTGCCACTGTGGAACCGCGGGAAGGATCGAGTTCCCCAGAGTCAGCTCGGCGTTCGTCTTCAGCGAGCCGAGCAGTGCATATATAACAGGATACACCGTAAAGACGATCAGCACAAGTACGACCGCCCAGGAAATGATTTTTCCGAATAAGGTTCCGATCTTCTGCATCTGTTTTCCTCCTGTTTTTGCGATGCGTTCCCATTCAGTAGATATCGTCGAGCTTTCTGGAAAGGACCAGATAGATGACCGTGACGATGCCGACGATTCCGGCGGCGACCACGCTGACCGCGGCGCCGTAGCCGAACTGGGTGGAGATCATGGAGCCGGGCGCGATCGGGAAGAAGAACTGATACGCGTACAGGAACATGATCATGGTCGCGTTGACGGGGCCGCCCTCGGTCAGGACCATCACGGTGCTCATATCCTGGAACGCGATGACGATCGAAAGCATCAGGATCATTTTCAGAACCGGCCCGAGCATCGGCAGGGTGATGTACCAGACGCGCTGCCACCAGTTGGCGCCGTCCAGGCTGGCGCTTTCATAGGTGTCCTCCGGAATCCCCTGAAGCCCGGCGAGAAAATAGATCATATAGTTGCCCAGCCCGCCCCAGATTCCGATGATGATGACCGTCATCATGGCGTGCTGCTGCCCCAGCCAGTTGATGGGAAGGCTCGTCAGGCCGAGCCGCATGATGTATTTATTGACCTCGCCATTATAAACATTGAACAGAAGATAAAAGACCAGCGCCATGACGGCGGAGCTCATAATGGTGGGCAGAAACAGGGTCGCGCGCAGAAAGCCCGCCCCCTTGAGCGTCTTCTTGTTCAGCATCAGCGCGGAGAAAAAGGCAAGCGGAATCACCAGCCCGATTTTGCCCGCCGCGTAGACGAACGTGTTTTTGACCGAGATCCAGAATACGGGGTCGTTCGTAAAAAGCCGCTTGAAATTATCGAGCCCCACAAAAGCCGGGGCTCCGGTCCCCAATCCCCCATAGGAATAAAACATGAACCGGCAGGTCCAGATGATCGGATAGACGGACAGCAGCAAAAAGAGGAGAAGATTCGGCGCCAGCATGCCGTAAATCTGCGCGTTCTCTTTCCAGCCTCTTTTGATTCCGGTCTTTTTCACGGGTTCCGGCCCTCCTTTCAGACTTAAAATTTTCTGATGCGGAGTGCCGTCGGGCGCTCCGCATCAGATGTTTCCCCTATTCGATCAGCCGTTCGGATTCGCGGGATCCCAGTTTGCAATCTTTATTTCTTTGCCCTTGCCTTCCTTGATCCCCTTCTGAAGGGCGGCGTTGTAGCGGTCGGTCAAAGCCTTCAGGCCGCTGTCGATCTGCTCGCTGCCGAGGATCATGGCCGCCAGGGCGGTGTACTGGTCGTTGCCCTCCACGACGACCGCCTGGCTGTTCAGCTCCTGCGGCGTTGCGGGCCAGAATTTGTCGGTATCACCCAAAAGCCCGTTCTCTTTCCCCTTCAGGATCTCGGGCGCCTTGACCTTGTCTTTCAGGTCATCCACCATGACGCTGCTCAGGCCGGCTTCATGGTAGGCCTTGACGAAGTCGTCGGAATAGAACACGTCGTTGCAGACCTTCCACGCTTTTTCCGGCGCCTTGCAGGTCTTGGTGATCATGTAGCCCTTGTAAGGCTGGATCGACTGGGAATAGACCTTTCCGTCGATCGTCGGAAGCTGCGCCACGTTCCATTTTTCCTTTGTGGGGAACTGGCTCTGGTAAACGCCGGGGTCCGCGTGCGACCAGGAGATGTACATGCCGATCTTGCCCGCGGCGAACTGCGTGCGCAGCGGGTCGATATCGAGGGACTCGCAGCCGGGGAACGCGATGCCGGTGGTAAAGATGGTGTTGAACTCCTTGACGGCCTCTTTGTACATGGAGAAGTCGTATTTTCCGGTGGCGAAATCGTAGCCCTGCTTCGGCCCGCCGGACCGCTCCACGATAAAATCGATCGAACGCTGAAGCGCGGAGGACGGGCTCTTGAGGTTCATCGCAAAGCCGTAGACGCCCTCCCCTTTCAGCTTGTCGGTGATGATCTTCGCGGTCTTGGTCATCTCCGCCATCGTTTTCGGCGGCCCCTTGATCCCGCATTTTTCAAAAATGCCCTCGTTGTAAAACAGCCGCCCGGTGCTGCCGAACACAGGGATGTAATACAGCTTGCCATCCATGGCGTCGATTCCTTCCGACACAAGGCTCTTGTACCGCTCCTTCTGCTCGGCGGTCATATACTGGTCGATGCTGACGTACTGGCCCTGGTTGACGTATTTGGTGAAAATGTCCGTCATGCCGGAAACGCCCACCAGGTCGGGGCCGCTGTTCGTCGAATAGGCCATGTCGAGCGCCTGCTCGAAGTTGTCCGTATACATCTGGTAGTCGACGAAGATGCCGTCCTTGTTCGTCTTGTTGTACTCGTCCACCCTGGGCTGGATAAAGCTGGCGTCATGCCGGTCTCGTGTCCACAGGACGATCGTGGTTTTCTCGCCGGAAGCCGTGCCCTGCGGCGCGGCGGCTGACGGGGTGGAAGCGGCTCCTCCGCCGCCGCAGCCTGCGAGCGTGCTCATGGCAAGGGCACCGGCCAACAACACCGATAACATCTTTTTCATCATAAAGCTCCTTCCAAAAATTCAGTCTCAATCAGACCTCCTGTTTTCATTATAGTAAATTTTATACAAATTACAATTTAAAATACAATGATATTGTGTTCAATTTATGACGGTATGCGGGCACGTCCTCCTTTACATGCGGAGGGCCGGAATGATATAATATCCACAGTCAGTCTTTTTAGGGGGCGGGAATATGGTTCTGGCGATGGCTTTTATGTATCTGATTACCCTGACGTTCCTTTTGGTCGGCAATATTTTGAAAAAGCACTATTCTGAATTTCCGGACACGACCGTTGGCTTCCACGCGGGGAAGCTGGCCCGGAAAAACCGGCAGACCTGGGAGGAAGCCAACCGCTACGCGGGAAACTACTGCACACGCTCGAGCCTGCTCCTTCTGGCCGCGGATGCTCTCGTCATGCTCGGCTATCTGTTTCGGAGGGCCGTCTTTTCCGAACTGCAGTGGGCCATTTTCGTCTGTGTCTACATCCTCGGTTCGGTGGCCCTTCAGCTTCTTTTTCTGTTTGTTCTGACCTCGCGCCGTTTAAAACGCAGGTTTCACAGCGACGGCAGCGCAAAGCTTTAAAACACAACAGATACAGAGAGGGCGGATTCCGGTCACGGAATCCGCCCTCTCTGTATAAAATTTTTCGTTTTACGAAGCAGGGTCCTGTCTGCGGTACACCAGAAAATGAAAGGCCAGCGCCGCCGCCTGGAAAATCAGGCCGGCCGCGCACACGCCGTACCAGCCGAAATGCTGCCAGCAAAGGGTGCCCACGAAGGAGCCCGCCGCGCCGCCGATAAAATAAGAGAACATAAACACGGTGTTGTTGCGGCTGCGCACCTCATCCCCAAGCGCCTGCACCCGCGCCATATTCGAAACCTGGCCGCACTGGTTGCCGAGATCAAGGATCACGACACCGGCGATCAGCCCCCAAAGCCGGAACCCGAACAGGGTGTAGCACACATAGGCGAGCGTGGAGAGCAAAACGCCGATTCCGACGCTGTAACGCGGGGACTTTTTGTCGGACACCTTCCCGATCAGCGGGGCGGCGAGCGCCCCCGCGACCCCGGCGAGGCCGAACAGCCCGGCCTCCCTCGTCCCCATATGGTAGTGCGGCGTTTCCAGGAAGAAAATCAGCGACGTCCAGAAGATGCTGAACGAGCCGAACATGAAAAACCCGTTGCACGCGGATTCCCGCAGCGGACGCTGTTTCCGGATCAGGCCGGGGATGGAGGAAAGCAGCTGCCGGTAAGAGATGCTGGAAGCCGGCCGGCTCTTCGGGAACAGGGACAGGATCAGGACCGACAGAAGCAGGATGAGCGCGGCCGCGATGTGGTACACGGCCCGCCACCCGAAAATCGAGCCGAAAAGCCCGCTGAAGGTTCTGGAGAGCAAAATCCCGATCAAAAGGCCGCTCATGACGTCGCCGATGACCCTGCCCTGCTCCTGCGGCCGGGCGAGGTGGGCGGCGTAAGGCACGATCAGCTGCGGCACGATGGTGGTGAGGCCGACGAAAAACAGGGCGATCAGCAGCACCGCGTAAACGGGCGAGAAAGAAACGAGCAGCAGCGATCCCGCCACCAGATACAGCATGCACAGCACGACGGAGCGCCGCTCGCAGATATCGCCGAGGGGCACGAAAAGCAGCAGGCCGAACGCATACCCGATCTGCCCCAGCATGGCCGCCGCGCCCGCCATCCCCTGGGAGATGTGGAAATCCGCCGCGATCTGGGCTTCCAGCGGCTGGATATAATAGAGGTTCGCCACGCTCACCCCGCAGACGACCGCCATTAAAAACGTCATCGATTTCGTTAAAACAAAAGATTCCTTTTCCTGATTCAACTTAACAAGACTCTCCTTCTTCCGGGCTTGCGTCCGCGTTCCGCTCCTTCATCTTTTTCCGGAAGGCCATCAGGAACCCGGCCAGGAACTCCCTCCGGTCCTCCCCCGTCCCGGATAAAATTCCGGATACGACGGCACGGTATTTCTCATGGGCCTCCTTATGGTGAAAAACGGCGGTTTTCCCTTTTTCGGTCAGGCGCACCACCACTTTTTTGCTGTCATCCGGGTTCTGCTCCTTTGTGAGCATCCGCTTGCGCTCCAGCCGCTTCACCGTCTGGGAAGCGGCCCCCCGGGTGACGCCCATCAGCCGCGCGGCCCCGGAAATGTGCAGGCCGGGGTGCTCCCCGATGCACTGGAGCATGTGGATTTCCGAATGATACAGCGCCGTGCCGGTCCCGAAGGTCCGCGCCTTGGCGTCGCTTTCATAAAACTCACAGATGACGTCGAGCAGCAGGTCGCAGATTTTTTCGTCTTCGTTTTGATTCTTCTTTTCCATGCCCTTATTGTATAGTATCTATACAATCATGTCAAGCCCTTTAAAAAAAAGGATGCCCGCCCGGAAAAGCCGGGGCAGATCATCCCTTTTCTCTTTTGTTTCAATTCTGCGGCAGCCGTTCTATGCCCGAAGGAGCTTTGCCTTTTCCAGCAGCAGCACCATCGGCGGCAGAATGATCAGCTGCAGAAGGATGCCCGGCAGGGCGGTGACAAAGGCGCCCGAGAGGAACACGGGGAACGTGT